>Ga0210018_1000261_pt1 | contig 25851 bp, 24 predicted proteins | sample CryGeyCG2014_010_2_FD_183967 | JGI IMG/M metagenome (GOLD analysis project Ga0210018, IMG submission 183967) | Groundwater microbial communities from aquifer - Crystal Geyser CG09_land_8/20/14_0.10 (SPAdes) (version 2) | ecosystem: Environmental > Aquatic > Deep subsurface > Groundwater | place...
TTGAAGCCAACCAAGTCAAAAATATCGCTTTGCAAGAAAATTTTTCCGAAATGAAAACCCCGCCCTTTTTATAAAAGGGCGGGGCGGCTCGAACCGCCGAATTTTTGACCAGCGGCTTTTTGTAGATTTCAAAAAGCCCTGGAATTACCTTTACCCCGTTAGAGATTTACTTGTTTTATCAGCTCAATCTGACTTAATAATCTCTAACGGGGTTTATTTTCTGCCCGCCGAAGCCCGAGCCCCGAGCCCCGCACCAGAACAAGTTCGGTGCGGGGTAAACTCCGCGAGGGGCGAGGACGAAAGAAATCGTCTAATGTGGACCCGGTGGGAATCGAACCCACGATCTCCTCTTTGCAAAAGAGGTATTCTACCACTAAACTACGAGCCCCGATTTTCTCCATCTCTACCAATAAGGAGAATAAGGAGTACAAAGGCAATAATAACTATTATCACTTTTGCTACACCAATTCACACCAGGCGCCCAAGGACGGCATGAGCCAGGAATTCCTTCGGTACCACTATAGCTTTCTAATGTTACCACCAATAAGGCTCCTATTGAATTATCGGGGCCATAGTCATAATAACAGTAATTTCTATTACCTGGATCTTTGGGATTGTAAGGCCATAATCCTGCGTCTACTAATTCCTGTAAGAAATTCGCTTGGTTATCGCAATAACCAAATCCTGGAGTTCTATTAATAGGCATTTGGTGGTGGATATCATAATATAATCGTAGAGCTGTCTGAATTTGCTTTAATTCCTGCATTCTTATTGAATCCCTTGTTTTTTTTGTTGAGGTCGGGAAAGAAACCAGAACAACCGAAGCTAAAAGACCAATAATGGAAATTACCACCAGTAATTCAATTAAAGTAAACCCCTTTGTTGAAAAAGAAATATTATTTCTCATAATTATTTTTGAAGATTAAATTATTTTCCCTCTGATGGTAAAAAATCTACTCTCTGAGAAGGGGGGTATGAAAATGATCCGAATGTTTGAGTTTTTCCTAAAAAATAAAAAATCAAAATACCAAGAGTTATCACAACTACCACTAAAAAAACTATCATTTCCATCTTTGTCTTTTTATCTGTTTCGGCCCAAAAATCTTTGAAAGAATCAATAAAAGAACCAAAAGAAAATCTCTTTCTTTTTTCGTGTCCCTCTACTTTCTTTTCTTTTTTTCTTTCGAAAAATTTACTGTAGTCTATTACTTCATTTTTTTTATCTTGATTCATAATATTTTTTATTTAGTGGGTGTGGTAGGAATTGAACCTACAACCTCCATTTTACCCGCCTGCCAAAGCCGATCCGAAATTTTGATGTGGGTGAGGGAGGAATCGGACCTCCAACCTCTTCTTTATCAGAGAAGCGTTCTACCACTGAACTACTCACCCAAAATTTCGGTTTGTTCGGCGGGCAGGTCAGAATGGCGTTCTACCACTGAACTACACACCCATAAAAGGTGGGGGGCTGTTCTACCTCTGAACTACATGCCCTTTTCAACCATATTATCATATTTTACTCTGTTAGAAATTACAGGTCAACCCCACACAAGACCCAACAAAAAACTCCCCCTTAAGAATAGGAAGTTCCTTGTTTCTAATCCATTAGACATCTAATCGAAAGATCGGACGAGTATGTAATTAATAGTCAATTTATGAGATGACTTGACTAACATCTAAGATTTGAAATTCAAATTCCAAATTTCAAATCTTGTCGACAAAATCAAAAAAAGAAATGATCCACGACCAGGTTCCCCTAGCCGTGCCTTGTTCATGTTTCTCCCTATGTCGCCATAAGGCATGGACTATATCACCATCCTCTTTCTTAAAGCTTTAATCTTTCTCGGATGCCAAGTTCCTATTTTCTTTAGGAAACTTTGCTGTGATTTAGCAACAACATACATTCTCCAATAATCCGGGTCTACGGATTGACTTGGATTATGAATTTTGCCTGTTTCTATCCTTAAATCATTTAGAAGCTTTTTAATCTTTACTAACTTTCCTCTATCATTCTGAACTAATTGGATATAAAATCTTGCTTTTTCGTCTCTTGGAATGCCGCCTTCGGCATCAAAAAATCCTTTAATATAACCAATCTTTTCTTCTTCGGTTTTCAGCTCTAATGGATTGAAATTAAAATCCAAAAAATTTGCTAGCGTTTCAAGGACATATACTTTTCGGTATTTTCCTTCTTTATAAATCCAGGAGTTATAGCCTAACTTCCTAAAAAGTCCTTGTAAGATTTTAAGCCAATCAGTGCCAACTTGAGAAATTCGAAACCTCTTGTTGCTACTAAATGTTCCATCATGCAATGCTCCGAGTAGATAAGCTTTAATTGGAGGAGCTCGGCGTGTAGTCTCTGAGGGGCGAAGCACATAATGCTTTATGTGCTCGCTTCCCTGCTGATTGTCTGCACCAAAAACTTTTTCACGCATATTCATTTATTGTAACATTTTAATAAATTCGAAATTTATTAAAAGGTGAAATGAATCAAAGATTCATTGAACATACGTAGTTTTGGATACACAGATGTTCCAGCATATAGCCAAGTTTTTTCCAGAAAATTACTCTTCAGGAGTCGCAACTTTCTTACGACTTCATTCTGGTCACCGATCTTAGCTTAGACCCAGACAAGCTGGGGTTTCGGCTACTACCGGCTTCCCTAATGTGACGGGCGGTGAGTACAAGGTCCAGGGACATATTCATCGCGACATAGCTGATTCGCGATTACTAGCGATTCCAGCTTCACGAGGTCGAGTTTCAGACCTCGATCCGAACTGAGACCAGTTTTGATGAGATTAGCTCCAGCTTACGCTTTAGCAACTCTTTGTACTGGCCATTGTACCACGTGTGCGGCCCAGGACATAAGGGCCATGCTGATTTGACGTCGTCCTCGCCTTCCTCCTCATAAAATGAGGCAGTTCCCTATGACAAATAAAACATAGGACAAGGGTTGCGCAGGTTTCCCCATTTAAGGGAGCATCTCACGACACCTGCTGACGACAACCATGCAGCACCTGTATCAAGTGCCTTGCGGAGTCCGCCTTTCGGCAGATTTTCACTTGACCTGTCAAGCCCTGGTAAGGTTCTTCGTTTGTCGTCGAATTAAGCCACGTGGTCCACCGCTTGTGTAGACCCCCGTCTATTCCTTTGAGTTTCAACCTTGCGGCCGTACTTCCCAGGCGGGATGCTTAATGCGTTAGCTTCGCCAGTGAAAGGGTCGACACTCCCACTAGCTAGCATCCATCGTTTAGGGCGTGGACTACCGAGGTATCTAATCTCGTTTGCTCCCCACGCTTTCGTCCCTCAACGTCAGGGTCGCCCCAGCCAGCTGCCTTCGCTTTTGGTGTTCTACACGATATCAACGGATTTCACCCCTACACCGTGCATTCCACTGGCCTCTAACGCCCTCTACCTCGTTAGTTTTTCCCACAGCTTCAAGGTTAAGCCCTGAAGATTTAACAGAAAACTTGACGAGGCGTCTACGGACCCTTTACGCCCAATAAATCCGGATAACGCTTGGGGGCTCTGTATTACCGCTGCTGCTGGCTAGTTAAACTTACGAATTTTGTACTCAAAGCATGGATTTACATAAGGCTTAATTAAACTTATGAAACGACCCATGCTTGAGGAAGTGATGTAAAGTCGATAGCGTATTTTTCCACGCATCTGACATTTACATACCCTTACATCAAGATTAAAATTTTCTCTCAATGCTTCTGTAAGTAACTTGCAATCGCTGAATGAAAAACAATATGTAGCAAATGACGCATTATAATGGTATTTACTACGGCAATCCAAGGTGCCATCGTCTTGATACCAAACCGCTAGACTAAGTGGACTCTTAAGAAGTTTTTTAATATTTCGTGGGACAATTTTTTGTCCACTGGGATAAAATAACTTTCTTAATTTACCTATCTCTTCAGTAGTTTTGGTATAGAAGCGATGCTGGTGATAATTCTTCTTAGGTTTCAAATCCGAAACTCCTATTGGCTCCAATTGCGAATATAACCATTTGAGGTAAGATAGATTTTTATTGTCGCCTTTTATCTCCATTCGAGATTGACGACTTGTGCCAACAAATGGAGTAAGATAACCATCACCTAAAGTTAACCCTATAAGGATTGCCTTGGTTTTTTCATTCATACGATTTAACTGGACTATATCATCACCCGCCACAACTTATAGATATTGGCGGGGTCTCGCGTGTAGTCTCTGAGGACTCTCCGCTTAGGTTTTGCTTCACAAAACTTCAGCGAGTTGCCTGCTGATTGTCTATTTACGCGTCCTGATATATTGATTTTATCAGGAATTACAGCGGACATAAATAGAGTTTCCAGCATATAGCGAGATTTTCTCCTCCGATGTTACCACCGAAGCTCTGCGCCTAGTCCGTATTTGGACTCACAGAGTTAGCACCCCCTTATTCAACCGATACCGTCACCCGAAGGTTCGTCTCGGTTAAAAGCAGTTTACAACCCGAAGGCCTTCTTCCTGCACGCGACGTCGCTCGGTCAGGCTTTCGCCCATTGCCGAAGATTCTCGACTGCTGCCTCCCGTAGAAGTGAGGCCCGTATCTCAGTGCCTCTGTTGGGGATCGTGCTCTCACACCCCCTACCCGTCATTGCCTTGGTAAGCCATTACCTTACCAACTAGCTGATAGGCCGCAGACCACTCCCTAACCGGCATAGATTACTCTATACCTTTACCCCGCTAAAAGCGGGGACTATCATGAATTAGCTAATCTTTCAATTAGTTATGCATATGTTAGGGGTATGTTATCTACGTGTTACTAACCCGTTCGCCACTACCCGCCACAACTTCTTGCGAAGATGTTGGCGGGCCGTACGACTTGCATGCCTTATCCACGTCGCCAGCGTTCATCCTGAGCTAGGATCAAACTCTCAAAAAAATGAAAGGTTAATTTCTTCGCTTACCTAAAATAATTTAGATGAGCTAGCCCGCCGAAAGCCCTTTGGGCATTCAGGCGGGCCCGCCATAATGCCAGCAAAGCTGGCTTTAGGCGGGGATCAAACTCTCAAAAAAATACTCGTCCGATCTTTCAATCAGACGTCCAATTAAATAATTGAAAAGAACTGCTACTTTTCTATTTTACCTGTTTAATCTTTTATGTCAAGCCCGGGAGAGAACTCGAATCCCCAACTTTACCCCACACCATTTGCTAAAAAGCCAGGAGAGGGATTCGAACCCACGACCTGCTGTTTACAAAACAGTTGCTCTTCCGCTGAGCTATCCTGGCAAATGGTGAGGGACTACGCTCCGCTTCGCAAAACCGTTGCTCTGCCAATTGAGCTACCCGGGCACAATTATATCTCGTATCTTGCAAATCTTTTAACTTTAATATTTTCTCCGAGCTTCAAACTGTATTCATTAATCAAATCTTTTATTGTCTTTTCCTCGTCTCTCACCCAGGGCTGATTCAAAAGAGAAACTTCTCTTTTATATTTTGACAATTTCCCCTCAATGATCTGGTCAATTACTTTTTGGGGTTTGCCCGAACCCTCGAATTGCTTTTGATAGATTTTTTTCTCGCCGTCCAAAAATTCCTCAGAAATGTCTTTCTCGTCTAAAAATAATGGCTTCATGGCAGTAATCTGCAAACAAATTTCATGAGCTAATTTTTTAAATTCTCCCGACTTAGCCACAAAATCAGATTCGCAACAAACCTCCAAAAGAACCCCAATCTTCCCTCCAGGATGTAAATAACTTTCAATAATCCCCTGTTCAGTTTTTCGCAGGACTTTACTCTCAGCTATCTCTTTTCCTTTCTCTCTTAAAATTCTTTTCGCTTCTTTAATATCGCCTTTAGCTTCCTCCAAAGCATTTTTACATTCCAGAAAGGAAACTCCGGTCTCTTGACGAAGTTGTTTAAGTTGATCAATATTTGTCATGTTTTAAGTTTTGGTTTTGCGCTTTGCGTTTTGACAGGCAAAGAGGACTTCGCACTCTTCTTCACCTTCGCCCCTTCCTTTAGAGGAGGGGGCTCGGTTTTTGAGTCTAATATAACTTTTTTAACCTTTTCTAATATATATCTGACTGATGATACTGCGCCATCATTAGCACAAATGGGATAATCAGCTAAATTGGGGTCAACATTTGTATCGGCTATGGCAATAACTTTTACTCCCTTTGTTTTGGCTTCTTTTATTGCCAAAATATTCCTTTTTACGTCACAAATAAATACTGCCTCAGGAATTTTTTCCAGATTCTTTATCCCTCCGAATTTAATCTCAAGATTTTTTAATTCTTTGTCAAATTGAACTCTTTCCTTCTTCGTATATTTCTCTAACTCCCCCTCCTTTTTTCTCCTCTCAAGCTCTCTAAACCATTTAATTCTTTCTAAGATGATTTTAAAATTAGTAAACGTTCCTCCCAGCCATCTCTCATTAACATAAGGAATACCACAGTCATCTGCTATCTCTTTTACCAAATCTCTTAATGGGGGTTTTGTCTCAATCAAAAGTAAAATTCCTCCTTTCTTTATAAGTTCTTTGATAAACTCCAGCACCTTCTCAAGTTGAACGGCTGTTTTTTCTAAATCAATAATATGAATAGTATTTCTAACGCCAAAAATATAATCCTTCATTTTAGGATGAAGTTTTGAAATCTGATGACCAAGATGAGCCCCGGCTTCCATCATTTTGTTAGTGTCAATATTAAATTTAGTTTCTTTTGCCATATTTGTTTATGAGCGTAGGCTCACCTGCGTGGGCGAACTACTTCATTCTACAATATCCCTCTTGATTTTTCAATAGTTCGATGCTAATATACGAATACGATTTTCATTAGTATCATTAGTATGCATTCGTATATTGGTATCGCGTTTATGAAGAAAGATTTACATCCAAAATATTATCCCAAAGCGAAAGTCCATTGTGCCTGTGGAAATACTTTTGAAGTTGGCTCAACCAAGGAACATATTGAAACTGAAATTTGTTTTAAATGTCATCCATTTTATGCGGGAGGAGAAAAAATAATTGATACGGCCGGACAGGTACAAAAATTCAGAGAAAGATTAGCAAAAAAGAAAAAATAACATGTCATCAATTACCCAAGCAGCAGCGAAGGGTGAAGAAGAGCGAAGCTCTTCGATTATCATGGAAATAAGAAGTGGAGTTGGTGGAGAAGAAGCCGCCCTTTTTGCTCAGGACCTCTTTAAGATGTACTCAAAATACGCTGAAACTCAAAGCTGGAAAATTAAAATTTTGGACTCTAGTCAGACAGAGATGGGCGGTCTAAAACAGATAATTTTTGAAATAAAAGGCGAAGGTGCTTCTTCAAAAATGAAATATGAAGGCGGGGTTCATCGAGTTCAAAGGGTACCAAAAACAGAAAAAGGAAATAGGATTCACACCTCCACTGCCTCGGTTGCTGTTTTGCCAGTGCCAGAGTCAACCCAGATTAAAATCAACCCGCGAGATTTAAAAATGGATTTTTACAAGGCCTCGGGACCCGGAGGCCAGAACGTTAATAAACGTCAAACTGCTATCCGGATTACTCATTTACCAACCGGCCTAATCGTTTCCTCTCAAACTTCGAGAAATCTTGAAGAAAATAAAAAAGCGGCTTTGAATATCCTAGAGGCTAAGCTTTTTGAAAAAGAAAGAAAAGAAATTGAGAATAAAATAGCCGGCGAAAGAAAAACTCAAATTGGTCGAGCCCAAAGGTCAGAAAAAGTCAGGACTTATAATTTTCCCCAGGACAGAATCACAGATCACAGAATCAGTAAAAAATTTTATAATATAGAAAAAATTTTAGCTGGAAATTTAAACCCCATTGTTAAAACTCTTCAAAAAAATTTGTAACTTTATTTTAGACCAATGGCTTCTTGGCACTTTAAAGACATTGAGCCAGAGGTGATAAAGTTTTGATGACAGTCAGCGAGGTAAAGGACATTCTTTTCGTACCAACTGCACCAATAGGTATTTTTAGGACTACCGCAGAAATAAGCCTGAACAGCCTTACCTTCTGTACCGTATTTATTTATACCATCTTTTAAATAAGTAGAGGCAGCCAGAGAAGCGTCTCTGAGATCCCAAGGATCGGCTGAATTGCCGGTCCTTTCTTTTACCCTGTCTTCATACAAAACCCAAGTAGAAGGAATGAACTGGGCCGGTCCCATTGCTCCTCCCCAACCACCAAAACTCATTGGACAAGAAACCAAAGTCTCAAAAGGGTCAAGATTCAACCCCTTATCACTGTTGAGTTTTTTAATAATGTTTAAAAAATGAGGAATGTCTCTTGTTGGATTCATTACATTATTAATTGCTTTTCCGCTATAAGCTACTACCCCTGAACCAGTTGAAGTATTTTTTACATAGCACTGACCAACATTTTTTCCGATAGCAGATTCCTGGCTTAAAACTCCAAGCAAAAGGGCAGGTCTTATCCCAAGCTGAGAAGCAGCATATTTGGCTACCTCGAGAGCTTCTTCATAAGTAACCTCTTTTCTAATCCCAATTAACTCATAAATTTTGGCTCTAATTTCAGCCGCTTTTTTTGCGGTCTCTTCTTTTTCTTTAAGCTGTTTCTGATATTCTTCCTCAGTTAATTTCCAAAAATACTCTTGCTGTTCTTTCGTTTTCGCGCTTTCTTGCTTTTGGAGTGTTTGAATCATAACCACGTTTTCTAAATCTCCTTTTTCCTCATCCATAGACTTTTTTTGGCCTTCTAAATTGAATTTCAAATTTTTAATATTTTTTAAAAGATCTTGGGTTTTTAAATTTATTGCTTCTAAAGCCATCAATTCATCAAAAAGACCGGTTAAAGTTTCCTCAGCCAATAAAATTGTTATAGAAGATCGTTGGTCCTCCTCATATTGGAGTTGTAAAACATTAGATAAATTTCTTTTAACTTCTTCAATTTTTAAATTAGTTTCATCAATTGATAATTGAGTATCTTGAATTTGGGCACCAAGGTCTTTAATTATTATATTACCCTGATATATTTGATAATCTAAACTCTTTATTTTGTTTTCAAGAATATAAATTTTGTTCTTAAGGGTATCTTTTTCCTGTTGGGTTTTCGTAATATCTTTCTCGATTTCTTCAACTTTTTCCTCGTAATAGGGCTGGCATTTTTTCAACAAAGATTCATAATCCTTATCTGAAAGATTTTCCGGTTTTTCTTCAATTTTTTCCCATTGACAAATTTCCTCAAGATTTTCTTGGGCAAATCCATTGATGATTGGCAATAAAAAAGCTGTAATCAAAATGAAGCAAAGAATTGTTTTTGAAAAACGAGAAAACATGAAGCTTAATTTCTAATTTCTAATGTCTAAAAGTTTTAGTCATTTAGTCATTGGGATTTGATTAGAATAATTAGAGTAATTAGTTATTTTTTCTCCGCCTTTTCTTCTTCTACTTTTTCTCCTTCAACTTTTTTTTCTTCTCCTTTCTCTTCTTCGGCAGCAAGTTCTTCTTTAACTGTCTCTGGCGGCCTAACATGAACAACAATTTCCTCAGGATTTTTTAAAATCTCCACTCCCTTAGGGGTCTCTAAGTCCTGAATTAAAATCCTGTCTTCAAAGGTTTTAAGATTTTCAACATTAACCTTAATTTCTCTAGGAAGATCTTCAGCCAATCCTTTAACCTCTACTGTCTGGAGCTCTTTTTCTAAAGTGCCTCCTAATTCTTTGACAGCCGGCGCTTCTCCTTCAAATACTAAAGCAATTTCAGCCTCGACCTTCTTTTTGCTAGAGGGATGATAAAAATCAATGTGTAAAAATTCTCCGTTTATAGAATCACGAGCTGTTTGATGAATTAAAACAGAAAATTTCTTATCTAGGACCTCAAGGGATGGCGATGAAGCTTTAGCTTTAGCTTTAGCTTTAGCTTCATCTTCACCCTTCGCTATCGCTAGGGTAATCAAGGAACTTCCTCCTGCCTGTTTGTAGACATTTTCAAATTCTTTTCGGTCAACCTCAAGAGAAAGATTCTTAATTTCCGGCCCATATAAAACAGCCGGAATAATATCCTTCTTCCTTAGAGACCTTGTTTGTTTGCCAAATTTATTTCTAATTTTAGCTTTAAGACTTATCATGATAAGATTTTTATACACTCTACCGGGCAAACTTCTGCTGCCTCTTTAACACATTCTGGCTTTGGAATTTCTAATATTTCTTCCTTTGTTTTAGAATCCAACTGACTTCCTTTTAAATGAGCTATCCCTTCTTCATCTATTTCAAAAAACTTTGGACATAAAGCTACACAAGAGCCGCAGCCAATACATTTTGATTTTTCGTGAATAATTTTCATAACAATTTCTTTTTAACTTTGACTCGAGGCCAAGGTCCCCATTTACCTTTTTGTAACAAACCATTTTTTGCTCCAATTTTTTGAGTACAACTGGTAGCATTAGCCGTCGCCAGTTGAATAGCATATTCTATATTATTCTTTTCCAAAAGTCCACTCAGAAACCCGCTTCCATAAGCATCGCCGGCCCCCGTTGCTTCTACAGCTAAAACCGAAGGAGCCCCCGCTTCAAAAATATATTTTCCATCAGAAACTATTGACCCCTTTTTACCTCTTGTTACAACAACGATTCCTTTGGTAGAGGAAGATAATCTCTTAATCATCTCTTTTTCTTTTTCGGGAGAAATCTTTGTTAACAAAGAGGCTTCTTCTTTATTCAAAATCAGAACATCAAGCTGAGAAAGAATCTTTCTTAGGGACAGTCCCCATTCGGGGACTGTCCCTATTATCTGGCTGTTTCCGAGATTGGCCGCAACTTTTATATTATTCTTTTTAGCAAATTTTACCAAGGGACCGAAAACTTGAGACGAATCTCCGCTTAAAGGAGCTAAATAAAACCACTTGGGGACTGTCCCCGAACGGGGACTGTCCCCCAGCCAAGGAATATCACTTTCTCTCATAAAATGACAGGCGCCTCGATAAATTAAAGCCGTTCTTTCCCCAATTGAAGAAGATAAAATAAGAGAAAAAGCAGTAGGATAATCTTTGTCCTTTTTTACAAATCGAGTCCCAATTTTAAATTTTTTAAGTTCCCCTATTAATTCCTTTCCCCTTTCATCATTGCCAACTTTTCCTATATAATTCACTTTAAATCCTTGTTTTGAAAAGGTGCAAGCAGTATTTGTTCCCCCGCCTCCACTTGAAACTTTTAAATCATCAATCATCAATATTTTTGAACCCAAAGGCAGACAAAAAGATTTTCCGCTTGAGAATCTATCATCTTTTGAAATCCGGTAATCCCCGTCTCTTAATTTTAAGAAAGTATCTATCGTCGCCGAGCCAAATGTAATAATATCGTACATAATTAGTGATTAGTGATTAGTGGGTAGTGAGTAGTGATTATTTTTTGTTCTTTGATAAGGATAGTATTGTTTTTATAACAGCATCTGGTGATAGAGAAATCGATGGAATTTTGCAATCTACTAAGAATTTAGCAAAATCAGGGAACGAAGAAGGAGCATCACCGCAGATTCCGCAGTATTTGTTTTTCATTTTGCAAAGTCGGATGACTTTGGAAATCATTTTTTTAATGGTTTCGTCTCTCTCATCACCGATTTTTTGCAAATAGGCATTGTCCCGGTCAATACCTAAGGATAATTGAGTTAAATCGTTTGAACCAATACTCATTCCGTCAAAAATTTTCAAAAACTCCTCAGCCAAAATGACATTTGAAGGAATTTCGCACATCACAATAACTTTTAATCCATCCTCTCCTTTTTTCAATCCATTTTTTGCCATTAATTCCAAAACTTTCTTTCCTTCCTCAAGGGTTCGACAAAATGGAACCATTAGCCAAATATTTTTTAATCCAAAAATTTCTCTTGTTCTTTTTATCGCCCGACATTCCATTTCAAAAGCAGGTTGAAATTTCGGGTCATAATATCTCGAAGCTCCCCGCCAACCAAGCATCGGATTTGCTTCTTCTGGCTCAAATAATTCTCCGCCGACTAAAGCTCGATATTCATTTGTTTTAAAATCAGAAAATCTAACAATCACCGGCTTTGGCCAGAAAGCGGCCCCAATCTGAGCGATTCCTTCGGCTAATTCTTTGACAAAATACTCCCTCTTATCTCTGTGCTCTACAGTAATTTCGTCTATTTTTTTAATAATTAGTTTTAAGTTTTGAGCTGTTGCTTTGCGCTTTTCGCTTTGCGCTTTGAGCTTTTTATAATGGTATAAAGCCAAAGGATGGACTCTAATTTTTTCAGCAATAATAAATTCTTCTCTGGCTAATCCCACCCCATCATTGGGTAAAAATGAGGTCTTAAAAGCAATATCTGGAGCCCCAATGTTTATCATTATCTTTGTTTTCAATTTAGGTCCCGCACCGGAATCTTCGGCTCGGTACGGGGTAAAAATTTTCTCTAAATCGTATCTTTTAACTTCAAATGGAATTTTGCCAAGAAAGATTTTCCCTTCTGCTCCAGAAGTGCAATCAATAGTAATTTCCTGGCCATTTTTTAAAACTTTGGTGGCTTTGCCAGTGCCCACAATACAAGGTATGCCTAATTCCCGAGAGATAATAGCAGCATGGCAGGTTTTTCCTCCTTCATCAGTAATAATAGCTGAAGCCAGAGGCATAGCTGTGGTCCAATCTGGATCTGTCATTCTGGTGACTAAAACTTCTCCTTTTTTAAATTGGGAAAGTTTATTAATGTTTTCAATGATATGAACCTTACCAAAACCGATTTTATTGCCAATAGCAATGCCGTTTACGATTGGTTTTTTCTTAGTTTGAATTTCATATTCTTGGTAAAATTTGGAAGTATCAAGTGAATGAACTGTTTCCGGCCTAGCCTGCACAACAAAAAGTTCGCCAGTTTTCCCATCTTTAGCCCATTCAATATCCTGAGGCGTCCATTTTTTGTTTTTTTGAGAATAATGATCTTCAATGATTAATCCCCATTTAGCCAAAGTCAAAATATCTTTATCATTAATGCAAAATCTTAACTGCTCTCTTTGAGAAACACCTGCTTCTTTTACTCCACCCTTTTTACTATAAATATATTTTCTGACTTTTCTCCCCAAATCTTTTCTAATGATTGGCTTGTAAAGCTTGCCCTGAGCTTGCCGAAGGGTAGGTTTAAAGACTAAAAACTCATCTGGAGTGATTTTACCCTTGACAATCATTTCTCCTAAACCAAAAATACCATTGATGACAACAATGTTCGGGAAACCAGTTTCGGTATCTAAGGTGAACATTACCCCAGCAGAACCGATATCAGACCTCACCATTTTTTGAATGCCTACTGATAAACCGACTTTCATATGCTCAAAACCCTTTTCTTCTCGGTAGCTAATAGCTCTATCTAAAAATAAAGAAGAAAGACAATTTCTCACTGCTTTGAGTAATTCTGCCTCTCCAGTGATATTTAAATAAGTTTCATGCTGGCCAGCAAAACTTGCCGAAGGCAAATCCTCAGCCGTGGCCGAAGAGCGGACAGCCACTGTAACATTTTCTTCTCCATATAATTGAGATAATTTTCTATAATTTTTAATAATCTCTGTTTCTAAATCCTTGAAAATAGAAGTTTTAAGTATGAGGGTTCTAATTTTTTTACCAACTATTTGTAAATTCTTAATACTATGAGGATTCATTTGGGCTAGAGTTTTTTCTATCTCTTTTTGTATTTTGCCTTTTTTTAAGAAATCAAAATAAGCTTTAGCAGTAATGGCAAAACCATTAGGAATATTTACCCTGTTAAATAATTCCGTCTTCGGCGGAATTCCCGCTTTGCGGGATTTAACAGGGTGAATTCCTTTTTGAGAGAGTTGATTATACATCTCGCCCAAAGAAGCGTTTTTCCCCCCCACTAAAGGAACATCTTTAATCGTAATCTCTTTAAACCAAAGAATGTTTTTTTCTTTTTTTATCATAATTTTTTTTGCAATTTCTTCGCGATGGCTAACTCTTCATCTGTTTCTACGGCTAAAATTTTAGTATTTTTTAAAATAGCCAAATCTTTACAAATCATCTTTCTGATTTTCAGAGAACCCCAGCCAATCGCTCCAGTAAAAACCAATAAATCACATCCTCCTAAGACAGCGAAATAAGCCCCAATATATTTTTTGATTTTATAGATAAATATTTCCAAAGCTAATTTTGCTTCCTGGTTCCCTTTTTTGGCTTTTCTTAGAATCTCTAACATTTCTTTGGTCCCTGAAATTGATTTAAGTCCCGATTCAAAATTTAAAATTTCATTTGCTCTTTTTGGAGAAAAACTTTTAGCAAGTTCTAAAACAATACCAGCGTCAATATCACCAGGCCGGGTCATCATTACTACTCCTTCCATCGGAGTAAATCCCATTGAAGTATCGACCGCTCTGCCGTTTTTAATAGCGGTTATACTTGAGCCGCCTCCTAAATGACAGGTAATAATTTTTAGTTTTTTAAACGGTTTTTTAATTTTTTGGGCCGCTTCTTTTGCTACAAACTCATGAGAAATACCATGAAAACCCAACCTTTGGAATCCAAATTTTTTTATTATGTATTTTGGCAAAGTATAATTATAAGCTCTTTCTGGCAGATTCAGATAAAAACCAGTATCAAAAACAGCAATCTGTTTTGAGTTTGGAAAAATTTTCTGGCTTATTCTTATTCCTAAAATATTAAATGGATTATGGAGAGGAGCAAGTTTATTAAATTTTTCCAGTTCTTTTAAATTCGCTCGGTTAGGCGATGAACTTCGTTCATCTTCGCCCCTCGCTGTCGCTCGGGTAATTAAGGTCGGCCTTCTAAATTTATTTCCTCCCTGAACAACCCGGTGCCCTATTACTTTTATATCCTTTTTATATTTAGCTGTTTTTCTCAGTTCCTTTGTTAACATCCTCTGATAATTCTTTGGATTAAAAACCTCCCTTTCGCCTTCTTTTGCCAATTTCAAATCAGCTTCAAATAACTTCCATTTTATTGACTGACTGCCGCAATTTAGAACTAAAATCATGTTTTTAAAATAATTTCTCCTTTTCCTTTTTTTATTATACCAACGGCATTTCCCTCGTCAGTATCAAGATGAACAGCAAGTTTATAATTTTTCCCAATCCTGACTTTTATATTATGAAAGGTTAGAGCTCTTGCTCCTTTGATTTTAATTGAAACAGACATCCCATTTTTAAGTTTTAACTTTTTGGCTTCTTTAGGATTACAATGCAGGTGCCGCTGGGCAATAATTACTCCTCTTTTAATTTTTAATTTCTTTTTTGACTTAATCAGAGTCGCTCCCGGCGTTCCTTTAATATTTCCCGACAATCTCAGAGGAAGATTGATTCCAAGCCCCACCGCATCTGTTATAGACAGTTCAATCTGAGTTTCTTTTCTGACTGGTCCAACTATTCTTAATCTCTTAATAATTTTAGAACCAATCTTAATATCTAAAGTTTCTCTGGCCGCAAAATCATCGGCCTGGCTGAGTTTTCTTATTTTTTTCAACTGATACCCCCGGCCGAAAAGCGTTTCTAAGTCTTTTTGACATAAATGGATATGTCTAGCCGAAATTTCAATTGGGACTTTCTTATTCATACTTTGGTTATAGTTTAATTATAACTTAATCCTCCAAAAAAATAAAACCCTCCGAGGTTCAACCCCGAAGGTCCTATATCTTATATTCTATATTCTACCCCCTATATTCTATCTCCTATATACTCTGCCATTTCAGCTAAGCGGCAGGCATAGCCATATTCGTTGTCATACCAGACCAAAACCTTTATCAAGTTTCCCTGAACCATTGTCGATAAAGCGTCAACAATCGCCGAGTAAGAATTTCCTTTGTAATCAGAAGAAACTAAAGGCGCATCTTCAATTCCTAAAATCCCCCGCAACCACTCTTTTTCTGAACTTTTTTTCAAAATGTAATTTACTTCCTCGGCTGAGGTACTTTTCCCAACCTGACAGACAAAATCAATAATAGAAACAGTAGGAGTAGGCACTCGTAAGGCTAAGCCGTCTAATTTTCCTTTTAGTTGAGGCAGACATTTCTCAACTGTTTTGGCCGCGCCGGTAGTGGTAGGTATAATATTAATTCCGGCCGCCCTGCTTCTTCTCAAATCTTTATGAGCTAAATCTAAAATTCTCTGGTCATTGGTATAACTATGAATAGTGGTCATAAAACCCTTAACAATTCCAAATTCCTGGTCTAAGACTTTGGCTATCGGGGCCAAACAATTGGTAGTGCAGGAACCCATTGAGATAATATCATCTTTTTTTAAATCATATTTTTCCTGATTTACGCCTAAGAGATAAGTTGGAATTTCATCCGATTTAGCCGGCCCGCCTGCTTCGCTATGCTCGCCCGAAGACGCTGCATCGCTGCGAGCGGGCGAAGCATTGCGGGCAGGTCCGCCTGCTTCGCTATGCTCGCCCGAAGACGCTGCATCGCTGCGAGCGGGCGAAGCATTGCGGGCAGGTCCGCCTGCTTCGCTATGCTCGCCCGAAGACGCTGCATCGCTGCGAGCGGGCGAAGCATTGCGGGCAGGAGCGGAAATAATTACTTTTTTTGCCCCGGCTTTCAAATGTTTATTTGCTCCCTCTAAATCCGTAAAATGTCCGGTACATTCTAAAACAATGTCAATGTTAAGTTTTTTCCAGGGCAATTTTTCTGGATCAGATTCGGCAAAAACTTTTACTTTCTTACCATTATTTTTTCCATCAAGTAAAAGTTCATTGTCTTTTGCTTTAATCTGTTTTTCATAAATCCCGTAAAGGGAATCATATTTCAAAAGGTAAGTCAAAGTTTTAGCATCAGCCAAATCATTAATAGCCACCACCTCCAAATCAGGGTGGTTATTAATTATCCTTTTGAAAGTAGGACGTCCTATTCTTCCGAAGCCATTAATGGCAATTTTAATCATATATCGAGCTTCCAAAGGAAGCGAAGATGAAGATGAGATTTATCTCATCGACTATCAAGCTTCCATTTATGGAAGCGAAGGTGAAGAAGAGAACGAAGTTCTCTTCGCCTTTATATTTATGTTTCAACTTCCAAGTTTCAAGATTCTAATAATTTTCTCTCGGTCAAATCCAACAATAATCTCCCCATCAATTTCTATTACCGGTACTCCCATCTGACCTGTTTTTTCGACGACCTCCTTCACAGCTTTTTCACCAAGGGAAACATCAATTTCCTCAAATTCAACATTATGCTCTTTCAAAAATTCCTTTAGAGCTACACAATAGGGACACATAGGCGAACTATATACTTTAACCATAACTAATTACAAGAACCGCTACCTGATTGTCCGGAACTGTAAGTTTCAGAAAACCCGGTAGCAGCTTCTTCTTCGGCTAGAGTTTTTTGGCAGGAGGAAAATTCGTTCTCAAACCCACAGCAAAGCAAAGTTTTTCCTGCTTCAGCCGTTCTTCCTCCAAAATCAAATTCACTTACTTTCTGTCCGTTTAAAATCAAAGTTGGAGAACCTGTAATCTTATATTTGTCCTGCAAATCAAAATCTCTCTGAGCGTAAGCCAAACCTCTTGATCCAGAACTTTTACAGTCCTGCACTTTTCCTTGGTCAACGCTTACTTCGCTTAAACACTTGCTGCCTTCTCCTTTTTTAAGGAAGCAGGCAAGATAGGGGAAAAATTTATCTTTTTGCTCTTCTCTTAAACATATTTGGGTCAAATTCTCTTCAGCTTCTTCCTCCCCATGCATTGAAGTTACCTTCCCACCACTAATCTGTCCCATATATTCAATCCTTATATTTTCGGCCAACTCCGGAATATTTTTGACAATCTCAGCCAAAATTCTTTGCATTTGGGTACCAAAAGGACAATAACTCACTACAAAAGCCTCAAGAATTGGCTTCGGCTCTTTTTTAATATCTTCACAGGTTGTCTTTTGTTGCTGGGTTGGTTCTTCCGAAGAAACAATTTCTTCTACTAATTCAATTGCCTCAGGAAACAAAAGCTTGCCGTCTTTTGTTAGATAAGAAGTAAACTCTGAATCCTCTATCTTAAGCTTCATTTCGTAAACTCCGTTTTTTTCTTCAACCGCCGAGCCCTCAACTAAAGAGGCTTTTAAATCGCTGTCCTTTAGAATATTTTCGTCTATATAATTTAAAACTTTTTCTTCTGCTTCTTTTGGACTGAGAATATTTTTATTTAAAAAATAAAGTTTATTCTCAAGAAAGCTTTGCTGGGAAATAATTAGTCCAAGCAAAACTCCACAAATTAGAACCACTGCAAAACTAATAATTTTCACTAAATTTTTGTTCATATATTTTATTTTATTTATACTGTTAAATTTTAACAAATTACTTTAAAAATTGCAAGTTAGGATTCTTCTCATAAAATCTGTGCTTTTGATTTTGCCGATTTTGCCTTTTTGACATTCTTTTTCGGAAAATTTTTTTACCCGCCCAAATTTCGAAGAAAATTGTGGCGGGTGAACCCCGTCTTTTTCAAGGGCGAAGAAAGTAAACTTTCTTCTTCCCCCTTCGCTATCGCTCGGGAGGGCGAAGAAACTTCGTCTCTTCTTCCCCCTCGCTCCGCTCGGGAGGGCGAAGAAACTTCGTCTCTTCTTCCCCCTCGCTCCGCTCGGGAGGGCGAAGAAACTTCGTCTCTTCTTCCCCCTCGCTTCGCTCGGGAGACCAAAAACCAAGACCGGCAAAGGGTCAGCCGTGTGCTCTTTTACTCCACAAGGAGTGGAGTGATCGCCGGTTATCGTTATCAGAACATCTTTTAAATCCAAAAAAATTGGTAAATTCCTGTCAATCTTTTCAATAAACTTTTTCTTGCCTAAAAAATCTCCGTCATGACTGAAATTATCAGTAGCTTTAATATGTAAATAACAAAAATCATACCCCGCACCAGAAACTTCGTTTCGGTACGGGGCAGGTCTCTTTAAACTATTTTTTGCCGCTTTAAATTTTGCTTCCAAATCTGTATTAGCTTTTCCGGTTGCTCCTTTAACTTTTATTAAATCCATTCCCAAAACTTTGGCGATTCCTTTATATAAAACGCCACCGGCAATACAACAAGCTTTCATCCTCCATTTTTTCTCAAAACTTTGAAGCTTCTTCAGCTTACCGGCTTCTCTGACCAAAATATAGTTTGCCGCTAATTGTCCTTTTTTTATTCTTTTTTTATTTAGGGGATGGTTTTTTAAAATTTGATGGCTATTTAACAAAAATTTATTCAAAACTCTTGCCGTAAAACGGGCTTCTGGACTTTTTTCCAATGGTCTGATTTTCGGAGCCCTGATATTAGCTTTATGAAAATCACCATCAGAAATTTTATCTGACAAGTTTCTGCCTCTTAAAATTATTCCCAGCCGATGAGAAACTGCCGGAGCTAATAAAAACTTAACTCCTTCAATAGTTATTTTTTGAAGAGCTTTAATTAATGGTTTAGTGTCGGAAATCCGACCGGCCCGGCGGTCAACAATCTTAAAATTTGAATCAACAGTGCTAAAATTTCCCCTTAAGGCAATGTCTTCTTTTCCCAGCTCCATTCCGATTCCCAAGACCTCAAAAACTCCCCTGGCCATACCCCATTTTTTCAAATCATAACCGAACAATGATAAATGAGCATCCTTTGAGGTAGGAAATTTTCCCTGATAAACCGGTTCAATCAAGCCGCAAATTCCCTGACTGGCCAAAAAATCAAAATTCGGCGTTTTCGCCGCTTCTAATGGAGTTTTATCTCCAAGTTCTTTAATCGGCCGGTCGCCGAGACCATCAAGAATAATAAACAAAATCTTCATATACCAAGCGTTGAAGAAGAAAGCGAGGCAGTGCGAGGCAAATAAAATTTTTAATATGGGCAGGGGGGGGTGGGGGTTTTATTAAAAATTTTCATTTGCCGAGCTCAACTGCCGAGCAATTGCTCTTCAATTTTTAACAGTCGGTTGTATTTTGCCACTCGCTCTCCCCGGGCCGAAGCCCCTGACTTTATAAAATCAGCTGAAATGCCAACGGCTAAGTCGGCAATAAAATCGTCGCAGGTATCTCCAGACCGATGAGAAACAATAATTTTCCATTCAAATTCCTTTGCCAGTTTGGCCGCCTCGATTGTCTCAGTAACCGTGCCAATTTGATTTGGCTTAATGATTACAGCGCTACACGCTTTCTTTTTATAAGCTTGTTTAATTCTCTGGGGATTTGTCACTGTTAAATCGTCCCCAACCACAAATAGTTTGTAGTTCGTAGTTTGTAGTTTGTAGCGAAAAGATTTCCAAGACTGCCAATCGTCTTGTTCAAATGGATCTTCAAAAAACAAAATTGGATATTTTTTTAGTAAACCCTGATAAAATTTTAGAAGTTCTTCAGCGGTTACTTTTTCCCCTTCAAAATTATACTTTCCTTGTGAAAAAAATTCTGAAGCAGCGCAATCTAAACCAATTTTCACCTTTTCAGAATAGCCGGCTGATTTTATCGCCTTCATTATCAACTCCAAAGCATCTTTTGTTTTATTCAAAGGCGGAGCAAATCCGCCTTCGTCTCCCAAATTGGCTGCTGATTTTCCAAATCTTTTTTCCAAAATTTTTTTAAGAGTTTGATAAATCTCAGCCCCGATTTTTAAATTCTCTCTAAAGCTTCCCATCTGGGGTATAATCATAAACTCCTGAATATCCAAATCATTACCACCATGAACTCCACCATTCAAAATATTAAAACAAGCCATCGGCAAATTTGCAGAGGCCCGTCCTCTGCAAATTTGGGAAATATAGGAATATAAGGGAATTTTTTTTGCAACAGCTCCGGCTCTCAGGCAAGCTATTGAAACTGCCAGAATGGCATTAGCTCCAAGTTTTGATTTATTTTCAGTACCGTCTAATTTAATCAAAAAATGGTCAATCTCTTTTTGATCCCCTATTTCTTTGCCCTTCAATTTTGGAACTATTATTCTTTCAATGTTTTCAACTGCTCGCTCTGGAGCTATTTCAACTGCCTCATACTTTCCTTTAGAAGTACCAGAAGGCACTGAAGCTTTAAATACCCCTTCTCCTGTTTCTACTTCTGCTTCCACTGTCCAATTTCCATTAGAGTTTAAAATCTTTCTCGCACCGAGTGAAATAATTTTCATCATAAATTAAAGCGGAGGTCAAGCGGAGGTCGGGCCTCCGCTACTTCTTATTAAGTATTCGTAGGCGGCCAGGGCGGCCCGGCACCCTTCAGCGGCAGCAATAATTATTTGTTTCCATTTACCATCATTAACATCACCAGCCGCAAAAATGCCCGGACAGGAAGCAGTACAGGTTTCAAAATCAACTTTTATCTCATCATTTTCATTAAATTCGCAAAGTCCCTTTAAAAAACCGGTTGCCGGCACCGAACCGATTTGAACAAAAATTCCGTCAATCGGCACCTGAAAGGTTTCTCCGGTTTTTAAATCCTGATAAATAAGGGCTTGAACCTTTCCTATCCCTTCAATTTTTTTCATCTCTTTATTAAGATGAATCTGAATTTTCCTTTCTCTCTTCACCTGTTCTTGTAAAATTTCATCGGCTATTATTTTATCCGACCGCTCAAAAATAAAAATTCTTTTGGCATATTTTGTTAGGTCCAAAGCTGCCTCAAAACCTGAATTTCCTCCCCCAATTACGGCTGCACTTTTATCTTTAAAAAACGGGGAATCGCATATCGAACAGTATGATACACCTCTGCCGATGAATTCTTTTTCACCCGGAATCTCCAGGGGCCGGGGATCCCGGCCAGTGGCAACAATTACAGTTTTTCCTAAAAACTTGTTCTTTTTTTCTGTTTTAACCAAAAAATTTTCACCGGCTTTCTCAACTTTTGTCACTTCCTCATCCTCATTGATTTTAATGTCAAATTTCTTTAAATGTTCTTCAAATTTTTTCATCAATTTCATTCCGGAAATCTCTGGAAAACCTGAATAATTATCAATCTGCCCGGTCTTGGCGACCTGACCCAAAAAATTCTTGGTTATTAGTAAAGTTTTTAGTTTTTTTCTGGCAGCATAAATACCGGCAGTGATTCCTGCCGGCCCCCCGCCTACAATTATTAAATCGTATACATTTTGCATAATTATTTCAAAACTTCCGGAATTGCTTCAATCAAATCGGTAGCTGTTAAACCTGGACCAAATTTTTTGGCTGCGATTCCTCCTGCTTTACCATTGATAAAAGCGGCTGCCTGAGCGGCTAAAAACGGCTCTATCCCTTGAGCCAGTAAACTTCCACAAATCCCAGCTAAAGTGTCACCTGTTCCTCCAACTGTGAGATAGGGACTTCCGGTCTCATTTATCGCTACTTCTTTGCCATCGGAAATTATATCTTTCTCTCCTTTAAGTAAAATAACGCAGCCCAATCTGGCCGCCTCTTCTTTAACCACTTTTATCTTTTCCTCAAAACTCAGGTTTTTAACTTCTTTCCCTGTTAAAACAAAAAACTCAAAAGCGTGAGGGGTAAGTAAAAAATTTTTTCCTTTCAAAATTTCGGGATTTTTGGCGACAGCATGAATCCCATCAGCATCGATTACTACACGGGGACTGTCCCCCTTCGGGGACAGTCCCCGAAAATACTCCAGAACTGCCTCCTTTGTCTCTTCTGATCTACCCAATCCCCCGCCGATTACGATTGCCGCTCTATCAGGAGCAACCTGCTTTGCCGCCTCAGTCATTAAGATTAGATTTGGCAGATTTTTTTTATTTAACCATTTTCCTTCTAAAGGATAAGCCGCTAAATTGGGAGAAAAGGAAGCAATAATATTAGCCGCTCGTGTAGGCGCTAAAATCTGAACCATGTCAACACCAGTTCTAAAAGCCGCCATTCCAGCCAAAGCCGGCGAGCCGGTATAAAACTCCCCTCCTCCAATAATTAATAAAAGCCCGAAGTCATATTTATGAGCTCCTGCCAGCCGAGGAAAATAAACCCTTTTAAGAATATTTTTAGTAACCTTTAACATAAATTTTATAATCCGAGGGTACTTGCCGAAGGGAACATTACGGAGCCAAGCCCCAGAATAAGATTCGTATTTCTTATAAGATAGGTGCGGCTTGGCGAGTAGTAGGCGCAGCCGAAGATGAACTCTCTTTTACTGATGGGCTGACGCCGTGTTCACTGAGGCAAGGTACTCGATGAACTTCGTTCATCTCCACGCTTCGCTACGCTCGGGTACCCGAGGATTAGTTTGCCGAGCGCTAACTGCCGAGTGTCTATTTTATCTTTTTGAGAAAATCTCGTAATAGCGGTCCAAATTCCGGATGGTTAAGGCAAAGGTATAAATTTGATTTCAGCCAATCTACCTTATTTCCGCATTCCAGCCACTCCCCTTCAATCTCATAGCCATAGATCATTTTACCATCTTTCAACATTGCTCTCAACGCCTCAGCTAAAACTATTTCCCCTTTGTTATTAGCCCGAGTTTTCTTTAAATAATCAAAAACCAAGGGCGTGATAATGTATCTTCCCACAATTGCCAGGTCTGACGGCGCTTCTGTCTCGGCTTTGGGTTTTTCAATGATATCTTTAACTTTGTAAAGACGATGGGCAATTTTCTCAACCTTAACCACTCCGTATGAAGAAAGTTTATCTTGAGGAACTTTTTTTAGACAAAGAATCGGTTTTTGGCAGGTCTTGAAAATATTGCTTAATTGTTCCAAGGCTGGGACTCTGGCGACAATGATATCGTCACCGAAAAGAACTCCACAAGCATCTTTATTAATCAATTTTTGGGCTCTCAAAATTGCGTCACCATCTCCCCGGGGGGCTTGCTGAATAACAGCCGAGAAAGAAATTCCTTCAAGTTCTTTATCAAACCTCTTTAATGATTTTAATATTTCTTTTTGGTTGCGTTTTAATAAAATATTCTCTAACCTCAAATTCTTTTTGAAATAATCCAAAATATTTTTCTTATCCTCGGCTAAAACAAAAATAATCCGTTCCACTCCGGATTCTTTTGCCTCCTGGACAATATAATCTACCATTGGTCTATCTACTAAAGGTAGAAGCGGTTTTGACAAGACCTTAGTCAAAGGCAGAAACCTTGTGCCCAGACCGGCCACAGGAATAATTGCTTTTTTGATATCCATAGGAGCTCGACACGAATAGTCACTAATACACCAATGTCACGAATTATTAGTGTTATTGGTGTAAAATTCGTGTATTGGTGTCGGGTTTTTATTTCGTTTTTCTCCTTAAAAAGGCAGGAATTTCCCATTCCGGTTCTTTTGTCCATTCTTCTTCTTCCTCTTCTTTTTTTGCTTTCCTTATTTCTAGACCGCTCCTTCGAATTTTTCTCTTCTTTTCTTTTTCCAATACTACTTTGATTTGTTTTCTTTTTCCTTTTTTAGATTTCTTCCCTGCCAAGATTTTAGTTCGGATGGGGGAAAGTTCCTTCTTCTCTTCCTTGACTTCTTTTTTCTCTGGCAATCTTTCTTTTTTCGGCTTTCTTTCTGCTCTTTTCTTTCCCGGTTTCTCATCGCCTACGCGAGCCTTAGCGAAGCGAGAAGATGAACGGAGTTCATCGCCTACGCGAGCCTTAGCGAAGCGAGAAGATGAACGGAGTTCATCGCCTACCTCAATCAGAGTTAACTTGATTTTGCCATTATATTTTGAATCTTGGGAAATTCCAAAAATTATTTTCGCTGTTCGATTAAAACTACAAATTCCCCAACTTATTCTCTCTACTTCTTTCAAACTCAAATCTTTTCCTCCCCCGATGTTAAATAAAATTTTTCTGGACTTTCCTAAATTTCCAATAGTCGATGAACTTCGTTCATCTTCACCCTGCGCTAGCGCTCGGGTACTCAAAGGATTTTGAAAAACTTTCTTCACAACTTCTTCAGCCCGGTTGGGACCCTGGCCAAAGGCGCTGCCGAAATAAATTAATCTTCCCCTTCCTTTTAAAATTGTTCTTAAATCAGCAAAGTCAATATTAATCAAGCCCGGTTTGGAAATCATTTCTATCAAATCTTCGAGCATCAAAATCAAAGACCTGTTCAAACTTGAAAGAGCTTTTCTTAAGGGAGTTTTTTTGTCAATAATCTGAAAGATTCTCTCATTAGCGACAACAAATTGACCGGATAAGTTTTCTTTTATTTTCTCAACCGCTTCTTCAGCAATTCTCGATTTTTTCTCCCCTTCAAAACGGAAAGGCAGGGTAAAAATTCCTAAACTGATATTTTTAAAATCCCTTGTTAGTTCAGCAAAAACAGGGGCTGCTCCTGAAGCAAAACCCCCTCCTAAGGAAGCCACTAAAATAACAAGGTCTTGGTCTTTAAACATTCGAGCGATTTTTTCTTTTTCTTTTTGGGCTATTCTCTCTCCCAAATCAACATTCATCCCTGTCCCTAGTCCGCCGGTTAAATCCTCTCCCAATTGAAAAACCTTTACATTTTTTCCTCCTTTTTTAACGACTCTATGATCGCTGTCAACTATTAGAAAACTGGTTTTCTTTACGCTTCTGGCAATTTCCGAAACAATAGAACTGCCTCCGCCTCCAATGCCTATTACCCTTATTCTGATTCTCCGCGGCCTGAACAACAAATCTATAGTTTTTGATATCGGTCTTTTTAGCTCTTTTGGCTTTTTTTTGGATTTGGAAACCATTTTATTAATATCTGCTAATTATAGCAAAATAAAACAATAAATAAAAGTTAGTCGATGAACTTCGTTCGTCGACTACCAAATTTAAGTCCACAATCTTATTATATCAGATTTTAACCCACCTCGCTACTCACTATTGTTTCTAAATAACCCCGCACCAGAACGAGTTCGGTGCGGGGCAAGAAACTGCCCGGCGATGGGCTTAAGGAAACCACAACTTAAAATGAAAAGTAACTAATATTGCCAAAAAATTTCCGGCGGAAAAAAGGGGGAGGCATTGGGGTTTTAAAGTTCGAAGTTTCGGACGGTTGTTTCAAGAAATCTCTGGATAGTCGCCCGGTCCACGGCAT
>Ga0210018_1000267_pt1 | contig 25521 bp, 28 predicted proteins | sample CryGeyCG2014_010_2_FD_183967 | JGI IMG/M metagenome (GOLD analysis project Ga0210018, IMG submission 183967) | Groundwater microbial communities from aquifer - Crystal Geyser CG09_land_8/20/14_0.10 (SPAdes) (version 2) | ecosystem: Environmental > Aquatic > Deep subsurface > Groundwater | place...
GATCCAGCCCTCTCTTTTTTATTTCAAAAAATTTTTTACTAATTTTTCAGCTTCTGAATATTTTTTTATCCAATAAATTCGTTCATCACGTTTGAACCCGCCTAAGTTTTGACCTGCCCGCCCAAATTTTTTCGAAATTTGTGGCGGGTGAACAAAACTTTGGTGGGTAAACCAAGTCATCTGACGTTTGGTAAATTGGATTGTGTGAAGCACAATTTTTCTTTTAACCTCGTTTATATCAATCTTTTTCTCAAAATAATTTTTCCACTCTTGATATCCGATTGTTTGCATTGGTGGAATATCCCAACCACATTTTTTAGCTAATTTTTTCGCCTCCTTTTCTAAGCCAGATTTGAACATTTTTTCTACCCTTTTTATAATTCTTTTTTTCAATTCATTTTTCGATAATTTCATTCCTATTTGCAAAACATCAAAAATCGGTTCCCCCCCCTTTCTTTGTGTCCAAAACGGTTTTTTTGTAACCTTACAAACTTCAATTGCTCTAATTAATCTTCTTTTATTTTTCTTTTCAATGAACCTTGCACCTAGAGGATCTAATTTTTTATAAATTTTGAAAAGTTCTTTTACCGTTTTTTTCTCTAATTTCTCTCTTAATTTCTTTTGAGCAGGAACCGTTGGGAATTCTATATTATCCACTATCGCCTTAATATAAAGCCCGGTTCCGCCAACTAAAAATGGAATTTTACCTCGCCTATGAATATCTCTGATGATTCTTAAGGCCATCTTTTTATAGAGTGCTACATTAAATTCCTGATTAGAATTTAAAAAATCAATAAGATAGTAGGGGACAATTTTTATCTCTTTTTTCGTTGGTTTTGCTGTTCCAATATTCATTTCACGATAGATCTGCCTTGAGTCAGCCGAAACAATTTCAACCCCATTTATTCCAAATTTCTTTTTGGCTTGCCCTGAGCCGAGCCGAAGGGCCAATTTAATCGCCAATTCAGTTTTTCCCGAAGCCGTCGGACCTAAAATGACAATTAATTTTGATAATTTTTCAGTTTTCATTTCCATTTTTTATTATATCTAATATAGAAGAGAAATAGAAAGGGGGATATTTTAGTATTATACATTTTCCGACGTTCAATAAAAATTTGACATATTATTTGTTTTATAGTACCCTAAAATAGAATAGCTCTTTAACTGGGATGGAAAAATATGAGTCAAGTAGAAAAGGGAAAATGCATAAAATGCAAAAAACGAGATGCAACAGGAGAAGACGGTCTTTGTAATTCCTGCCGTTTTCTTGAAAGTTTAACTAGAATGTCAAAAGAAAGAAAATGAGAACAAATTTATTCTAAATGGTCCTGTTTATCGCAAACGGGATCTTTTTTATTGGATTCCGTGGGTATTGCGCTTGACATTTTGTTCGGTTTTGCTAAAATGAAATTGGTTCTTTGAGAATTGAAAATTTGATGAAATTCGAGAAGGACCGAACGAGGTGAAAAAAATGAGGAAGAAAAAGGAGGTGAAAAAGAATGAGCTGGAAAATAAAAGCTTTTTTAATACCGTCAATAGTGGTTGCCATAAGCACACTCGAATACTATTTTCCATGGTTCGTCCAATACTTCTAATCTACAATAGACTTGACAACTGGTTTGATACTTGGCGAACATACCTAACATTGATAGGGCTATACTTTTTCTTCGGCTTCATACTGCCACTGCCAATATTATATCTTGCGATGCTACACGGGGCGGTTTACGGTTATGCTTGGGGTGGATTATGGATAACCATATGTAGCCTATTAGCGTATCGTGAACTCAATCGGAGAATCAAAGCTCAACTAGGCGAGACTAACTACTACAATCCCAATGCGACGAAAGAATACATTGCCTTAATCAAAAAGACCAATAAGGAGGAAAATGAGAGTTCCTAAACAATCCCCATTTTTTTGGGAAAAAATAGGTTCTAGTTTATTTTAAAAACTAGGCCTTTTTATTTAAAAAACTTGACAAAATTTATATTTTTGTGGTATTATTTAGATAGCCCTTTAATAATTAGAAGGGCTTGAGGAGAAAGAAGCGGGCTGATGACAAAGCGGAACGAAAAAAACAAGGAGGTGGAAATGTGTTCTGTGATGATTGCGGCGATATAGTGACTATAGCAAAACCCTTGATAGTTGCATATCCGAGCGGCAAAAATAAAAAAGCTGTCGAAGATCTGATAACATTGCTTCAGCAATATGGCTTCGAGGTACTACAGATTCTCGTTTGCCCTGACTGTTGGGATAAGAACTTCGAGGGTAGCAGGAAACGACAAGTGGCATCAATGCTGCGGATACTAAAAGACGAATAAAATCAGCCCAAAAAAGAGAAAGGAGAAGGCTCGAAAATTTTTTATCATAATAATAAAAAGCTGGCCCAAAACCCAGCTTTCTGTGTTTTTAGGTTAAATTTCCTTTTAATCCCCACGGCAGGGCATCAATAATTTTTACTCTGATAAATTGGCCGACTTTGTTTTTATTTGATTTAATCTTTACGGTTTTGTAAGTTCTAGTCTTTCCAAAATAAAAATCTCCTTTTTTGCCGTCGATTAAAACCTCAACCTTTTTGCCCACGTATTTTTTATTATTTTCCAAAGCAGTTTTCTTTAAAACTTCAGTTAAAATTTTATATCTTCTTTCTTTTTCTTTTGGCAAAACATCGTCCTTGAATTTTACTGCAGCGGTGCCCGGTCTCGGAGAATATTTGGCGACATAAGCCATATCATATTTTATTTCCTCGAAAAGTTTTACTGTATTTTGAAATTGTCTTTCTGTTTCTCCTGGAAATCCAACAATGACATCGGTAGAAATAGCAATTTCTTTTTCCAAACCAGTTCTATATTTTTTAAATGCAGTTCTAATTTTTTTAATTAAATTTTTATATTGTTTTACAGTGTAAGGCCTATTCATTCTCTTTAAAATCTCATTATCACCTGATTGAACAGGCAAATTCAGATATTCTGTCACTTTTTCACATTCAGCCATTGCTTTAATTAATTCATCGGAGAAATCCTTTGGATGAGAAGAGGTGAATCTTATCCAGAAATTACCAGGGATTTCATTTACCATTTTTAAAAGTTTTGCAAAATTAACTTTCTTGTTGCTTGTCTCTTGTCGCTTGTCGCTGAAATAACTATTCACATTTTGACCCAATAGCCAAATTTCTCTTGCCCCGTTAGAAATCGTATTTCTAATGGGGTTTGCCCCATTTTCAAGAGCAAATTTTGCTTCTTTTAAAATATCTTGATGGGGACGACAAATTAAGGGACCCCGAACATAAGGAACAATACAAAATGTGCAAAAATTGTCGCAGCCTGTAGAAATTGGAATAAAGGCAGAGAAATTCTTTGAATATTTTGATTTTTCTTTTAAATATCCTGCTTTAAATTGTTCAATGAATTTTTCATCCCTTGGATTCGGGTAAAAGAGATACCTATCCTTTTTCAAAAATTCTGGCCATTGTGAAAGAATTTTTATTGGAAAAATATAATCAAAAAAATTTTTAAATTTTCTGAAATCGGAATTTGAAACGCAACCAGTTAGAACAGTTTTTAGTTTTTTATTTTTAGTTTTTAATTTGGCAAATTCTTTCGCCTTGCCATAAACCCTATCAACCGCCGATTGTCTAACTGAACACATATTGACTAAAATCAAATCGGCTTCGTTTTCTTTCGAAGCTGGCTTATATCCAATTTTTTCCAGAACCGCGGCAATTCTTTCACTATCACTTTTATTCATTTGGCACCCGTAGGTAATAATATAATATTTCATGCCCATTATTTTACAATAAAAAAACGACCTTTTCAAGGCCGCTTTTTGCGGAAATTAATTTTATCCAATATTAATTTTAACTTTCTTTTTAATGTCAAATGCCTTTGGAATATTTAGCGATGCTTCCAAATACCATTCGATTCTAGAAGTTACTCCAGTTAAACTGCTAAGAATTTCTACTGTCTTAATTACTGCTCCCAAGGCGCCTTCTGGTAGAGAAGTTTTTTGAAGAATATCAGCCGGAATCTTTATCTCAAAAGGATATTCTCCTTTTGAATATTCTTTTTCTCCATCAAGAGGTATTTCAAATTGGTAAATAAAATCTTTCCTAGTTTGAATAGAGGGGGTTCCTCGCGGAGTAGTGACTTGCCGGGTAGTAGTTTTTAATCCAAAGAGACCAATTTTTAATTGTTTTGCTAAAATTGGCTTTTTAAGTTCTACAGAAACCTTTCCTTGAATTGTCTCTCCCGGAGAAAAATTAAATTTCTCTAGGGAAATTTCAATTTTTCCTTTTCCAAAACCAAAAATCATATTATTTATACATACGAAAAGTAAAAATTAATTAACGGGAAGAAATATAAATAATCAATGGAGCGCAAACCATTTAGTAAACTCTCATCATTCTTCGACTAATAAATAAGCTTGGTTTCCCGCTTCCGGAGCCAATTTAATTATTCCGGTAATTTCTACGGAACGTCCAATATCTTTTAAAGGATCCAATCCTTGAATTACGCCACCAACGGCTATGCACCCAGTATTGTCTACTATTTCTATCCACCAGCCAGTTGTGAAGCCTGTAGGAAGAGGAACCCCGCTACAACCTTTCCACATTTGATATTTTCCTTTAATCGTAACTCGCTTTCCTTCCCAATTTTCTGGTTTTGCAAAAATTTGAGCAATCGAGATTTGTGTTATCCGGCAAACTCCTTCATAATCGATTTCCACTCCGGAGGCCTGAGTAAAACATTCGTTAGAATATGTTTTTCCGTCTTTTCCGCAGACCGGGTCCCAGAACATTGGACAAACAATTTCTTCTGGTTTTTCTCTCGGTAGGCATTTAAAAATTGGACAATTATTTTCATCTCTTTCGATTTCAATTTTCCCTTCCAGACATTTGGGAGGCGCTACCAATTTACACTTTCTTATATCTTCTGGCAGTTCAATACCGGGATAAATTTCTTCCAATTTTTCTTTCAATTTTTCTGGAGATTCTTTGATTTTCTCAATTTTCTCAACAATTCTTTGGCAATTTAATGCTTCATGATAAGCAGAAGTGGCTAATCCAAAAGCCCGACCGTATTTTTCTTGAGTAGCAGCTTCTTTTGCCTTTTCTAAATGATTTTTCGCTAAATCCAAAAGTCGGGAAACAGCCTCGGATTTATATTCTCCCGGTTTAATTTCTTTAACTTTTTCTTCAGCCTTGGCTATTTCTTCTTCAGCTTTATTAATCTGTTCTTGAGCCTCGTCGGCGGTTATTTCTTTAATTTCTTCTGCTTTTTCTTCTCCCGCTTCTTCTAAAATTTCTTTCGTTTTATCAGAAATTTCTTCTCCTTCCAAATCAGCTAATACCTTTAAATGAACTAATTTATCGCCACTAATTTTTCCTAAGTAATCTTTGAATTTTTCCTTATCTTCATCTGACATTTTTTCCAAATTTTCATTTAAGCTTTCTAAAATTTTCTCTTTTCTTTCTTTAATTTTTTCCTTTATTTCCTCTGGTAATTTTTCCTCAATTTCCGTTAAGACCTCTAAACTTTTGAATTCCTTAAATTTACTTCCTTTTTGTTTTTCCAAAACCTCTGCCAATTTTTCGAGAAAATTTTCTTCAACTTTTTGCATTACATTGGCAAACCTTTCCAAATGCCTTTCTCTATTTTCCTTGATTTTCTCAAAAACTTCCGGCGGAACCTGAGTTTCCAATTTTTTCAAAATTTTTTGATGCAAAAGCTGTTGTTGTATTAACTTTTCCGAGAATTTTTTAAGATCTTCGGGTTTCACCTTCTCGATTTCGTCTAAATCTTTCTGGAAACTTTCCAGAGTTTTTTCAATTGCCCCGGAGTTTTTCTTTAAATTAGCTAATTTCCCTGCTTCAATAATTTTCTCATTAGCAAACTTTAATCTTAATTCAGCTTTCTTTGTCCGATTGAAAGCAAAAAACAGGCGAATTCCTCTCCCCCAATTTTTTAAAAAATAAAATGGGTTATCGGGTAAAACTTTCGGCTCAGAAATTCCAAGATCTTGTGCTGAAACTTCTTCATCTTGAGCCACTTCTGTCATTTCTTGAGCAAAAGCAATACTTCCAAAAGCAAAAATTAAGACCAAACTGGCAATCAATATTTTTAGAGTTTTCATATTTTTTATTTACTTATTTTTTTTGACCTTTCCGAAGCCGTTGTACGAATTTACCGAAACCGGAATACAAATCTACGAATCGCGGTTTCGGATACGAATCTATTAATTTACGAATTCTCGGCTTCGGTTACGAATAATTTATTCGTATATTCGTACTGATTCGTAAATTCGTAAGGCTATTTTTTCTTTTCGATTTCTATTTTCGCTTTTTCAATAAATCTCGTCAAGTTCATAATTCCAATATCTCCTTTCCCTCTTTCTCTTACCCTGACCGATTTTGATTTCATTTCTTTATCTCCAACCACCAATAAATAGGGAATTTTTTGAATTTCCCCCTCCCTGATTTTCTTTGAAACCGTCTCATTTTCATCCTTAATTACCTCGCGAATTGGCACGAATTTAGCACTAATTTCAGGAATTTTTTCTGCCACTTGGCAAGCATATTTTTCGTGTCTTGTTCCAACCGGAATTATCCAGATTTGCTCAGGCGCCAACCAAAGAGGCAAAGCCCCTCCATAATTTTCTAATAAAACTCCAATAAATCTTTCAATCGAACCCAATAGAGCTCGATGTAACATATAAGGCCTTTCTTTCCTACCTTTTTTATTTATGTAATTTAAATCAAATCTTTCTGGCAAATTAAAATCTACTTGAATTGTTGTGCATTGCCAAGGCCTTTCAAGAGAATCTTTGATTTTGATATCAATTTTTGGTCCATAAAAAACTCCACCACCCGGATCAATTTGGTATTTTAATTTCAGTTTTCTCAAAACGTATTTCAAAACATTGGTTGCCTTTTGCCAACCCTTTTCAGTTCCAGCAAATTTTTCTGGCCGAGTGGAAAGATAAATATCATAATTTTTAAATCCGAAAGTTTTTAAAATTTTCAACCCATGTCTTAAAAGTTTTTCCACCTCATTGGCCAGTTGTTCTTTTTGGCAAAAAATATGGGCATCATCTTGGGTAAAACCTCTAACTCTTGTCAAACCATGCAGAACTCCTGACCTCTCATATCTATAAACCGTTCCCAATTCAGCATATTTTATTGGCAAATCTCTATATGAACGAATTTTCGATTGATAAACTTTCAAATGGAAAGGGCAATTCATCGGCTTCAATAAATATTCCTCTTCGTCGATTTTAATGGGGGAATACATATTTTCCCGATACATTTCCCAATGGCCGGATGTCTTCCATAAATTTAAATTTCCAATATGGGGAGTGACGACCCATTGATATCCCTCTTTTTTCAATTCTTGATATAAATAATCTTCAATAATTTTTCTTAAAATCGCTCCTTTTGGTTGCCAAATGGGAAGACCAGCCCCAACTTCTTCATCAAATAAGAATAATTCCAGTTTTTTACCCAAAATTCTATGGTCTATCTCTTCAGCCTTCTTTTGTATTTCAAGAAAATTTTCCAATTCCTTTTTTGTTTTGAAAGCCACCCCATAGATTCTAGCTAGCATTGGATTTCTTTCCGAACCCCGCCAATAGGCCCCGGCAATCTTTGTCAATTTGAAAGCATCGATTATTTCTTTTGTTTGCCCTGAATGTAATTGAAGGGTCGATTTAATATGAGGCCCTTTACACAAATCAACAAAGATATTTCTCGAATTTTTCCCGAATGAAATCGAATTATTCTCGAATGTGTAATAAACCGTAATTGGTTGGTCATTTTTAACCAATTCCTCAATTAGTTCTAATTTGTAAGGTTGTTCTTTAAAAATTTTCTTTGCTTCTTCTTTTGAGATTATTTTTTTCTCAAACTTAATATTTTTTCTTATTAACTCTCGCATTTTCTCTTCAATTTCTGGCAGTATTTCCACACTTATTCGAGATTCATTCGATTTAATTCGTTTTTCATTCGAGAGATTAAACTCAAAATCGTAATAAAATCCATTTTTAATAGCCGGACCAATTCCAAATTTGGTTCCCGGATACAATTCCTGAACCGCGTAAGCCATGATGTGCGATAATGAATGTCTTATTGTGTCTATTTTCATTTATTTTTTATCCATATAATAAAATAAATTTTCAGCCTAAATCAGCGTTGCGAGCGAAGCGAGCCCAAATCTGCATTATCAGCGTGTTCGCGAAGCGAACAATAAAGAATGACGAATGGTTTCAACTTTTGCCATAATTTTTTTTGGCTATTTCTTGAAACTTACTTTCTATTTTATCTTTTAATTCTTTACCGGTTTCTTCAAAAACATCTAATAATTCTTCATATATTCCATCGCCACCTAAGAAATCCCAAAATTGTTTTCCAACTAATAAATCTTCGCCAAGTTTTAAATAATTTAAAGGAAGTGGCCAAGCAAATTCTTCCGGTTCATAAGGATTATAAGCTATGCCGCAAAAAACAGATACTGGTTTATTTCTTAAAGCAACTATCTTTAGTAGAGTTCGCTTGATTTTTTCTGATTCTCCTTTATTTGGTTTTATGGTTTTTATTTCAATATAGATTTCATTATTTTTTGAATCAACTAAAAATAAATCAGCCCTTTGAGTTGATATACTTCCAGATTCTGAGGCTACTTTCAGAACTTCTTGGATTTCCTTTTCGATATTAGGAATTCGTTTTTCAGGGTCATCTTGTTTTCTTCCCAAATCAAAAATTATATCCTCGATAATAGATTTCGCTTCATTAGAAAAACTACCCTTAATATCCCACGGTGCTTCAACTTTTTTAAAGGTTTGATTTCCTTTTGCTATTAAATAAGCAATATTTTGGAATAAAGTAACTCCGATTGTAGTACTGCAAGAGTGAAAAAATGAGCTCTCTCTAATTCTTTCCTTTGAGAACAATTTTTCATGAAATGGCTTTATATCTCCAATTAACTTATATTCATTAAGTTTTTTGAGTATAGTATCTTTTATGATTTTTTTAATTTCTAATTTTTGTTGATTTGATAAAGGCATATTTATTCATTAACAAAGTAATAAATACTTTCAGAAAATCTGTTATTATCTCTTTCGGTTCTCATTAAGACAGGTCGATAAAAAACATCTATAATTTTAAAGCCGCACTCCTTTGCAATTTCTGGATATAAATTATGCTTATCATTTACAACGACAAAAATCTTTGCTCTCGATTTCAAGTAATTGCTCGTATTTTTAAAAACAGCTATAATGTCTTCTTTATACTTTTCTTTATTATCATTTCCATTTTTATTTGGAGAGCCAATTTCTACTTCTGGGAATTCTTTAAAATGAAATAAATCATAAGCATACCTGTGCTGATCATGATAATCTATTAAACCAAGATAGGGCGGAGAAGTAAAAATACCATCTATTTCTTTCCCAGGGGGTAATTTTAGGAATCTGGCATCTCCTTTTAAAAGAATCATTTTTGCTGAAGTTCTTAATTTATCAAATTCTTTAATCCTTTTTATCGTATCCCAACTGTAACGATTGAGGAATTTAATTGCATTATCTATTGGATAACAATATTGTTTATGTTTAATGCACCAGTATTTTTCTTTTACTGGTTTTTTAGGCCTTGCCAAATCATAATGAGGAATTTGTCTTGCCGAACGGGCAGACCTTGAAAGAATAATCTTTAAAATATCTTGATTTTGATAATTAGGAATTAAATTTTTATAGAAATAAATTTCTTTAATCGCTCTCGGATGATACCAAGTTTTAAAGTATTCTGATGGTTCAAAATTCCAATCTTCGAAGAGAGATTTTTGATTTTTTTGAATTCTTTGACTGAATTCCCCTGTTTTGTTTAAAATATCCAAAATTTCTTTTTCCACCAATTCGAGATTATATTTTTGGATCTTTACCTTCGAGATGAGATAACTAAATTCTGAAAGTTCTATTCCAATTGAAGGCATCCCCAAAAGATTAGCCTCAATTAAAGTAGTTCCGGAACCCAAAAATGGATCTAAAATAACTTGGCCTTGTTTAAAATATTTTCTCAAAAAAACTTCAACTAATTGGGGGATAAATTTTCCTAAATAGGGATGTAGCCTGTGGACATGTTTTGTTCTTTTCCACTCCGGAACATCAGCAAAAGATAAATCGATTCCAAAATTTTGGATGTTTTTTTCTCTCCAGTTAAAAATTTTTTGCTTTTGATTAATTATTAATTGGTCCGGCATATTTTTAACTTTCGATGATTTCTTCGATGCCTTCACAAATTAATTTTGGAACGCCATCTCGGTTATCCAATTTTCCCGAAACAAAGACAATTTTATTTTCCTGGAAAGCTCTGGGATTTCTTTCAATTACTCCTGGGAAGACAATCACTTCAATTTTATCAGATAAATCTTCAACATTCATAAAGAGCATTGGCCTTCCGTTTCTGGTGATAATTTTTTTAATTTTTGATATAATTCCGCCAATTTTGACCAAGTGGTTATTTTTATTTGGATGGGAATTTAATTCGGAAATCTTGGTAATTTTCTTTTCAAAAATGTGTTTGAAATCTTCCAAAGGATGAGAACTGACAAAAAGCCCCAACAATTCTTTTTCCCAGGCTAATTTCTCGCTTTTGCTGGCTGGTTGGGTTTTTTGAAGTTTGATTTTACTTTTGAATGAAAAATTGTCAAAAAGTCCTTTTTGGCCAATAAATTTTGTTCTTTGGTTTTCCCGGTTGAATTCTAAAAGGTTTTCTAAATTGTTCAATAAAAGATTCCTTTCAGCAAATTTATCGAATACCCCGGCCTTGATTAAACTTTCCAAAGATTTCTTGTTTAAATCCTTTGAGTTTATTCTCAATAAAAAATCTTCAATTGATTGAAAGGGGCCGCGATTTTTCCGTTCTTCAATTACTGCCTCAACAAAATTTCCCCCCACATTTTTAATCGCCAACAATCCAAAGCGAATTTGTTTTTTTCCGGGGATGGCGGTGAAGTTTCGCCAACTTTCATTGATGTCCGGTGGCAAAACTTCAATTCCCATTTTTTTACATTCTTCAATCAAAAAGCCAATTCTTTCAACATCGGCTTGTTCGGAAGTTAAAAGCGCAGACATAAATTCGACCGGGTAGTGTGCCTTTAAATAGGCAGTTTGATAGGCAATTTGGGCATAGGCACAGCTGTGACTTCGGTTAAATCCATAATGGGCAAAGGGCAAAACCCATTCCCAAATTTTTTGGCTGATTTCTTTTTCTATACCATTTTTCTTCATTCCCTCAATCAATTTTCCTCTTTGTTCCAAAAGTAAAGATTTTATTTTTTTTCCAATTGCCTTTCGTAAAGTATCGGCTTCTGACAACGAGAATCCTGCCAACTCCCGAGCAATTTGCATAAGTTGCTCTTGATAAATCCCTACTCCGTAAGTTGATTCCAAAATTGGTTTTAGTTTTGGATGTAAATATTCAACTTTTTTCTTTTTGTGTTTCCCTAAAATAAAATCAGGAATAAATTGCATGGGACCGGGACGGTAAAGGGCGACCATGGCAATGATATCTTCCAGTTCCGTCGGTTTTAATTGTTTTAAATAGCGCCGTAAACCCTCACTTTCCAATTGAAAAACTCCAACCGTCTCCGCTTTTTGCAACAGTTTATAAGTTGCTTTGTCGTCTAGGGGAATATTTTCGATATCAATTTTTTTACCTTGGATTTTATAAATTCTGGCTAAAGCATCCTCAATAATCGTTAAATTTTTCAATCCCAGAAAATCCATTTTTAAAAGGCCTAAATCTTCGATTGAGTGCATTTCGTACTGAGTGACAATGGCCTGATCATCTTGGGTTGGATGTTGCAAAGGACAAATATTATCTAAGGGTTCGGAAGAAATTACTACTCCGCAGGCATGGGTTGAGGCGTGTCTGGCTACTCCTTCCAATTTTCTAGCAAACTCAATTAATTTTTGGGCTTTTTGGTCCATTTCATAAAGTTGGCGGAATTCGGGAATTTTTGCCAGGGTTTCATCTAAAGTTTGGCCAAAAGGAATCATTTTGGCAATTTGATCACAGAAAGGATACGGATATTCCAAAGCTCTGCCGACATCGCGGACAACTGCCCGGGCAGCCATTGTCCCAAAAGTGATAATTTGAGCAACCTTGTCCTGTCCGTATTTTTTTCTTACATACTCAATGACCTCATCTCTTCTCCGGTCAGCGAAGTCCAAATCAATATCGGGAAGAGAGACCCGAGAAGGATTCAAAAATCTTTCAAACAAAAGATTATATTTTATAGGGTCAACATTGGTAATATTTAAAAGATAAGCCACCAAAGACCCTCCCACCGATCCGCGACCCGGGCCCACAACAATTCGATTTTGCTTTGCCCAATTAACAAAATCTTGGACAATGAGAAAATAAGAAGCAAAGCCCATTTGTTTTATGACTGAAAGTTCATATTCTAATCTGTCAATAACCTCTCTTTCAACATTTTTTCCAAATCTTTTTTCTAAACCCTGATAACACAATTCCTTTAGATATCCATCCGGGGTCTTGCCAACAGGCACTTCAAATTTTGGTAATTTCGTTTTTCCTAATTCAAATTGGAAATTACAAAGTTCAACAATTTTTTGGGTGTTTTCGATTGCTTCGGGAATTTCTTTGAAATCTTCAACCATTTTTTCCGGACTCCTCATTGAAAAATCGTCCGCTTTCATCGTCAACCTCTCTGGGTCATTAGAATCAGCCCCGGTGTTAATAAGCATCAAAACATCTTGGGCTTGGGCATCTTCTGGTTTCAAATAATGGCAGTCATTGGTTGCGACCAAAGGTATGCCAAATTTTTTTGAGATCGAAATTAGGGTATCGTTAACGACTTTTTGCTCTCGGATATTGGGATGATGTTGAAGTTCTAAATAAAAGTTATCTTTACCAAAAATTTCTTGATATTTTTGGGCCGTTTTCTCTGCCTCTTCAATTTTTTTAGATAAAATCAATCGGGGAATCTTTCCCTGGAGGCAGGCCGAGAGGCAAATCAAACCTTCTGAGTATTGGCTAAGTAATTCTTCATCGATTCTTGGTTTATAATAGAAACCTTCAAGATGGGCTTTGGTCAATAATTTAACCAGATTTTTGTATCCCGCTTCGTTTTTTATCAACAAAACGATGTGGTATCTCTTATCATCAACATTTGGTCTTTTATCGGTCATTCTTTCAAAGGCCAAATAAAGCTCAGCTCCAATTATTGGTTTAATTTTCCGCTTAATTGCTTTTTTATAGAACTCAACGGCACCATAAATAGCGCCGTGATCGGTTAAAGCCACCGAATCCATTCCCAATTTTTGAACATAATCTAAAATTTCATCGATTTTCGGCAGACCGTCGAGTAGCGAGTAGTGACTATGGACGTGGAGATGAGAAAACTTTGACATACTAATAATTTATTACCTCATTTTACTTTTTCCAAAAAGGTAAGTCAATGTTAAAATAAAAAGAATGCGATATCCAAACCTGAAAGAAGAAAAAAAATTGTGGCGAAAAAGATTTAAAAGAGTAGCTGGATTAGATGAGGCTGGGAGAGGAGCACTTTGTGGACCAGTGGTGGCGGCGGCAGTCGTAATAAAAAATTCGAAATTCGAAACTCGAAACTCGAAACAAATTCTAAATTCTAAATTCCAATTTCCCAAACGGTTTAGAATTTGGGATTTGAAAAATTGGAATTTGTTTAGGATTTCGCCACAGCCCTTTAATAAGGGCTGGGCGACCCAGCCCATTGAAAATGGGCTGTGGTCGGATTTGGGATTTGGGATTTTATTAAAAGAAGTTAAAGATTCGAAAAAATTATCTCCGAAAAAAAGAGAAGAGTTATACAAAATCATTACCCATTCGGATTTGATCGAGTGGGGGATAGGCAAGGTTTCGGAAAAAGTGATTGATAAAATTAATATTTTAGAGGCAACAAAGTTGGCGATGAAAAAGGCCTTAAAGAATTTAACTAAAAAACAAAAAAACAAAAAAACAAAAAAACAAAAATCTCTAAAGCGCACGATCGTGCGAATTAAGAAACAAAATTGGTATTTGATTTTGGATGGAAATTTTAAAATTGATTCAAAAATTCCTCAAAAATCAATTGTTAAAGGAGACAATAAAGTTTTCTCTATTGCCGCAGCTTCAATTTTGGCGAAAGTTTATCGAGATAAAATAATGGAAAGATATGATAAAAAATATCCCCGGTATGGGTTTTCAAAACACAAAGGATATCCAACAAAACATCATTTTAAAATGCTCAAAAAATACGGTCCTTGCAAAATTCACCGGAAAAGTTTCGGTCCGGTAAGAAAGTGCTATTGTCAATAAAACAATTTTCTGATATTATAAAAGATAATAATTTTTAATTTAGCGAAGCGCCTATGGGAACACCAACTCAAAGACATACCAAAGGAAAAAGAAATCAAAGAAGGATGCACATTTTTCTGGAGGCACCTAACTTAATTTTTTGTCCAAAATGCGGAAAACCAATTCCGCCACATACCATTTGTCCAAATTGTGGCTATTATAAAGGTCGAGAAGTAATTAATGTTTTAGAAAAACTGGAAAAGAAGGAGAGAAAAAAGAGAGAAAAAGAAATGAAAGCCAAGGAAAGGGGAGAGAAAGAAACCGAGAAAGAAAAACCATTGGATTTAAAAGCCCTAAGTAAGAAATAAGATCATTATACACGAATTAGGACACGAATGATATGCGAATTAGACACGAATAAATTATTCGCATATAATTCGTATATAATTCGCATCATAATTCGTGTGAGTTCATGTCAAGTAGACACCTATCTCGTTCAATTGCTATGCAATCTTTATACGAATGGGATTTTTATGGTAAAAAACCTGATTCGCTGAAAAAGATTGTTGAAAGAAATATCAAAGAGTTTGGTCCCGGGCTTGAAAGTGCCGAATTTATTTGGCAATTGATTGACGGAATTTCAGCTCACCTGGAAGAAATTGATAAAATTATTGGAAAAGCTGCTCCCGAATGGCCTCTTGAGCAAATCGGTATCATCGATCGGAATGTTTTGAGGATTGGACTTTTTGAATTGTTGTATGCTAAAAAAGAAGAAGTGCCATCAAAAGTAGCAATTAACGAAGCCATTGAATTAGCAAAATCTTTTGGCGGGGAAAGTTCTGGAAGATTTGTTAACGGAGTGCTGGGAACGGTGTATAAAGAAATCAGCGAATAACGAATTTATTACGAATTTACGAATTCGATTGCCGAGTGTAGTCGATGAAGTTTGTCTCTTTCAGAGTTTACCTTCATCTCCACGCTTCGCTTCGCTCGCGTAAGCGAGGCGGAAGAAGAGATTTATCTCTTCGCCCATTCGTATATTCGTAACCGATTTGATATTCGTTGATAATTTTGTGAAGGATTTTTCTAAACTTGAAAAAGTATTAAATCTCAAATTCAAAAACAAGGATTTTTTGATTCAGGCCTTTACTCACCGCTCCTATTTAAATGAAAACCCTGATTTTTATTTATCTCACAATGAGAGATTGGAATTTTTAGGCGATGCCGTTTTAGAATTAGTAACGACCGAATATTTATATCAAAAATATCCGGAAAAACCGGAAGGTGAACTGACCAATTGGCGAGCGGCTTTGGTTAATGCCAAAATGTTATCCACCTTAGCCCAAGAATTAGATTTTAATGATTTTTTATTACTTTCTCGGGGCGAAGAAAAAGAAATAGGCAAAGCCAGGCAATATATTTTAGCCAATGCCTTCGAGGCATTCATTGGTTCAGTTTATCTTGATCAAGGATATAAAACTTGCCAGGAATTTATCAAAAAACATTTGTTGAAGAAATTACCAGAAATAATCAAAAAAGGTCTTTATATAGATGTGAAATCTCGTTTTCAGGAAGAGGCCCAAGAAAGGGTAAAGATTACCCCTACCTACAAGGTTTTAGATGAATGGGGGCCGGATCATGCCAAACATTTCATTGTTGGGGTTTTTTTAGGAGAGGAACTAATTGCCAAAGGTGAGGGTTCTTCAAAACAAGAAGCAGAAGAAGAGGCAGCCAAAAACGGTCTCGATACCAAAGGCTGGTAACACACGAATTAGTATACGAATTATATGCGAATTATATACGAATCGATATGCCAAAAGAAATTATTTATAAGGAGCTCTCTTACAAATTAAATGGAATTTTTTATGATGTGCATAACAAATTAGGGCGATATTGTAGCCATAAACAGTACGCAGATGCCATTGGATTTGTTCTTAAAGAGAAAAGAATTACCTATAAGAGAGAAATTGAAGTCGTTCTAGAATTTGCCGGCAATCCCATCAAAGGAAATAGAGTAGATTTTTTAATTGAGAATTTAATCCCCTTAGACATAAAAACAGAAAAATATATAACCAAGGCTGATTTTATGCAAATGTTAAGATATTTAAGAGCGACTAATCAAAGATTAGGGATAATTGTAAATTTTCGCCAGAGAACTTTAAGGCCAAAACGAATAATTAACGCAAATTATAAACCCTGAGTATTCGTATATAATTCGTATATCATTCGCATATTAATTTGTGTAAGCTTCATGTTAGTAATTAGACTTTTACGAGTCGGTAAAAAAAATCAGCCAGCTTTCAAAATCGTAGTGGTTGATAAAAGAAGATCATCGAAAAGCGGACGCTTTCTTGAAGAAGTCGGTTTTTATAATCCCTTGACAAAAGAAAAGGTTTTAAAGACAGATCGAATTAAATACTGGCTTTCAAAAGGAGTTCAGCCCTCTCCGACAGTTCATAATTTATTGGTAAAAGAAAAAATTTTAGAAGGCAAAAAAATTCCAAAACATAAAAAACCAAAGAAAAAAGAAGAGAAACTAGAAGAAAAGAAACCTGTTCCAGAAACAAAACCGGAAGCGAAAACCCCCGCCTCCGCTGACTCGGCCTCCGTAGCTAAAGCTACTTCGGCGAAGGAGGCAGCTACGGCGGGCAAGGAAGAAAAGCCGGCCGAAAAAACCGAAACCAAAAAAGAAGCAAAAGTCCCTGAAGAGACAAAATCAGAAGGGAAATAGGTTTTAAATTCAATATTTTAATTATTCTACTCGAGAATCATTTCCTCGGGTTTTTGCGTCTTTGCTATTGACAAAATTTATAGAGGTGCTATAATTAAGGTGTAATTGCGAAGGGATAGTTCTTTGATAAATATAGGGGGAAGAATTTGGATGGTGGGATTTGCTCATAAGAGTTTACGGGTAAATCCCACCACCATCCAAATATCATCCAAATAATAAAACTGGATGGAGGTGAAAACATGAAAGCACAAATAAAAGAAGCTATAAGAAAACACGTAGAGAAAAACTTCCCGAAAAAATCAGATAGCGAGAAAAACAATTTAGTTCAAAGTTACTGCAGTAGGGTCCTAGAGATCAAAGATAACAAAATATCAATTCTACAAAGCCGTGGCTTCTTTTTAATCGACATGGAAGGTAATTTCGTAGAAGGCGAAGGAGCTTATTGTGACTAATCTCCACTTTCCCCTTTTTTCTCTTTTTTCGAGCCCATAAATATTTGTGGATTCGAAAGAGGAGCTTAGCTCCTTAAGATAAAGTTCTTTGATAAAAATTTAAAAAGGGGAAGGAAGATTCACGGGGTAGCCAATTTGTTTATCAATTAGGTTGGTAGATAGATTGGCTATCCTGTGGATAGCTAATCTATAAAAGGAGATCATTATGGCCAAAGATATAAAGAATGTAAGGAGATTATTGATGAGATATGAAGCAAGAAAGATAATAATCTACCTTTCAAATGGCCCGATGAACTATACGGATATGTTCAAGAGCTTGCTCCTTGAAGGCTATACATTGTACAATGCTTCAGTAAAAATGATACATGAGCTGAAAAAAACAGGAATAGTCGAAATGATATCCGGAACTGACAAATGCCAATTGACCAAAGAAGGTATCAGTGAAATAGTCAAGGGGCTAAAAGAAGAAATCAGCGAATTATCGGAAATCTTAAAGAAATTATCCACTGAGGTTTAACTCACCTTCCCCCTTTTTTTCGAGCCCATCCGTTAAAAATTTGTTTACCCGCAATAAATCTCGAAGAAATTTGGGCGGGTGAGCTGGAAAAAGCTCCCCACCAAAAATTTGGTGGGGGGTTGACAAGGATTTTGAAAATAATATAATTTAAAATAGTAGCTTGCGCTTCATTGGCGCATCCGCCCAAAGGGTGGATTTAGTTCAGATTCTCCCGAATTGTTGAAGGAGAGAATCACTGATAAAGGTCGAGCTACTGAAAGATTAAATTATCGAATGATTAAGCGAACAAGAACTATGGCAAAAACTATTGATCAAGATTTCCTTGAGTATATAATTAAAGCTCTGGTTGATCATAAAGAAGATGTGAAGGTTGACAGAAAGGTGGATGAAATGGGAGTTTTACTCTCTCTAAAAGTTCATCCCGAAGATATGGGTCAGATTATTGGAAAGGCTGGTTCCACTGCCAGAGCTATCAGATCTTTGGTTCGAATTGTCGGTCTGAAAAATCACGCTAGAGTGAATTTGAAGATCGAAGAACCAGAAGGCGGTAGAGCTGCTCAAGGAAAGAGAACTCCGAGCGCCGGAGAAGAACTCGAAGAACTGAAACTGTAATCCGAATCAAAGATTCGGACGAGCCGTCTCAATGCTTCGCATTGAGAATAGGCTGTAAATCTTCACCCTCCCAAATTTTTTAAAAATTTTGAGAGGGCAAGAGGATTTACTCAGAGCGGAAGCGGTGCTATGATAAAAAATAGCGCCGTTTTCGTTTTGAGCGAAGCGAAACCCCGCCCCCTATGCCCTTGACTAAGCTTATCCAATTTTGTTGCGTTTTTAGAATATAGCAAAGAGGGTGGCTTATGTGATGAGCTTAGGGGGCGGGGTGCTCGGTATTACGTAATATGACATTTGATATAATAACAATCTTCCCTCGCATTTTTGATTCTTATTTAAAAGAATCTTTCATCAAAAAGGCCCAAGAAAAGGGTTTGATTAAAATTCGAATTCATAATTTGAGAGATTTTACTACTGACAAACACAAAACAGTTGATGATCGACCCTTCGGCGGCGGATTGGGGATGGTGTTAAAGGTTGAACCAACATTCAAAGCTATAAAAGAGATTGAGCGAATTAAGAGATTAAGTAATAAAAAGAGGAAAATTATTTTATTTACGCCGAGGGGAAAAAAATTTAATCAGAAAATCGCTTATTCTTTTAGTCAACTTAATCAACTTATTTTAATTTGTGGCAGATACGAAGGCGTAGATGAAAGGGTAGCAAAATATATTGCCGATATGGAATTATCGATTGGCGATTATGATTTAATGGGAGGGGAGTTGCCGGCTATGATTTTAATCGAAACGGTAGCTAGATTAATTCCCGGCGTTTTGGGAAAACCGGAATTATTAAAAGAAAGAATAACAAAAGAAAAAGGCTTTATTGAATATTCCCAATATACTCGCCCGCCAAAATTTTATCCGAAAGGAAAATTTAGGCGGGCAAGGCCAGAAATTTGGCGGGTGCCCAAAGTTCTTTTATCCGGCCATCACAAAAAAATTGAGGAGTGGCGAAAAAAACATGGAAAAGTTATTGAAAAATAGCCATTTTTGTGATAAAATAAGAAAAAGGGTGTGTAGTCCCGTACGGCGCGGGAGCGGTCTGTAAAACCGTTGCTCTTCGGAGTCCAGGTGGTTCGACTCCACTCACACCCAATGTTGCCAAAGAAGAAATTAGAAAAATTATATAAAAGTGGACTGTCAATAGAAAAAATAGCAGAGAGCCAAAAGTGGCCGTATCATACAGTAAGATATTGGATGGAGAAATATAATATTCCCAGAAGATCTAGAGTCGAAGCTTCTTTTTACGGATATTGGGGAAATAATAAAAAGTTCTCCCGTCTTCCAAAAAGATTAACACTGGAGGAAGTTAAAAATTTATATTATCAAAAAGGATATAGTGCGAGGAAGACAGGAGAGTTTTTGGATAGATCGACATCTAATATATATAAGTTTATGAGAAAGCATGGTTTGAAGCGAAGAGCTCCGGCTGAAACAAATAATATTGCTTACATTAAACAGAAACCTTCTTATTACTTGAAAGAACATTTAACCCTGGAAGAGGAAAAACTTAAGATAGCCGGCATTATGTTATACTGGGCAGAAGGTTATAAGAATCTGTCCAAGAAAGCTCATGGTGGTACAATTGATTTAGCCAACAGTGATCCAGAAATGATTAGACTTTTTCTTAAATTTTTAAGAAAGATTTGCGGGATAGATGAAAGCCGTTTAAGGGTAAAATTGTATTGTTACGCTAATCAAAATATCAATTCTCTAAAGAGATATTGGAGTAAAATTACCGACATTCCTTTAGAACAATTTACTAAACCATATATAAGAGAAGATTTTTCACCGGATAAGATTGGCAAAATGAAATACGGTCTGGCTCATATTACATATTCTGATAAAAAGCTATTTTTACAGATTAAGAATTGGACTGAGCAATATTTAAATGGAATTATATAAATTGAGGTTGGCTACGGGGGTGCAAATCCCTCCCTGCCCACCATGCTAAGCGTGGTGATTGGTCCGCTTAGCGGACCCACACCTTCGCCAATTTAAAATTCAAAAATAAATAATATAATATGCAAAAGAAAGTTTCTTTTCCTAAATGGTTAAAAATCGCTGAAGAGTTAACTAAAAAAGGTGTCAAGTGGCATGAACATTATCTTTTTCCTAATTGTATTTTTAATAAAACAAAGAAATATGTTGCTATTTTAGAAAATGAAGAAACTGGGGACATTTATATTTCAGAATCAAAAAGGCACAGACCAAAGGATTTAGAGAAATTAGAAAAATTAGTCTTTAAAAGCGTTCGTATATTTAAAAAGACGAAAAAATGAAAGAATTAGAACTTTTAGAAAATTTATTTTTTGGAAGAAAGAAAATATGATAATTCCTAGTGAGGTAAAAAATCTATTTAATAGACAATCATTGGTTGCTTTTGGGACCGCTGATAAAAACGGACAGCCGAATGTTAGTGTAGTATTTTGGAAAAAGATTATGAACGATAACACGATTTTATTGATTGATAATTTTATGAAAGCGAGCAAAGCCAATATTTCTGAGAGTAACAAAGTTTGTATTTCTTTTTGGGATCCAGATACAGAAGAGGCGTATAAACTTAAAGGAATAGCAAAATACCATACAGAAGGTTCAGTCTATGAGGAAGGAAAAAATTTAATACAATCGAAGAACGCTAATAGAATTCCGAAAGGTGTTGTTGAAGTGAAAATAACCGAAATTTACACAATAAAACCGGGACCCGATGCGGGTAAAAAAATTATTTAGTGCCGATGTAGCTCAGTCAGTAGAGCACGAAATTGGTAATTTCGTGGTCGCCAGTGCAAGTCTGGCCATCGGCTCTTGCTTAAAGGGCGGAAGGTCGGCGGTGCAAATCTGCGCTCAGGCTCTATACAAAATTTCATTAAGAAATTTTGTCGAGCCCGACCTTTAAAGGTATAGGGCTAAAAATATGCCCAAAAAGAAACCATTTGTTAAACTTCAGTGTCAGGAATGCAAAAAGATTAATTATTTTACTCACAAATCAAAAAAAATAGCTGAGAAGAAGTTAGAATTGAAAAAATATTGTAAATTTTGCCGAAAACACACGGTTCATAAAGAAACAAAGAAATGAAACCTATAAATTTAGCTAAAGATTTATTAAAATAAATCTAAAGAATATGGATTTTCAACACTTAATAAAACTTTACGAGGAAAAAAATTAAAACTTTACAATGCAAAGAAAAAAAAGTACCAATTTAAATAAGTTTGATGAAAAAGTATATAAGAACATCCAGAAGAGTCATTTAATTCTTTTTGGTCTATATTCGGTGGTCACCAAAAAAGAAGAGTGTACATCTGAAAGGTTAGTAAAAGAGTGTTTTACTTTATTCCCTAAAGTATTTGGAATGTCTCGATATCCCCAATGGCCAGATACTCTTAAATTTGATAGAGATCTTCGAAAGCTTCGCGAGCAAGGATTAATTACTGGGAACCCAAAGATTTCTTTTTCTCTTACTAAATTTGGAGAAAAATTAGCAAAAGAGACTGAAGAGTTTTTTAAAACGGGGGTTAGAAGAAAAATAAGATATGAAACAAGAAGAGGAGCCGATATAAATTGGATTAATTATCTCAAAAAGAGTGAACCTTTTCAGGGATTTTTAAAAAATAAAAAGAAATTTTCAATCACGGAAATGGAATTTAGAAATTTGTTGCGTTGTACTCTCGAAAGCCCAATTAGAATAATAAAGCAAAATCTTTTATATAGTAAAAATTTAGCGAAAGAGTTTAAAGAAAAAGATTTGACTAAATTTTTAGATGTTTGTTCACAAAAATTAAACATTAAATAAAATATGGCAATTAAAGAAATTCCAATTCCAAAACCTTCTCGATTAATTAAACAACAAGCAGAAGCCACAATTCAAAATCTTATTGATGCCGTGGTTGAGCTTGTTACTAATTCTGATGATAGTTATATTCGATTAGAGAGCGAAGAGAAAAAAAATACAGGGCAAGTTGAGATTTATGTAAGTAGAGAAAAAGGAGGACGAGTAAAAGAATTCTATATCAAAGATTTTGCTGAAGGAATGTCAAAAGAAGACTTAGAGAAGGCAATTGCTTATGGAGAAGAAGTCAGTAGATTTATAGAGGGCAAAAGTGTGAGGGGTTTATTAGGAAGGGGGTTAAAAGAAGCTATACTTGGTTTGGGAGGAGAAGGAGAAATTTTTACGATAAAAAACGGTATTTTAAATATTGCGAAAATATGGTGGGACGATAAACAAAGAAAAGCATTATATGAGATTTTTGAAAATTCAAGCCATAATTTTAGGCCGCCTGAAATTGAAAAATTTATCCGCCAAAAAGAAAACGGGACATTTATAAGAATAATAAAGGTAAAAAATGAAAAAATTAGGATCCCAGAATACGAAGGATTGAAAACCCAAATTTTGAATCATTATGCTTTAAGAGATATAAATTCTTCCCAAAAAAGAGATATAAGTTTAATATTTGTTGATCTTAAGAAAAAAGGGTCTAGAGTTGAATCTAAAATTGAATTTCAGGAACCAAAAGGAGAATTAGTATTTAATAAATTAGTAAGAATTCCCAGATACGGCGATAAAATTCAAGTAAAAATCAAAGAAGCCCCGCAGCCTCTCACTACTAAATCTCCCCGTTTTGAACCTTGGAATAATGCCGGGATTTTAATAAAAACAAAAGGAGCAATTCTTGATAATCAACTTTTTAGATATGATAATGACCCAGCAGCTTATTATTTTTTCGGAGAAGCTTATTGTGAAGGAATTGCTCAAAGAATTCAAGAAGGAGTTAAACAGTGGAAGGAGACAGAAATTATTGATGAAAAGAGAAAGGGACTAAACTGGCATTCTTCTTATTGTCAAGCTATTCAAAAAACAATCGAAAAAATTTTAGAACCGTTAGTTCAAAAAAAGAAAAAAGAATTAGAAGGAAGAGAAGAAAAAGCAATTCCCCAATCCCGGAAAAAAATGATGGACAAATTACGTGATTTACTTAATCAATTAGCTAAGAAAGAATTTGAGGAATGGGAAGGGCCAGGAGAACCACCTGAAAAAATAGAAAAATTAACTGTGATTCCTCCTCAAGCAAATATTGAACTTAATAAACCTAAATTATTTACAATTTACGCTCCAGAAGAGTTAATTGTAAAAGCAGGATCAAAAGTATCGATATCCTCTGAAAGTGCGTATATTAAGATTCTGGTTCCCTCTAGTAAACAGTTAGTTTTATGCTGGAATATCAATTTAATAAAACATCCAAAAAAACTTGAAATGAGGTACGGTTCTTTCAAAATAGTAGGAAAAGAATTAGGAAAAGAAACTTTTATTCATTGTAAATTAGGTAATCAGTGGGTTGATGCTGGCGTAAAAGTAGTTGAACCAAAGACGGTAGAAGAAAAAGAAGAGAGGGAAAAGAAAAAGAAGAAAGGCGGATTATTTTCAGAAATTAATCCAGATCCAACATCTGATCCCACTCAGCGTGCTCAATATATAAGGGATACTGGCGAGATTAAAATTTATATAAATTTTCCAGGTATTAAAGAATATCTAGGATCGAGATTGAAGGGAATTGAGACAAGAGAGGGCAAGGTGATATTAGCTGAATTAATTGGAGAAATATTTTGTAGAACTATGGCTCAACAAAAAATCGAAAGAGGCCAAGCTCCATATCCGTCTGGCGCAGGCCCGGATGCTGAAATTCCCGCATTTTTAGCTACAGTAAACGAGCTTCAGAAAAAGTATTTAGATAAGATTCATAGGGTAGCTTTAAATTATAAATTTAAATGATATGCCAAAATATAGATGTAAAAATTGTGGATGGCAGGGTAAAAAATTGATATTTCAGTTTAATGATTATGGCTATTGTTTAGCTTCAAATAAGAAAAAACCTGAGTATCTGGGCACGGTGCCAAAGTGGGTTGAGGGAAAGGGCGATGCAGAAATCGGCGAGCCAGTTGGTTGTCCAAAATGTCATAGTTGGGGAGTTGATAATTTTGAAATGGTTAGTTGATAATGTAAAATTTAAGCCCATAGATTTAGTATGTGTTACGAGAAGAAATCAAAGTTCCAATACTCGAGTTTGGCATTATCGGGCCCAGAAGTTTAATTTTTTCTTAAGAGGATTTAAGTATTTAATTCTCGCTAAAAAACCGATTAGTGAAATAACCGAAGCAAACCAAGCCGCAAAAGTTAAATGGCAACGTTATAAGTAATTAAGAATCAAGATTCCAAGGGGCAATTTTATGAGATTTTTAAAACATTTTCCAAAAAACTCCGAAGGGTTATATATGGTTTATGAATTATATTCCTTTGATAATTTTTTCCGATTACTTCTAAAACACGGTTTAGATCAAGAAAATTCTTTATATTTCATTCTTTATAATTGTTCATTAAGTGGACTTGTATTTCAGGAAAGAATCCATAATAAGGCTTATCTGAAACTTCGTGGGGAAGATGCGTCATCTCCAAGAATAGCGTCAATTAAAGCAATGTTAATTTTTGATATTCTACAATGTAGGGAAAGAGTTAAGAGTAGAACTTTTTAAAAATAAAAAACAAATTATCCTATTTAAGGTCTGTCTTAAAATTCGTGTATTGAGTTGAAAAAATTTTGTAAGTGGTGCCGAAAACACACTATTCACAAAGAAGTGAAGAGGTAAAAAGCCCTATACAAAGATTTCTCTAAAATCTTTGTCGGGCTCGGTGAAGATTTTATAAAATCTTCACATAGAGGGTCTGTAGTTCAATTGGTAGAATGACGGTCTCCAAAACCGTTGGTTCCAGGTTCGAGCCCTGGCAGACCCGCAACGTAATAAATTGCCGGGCAATTTAAACGTTCAACATTTTTATCGAAGGACGGAGATGCGCCAATTTGTGGATTAGTTGATTGTTTTAATGTGTGGTGT
>Ga0210018_1000269_pt1 | contig 25467 bp, 26 predicted proteins | sample CryGeyCG2014_010_2_FD_183967 | JGI IMG/M metagenome (GOLD analysis project Ga0210018, IMG submission 183967) | Groundwater microbial communities from aquifer - Crystal Geyser CG09_land_8/20/14_0.10 (SPAdes) (version 2) | ecosystem: Environmental > Aquatic > Deep subsurface > Groundwater | place...
CTTAAATTATGATTCCCACTTCGTGGGCCCCTGATAAATTTTTTAACAAAAATTTATGAAGATTTATTTTATCGGCATCGGCGGAATAGGGGTTTCGGCGTTGGCAAGATATTATTTGGCAAAAGGAAACATTGTCTCCGGTTCTGATTTGGTTTCGTCAGAGATAACCCAGGCCCTGAAAAAAGCAGGAGTAAAAATTAAAATAGGAAAGCATAAAAAAGAAAACGTTCCTAAAGATGCGGATTTAGTAATTTTCAGCCCCGCGATACAAAAAACCAACCCGGAGCTAAAAGCAGCATTCAAAATTCAACATTCTACATTCAATATTCAAGTTTTGAGCTATCCTCAAGCACTCGGCGAATTGACCAAACAGCACTTTACAATTGCCATTTCCGGCACCCACGGGAAAAGCACAACAACCGCAATGGCCGCTTTGATTTTAATAAAAGCCGGACTTAATCCTACAGTTATCATCGGCACGAAACTGAAAGAGTTTGGTGATAGTAACTTTAGAATAGGAGGTAACCCAAACCCTAAATACAAAATACTAAATACTAAATACTTAGTAATAGAGGCTGACGAACACATGGCGTCCTTTTTAAACTACTGGCCGAAAATTATTGTTCTTACAAACATAGAAAAAGACCATCTGGATTACTATAAAAACTTAGAGAACATCCTGAAAACCTTTAAGAAATATGTCGATCATTTGCCAGAAAATGGAGTATTAGTAGCAAATTGGGATGATAAGAATATAAATTCCAAATTACAAATTCCAAATACCAAACAAATTACAAGTTCCAAATACCAAATTAAAAAATACTCATTAAAACAACCAGAAGCGAAGAAATTAAAGAAAATTTTAAAGATACCGGGAGAGCATAATGTTTACAACGCCCTGGCAGCGTTGTCTGCAGCACGGGTTTTAAAAATTCCCGACACAATCTCTTTCAAGGCGCTTTCCAAATACAAAGGCGCCTGGCGTCGCTTCGAAGAACACGAAGTGAAAATTGGAAATTGTAAATTGAAAATTATATCTGACTATGGCCATCATCCGACAAAAGTAAGAGTCACTTTGGATGCTGCCCGGGAAAAATATCCCAAAAAAGAAATCTGGTGCGTTTATCAGCCTCACCAATACCAGAGAACGTATTACCTCTTTCGCGATTTTGTAAAGGTTTTCAGAAAGGCCCCCATAGATAAAATCATAATTACCGACATTTTCGACGTGGCGGGAAGAGAAGAAAAATCGATTAAACAAAAGGTGAATTCGGAAAAATTAGTTAAAGCGATTAATAAAAAAAGAATATCATATTTACCGACTAAAAAGATTTCAGATTATTTAAAGAATAACCTCCGGGGTGGGGAAGTGGTAATCATTATGGGAGCAGGGGATATTTACAATCTCGCGGCTCACTTGACAAAAAAGAAAAATAGAAAGAAAATAAAGGCAGAAGGTTAAATATCTACCAAGGTCGATTAAATAATTAGCCATTAGAAATCAGTAATTAGATATTTTATACTATGACTCTTTTTTGGATAATCGTTATCGCGGTTGTCGTAATCGGAGGCGTATGGTTAATGAGTAAGAAAAAGAAAGGCACGAATCTGCCCCAGAAACCGCCCGAACCACCGACTCCGACTCCGCCCACGCCCCCTGAAATACCGACAATGTAGTTTTTCTTACGAATGTAATTTTCCTTACGGTATTCGACAAAATCCCGCCAGAACATGTTCTGGCGGGATTCGTTTTTAGAAATTGACAATTTTAAGAAAACAGCAAACCTTCTTGTTTTTTATCGGGGAAAAATATAATTTTATCGAAAATAATCAAAGAACCCTCGATTTTCGCCCTGATTTCCTTTATCTCCAACCTGCCCAGCCTCTTTTTAATCGCTCCTAAAATCTTTTCTCTTTCTTTATTCCCTAAGGGGATATTTTTGGAGTTGATAAAAATTATTTCCGGCGTAGAGCTGAAAGAAATGATTTCGCTTAAAGATTTCAATCCTTCTTTCCCTTTGAAAATTCTGGCTCCTTCTTTCTTTTTTGAATATCTGGCCTCCAGGGCGGCAATAATTCTTATAAACTCTCTTTCTTTTTCTTCAATTTCCCGTTTCTGAGTTCTTAAGATGCCCAAAACACTTTCCGGCGCCCGGGCAACGAAATATCTTTTTTTTCTCTGCTGAGTTTCAGTAAAAAGCCCTTTTGCCTCCAGTTTTTTTATAATTTCATAGGCGGTGGGTCTTGCTAATCTTGTCTTTTTGGCTATATTCTGGACCGAATCCGGTCCTAATTCCAAACCGGCGAGATATACTCTCACTTCTTTTTCGTTCAGCCCGAGCTTCCTTAATTCAAGTTCTATGGCTAAATTCTCTTTCATAAAGTTATCATATCAAAAATAAGGCCTGTGGAAAAGTCAATTTAGGCAAATTTTTGAGTAAAGATATAATAAGTTAATGGCGAAAAAACAATTATTCTCGATTATCATCGGAGTCCTTATTTTGGGCGGCTTGGTTTTTAGCGTTTATTATTGGTTTCAAAATATAAAACCAGGATTGAAATCGCCGGCTTCGGGAGGAGAAGGAACCGAAACCCCAACAGAAATTTCCCAGGAAGAAGCAGTTAATTTAGCTTTGGAACAATATCCGGGAGAAGTGTTCTCAATTAAAAAAGAAACGCTCGATTCTGAAAAAACGCCGGATGAAAGTGAAACCTTTTGGATTATAGGCATTAATCTATCTGTGCCAATAGGGATGCCTTCTTTAAGTGACAAAACAAAAACAACAAATCAAATTTTAGTTAGAGTAAATGTAAAAACTAACGAGGCAAGTATTTATAAATTAGGCGATTGAATATGAATAAATTTGTTTTAACAGTATTTATTTTATCTTTTTTTCTTTTTATACCGAAGATAACTTTTGCCGCAACAATTTTTACGGAAACTTTTGAAGGAGCTTTCCCCGGTACCAGCTGGACAGTAGGCGACTCCCAAAGCAGTAATGGAAGCGACTATTGGGATGATACAAGTGATAAGTATTACGCAGGATCATGGAGTGGTTGGTGTGCCGACATCGGAGACAATTCAGTTTATGGCGGGACTAATGATAGTGTCCAAAAGTATGACAATTATATGGATGCTTATATGTACAGAACTGTTAGTTTGAGCAGTTATAACAGTGCCAATTTAACATATTATTATTGGCTAAACAGCGAAAGTTGCTGCGACTCCCTTTACGTTACTTATTATAGCGGAAGTACGTGGTATTTTATTGACGAACATAAAGGAGGCAGCAGCAGCTGGACGAGCTCCAGTGTTTCCATACCTACCTCAGCAACAAAAGTGGGTTTTCAATTTTATAGTGACAGCTCGGTTGTATATGAAGGAGCATATCTTGATAATATCACCCTTGAAGCTGTTTCTTGTCAGTGTTCTTCCGGCACTTGTTGCGATGGATGTAGATATATATCTTCCGGTACGGCTTGCGGCTACTCCAGTTGGAACGGCTGCAATGGTTCGTGCCAGAAGAAGCGCGACATATACAAATGCAGCGGCAGTTCTGCCACTTGCCCGACCACCGACCAGGGTGATGATTTTGCAAATTGTTCAGCTAATACTTATTGCTCCGGGGGGAGCTGTATTTCCGGAAGTTGTGGTACAAAAACGTGCCCGGCCGGCTCCAGCGGTTCTTGCACAAAATATTGCGATGGATATGGCACTTGTGATTGTACTTTAAGCTGTACTGAAACTAATTGCTGCGACAATACTGATAATGACGGGGACGGTTATGAAGATGGTTTCGACTCCAATTGCCAAGCTGACCAAAGTCTCAGTGCCGGTGCCAATACAATTTGCTGGGAAACAGAATGGGATGATTATGGCAATGGTAGAGATTATTATTCCGGTTGGTTTACCTGTCCTGCCGGCCAGATTGTATCTTCGGTCAATATAACTCAATACACAGAGGCAACTTGGGATTTCTTTTATATGTACGACGCTAATAGTACTGAAAGATATAAAGATAGCGGCCTAGACGGAACTAAAACAGCGGATTTATCCTCCTACAATACGCAAAAAGTAAAGTTTAGATTTACCAGCGACGGAAGTGCAGTCTACGATGGTGTCAAAGTAAACACAATCACTTGTGCCGTAGGTTGTTCTTCCTTAAACTATCCGACCGATAAATGGCAGAGGGTTTGGTATGATATAAGTAGTAATTGTTTGGGAAATGGCCCCGATGAACCAAATGAAGAATTCAGCAATGACTGGGGTTCGGGTGTACTTGCCTATACCAGGAGTGATAATATTATGTTCCTGTCGAGTAAAACTATTTATATCCCAACCACGGCAAACTATAAATTCATTCTGGGCTCCGATGACGGTTCAGAACTGTTCATAGATGGAGTTTCAAGGATTAATTTATGGAGCGACCATGGTTACGAAGAAAAATCAACAATTTTAAATCTCAGCGCTAGCAATCATCAATTCAAAATAAATTATTATGAGAGAACGGGAGGCGCCATGGTTTTATTCGATATCCTAAGCGGCGGAGCTGATTTAGATTGCTATAACGAAAGCGTAAGAAGGGGGTTTGCCACAGGAGACTGTTATAAAAGAAACGATTTCGTTGAATACCATCCTTGTCTGGAAACATACTCCGCTTATGACCCAATAGGTTCATACGGCAGCTGTTCACCGAATTCTATTTATAATTGTGAAACTTGCCACAACTGTCCCACCAGCCCGCCAAGCGATTCCGTTACTGTGGGGTCAGCCACCGTAAATATTACCGGAACGGGACGGGACGCCACTGTTCCTGCCAACGTGCCCGGTTTCCACAGATTTGACAAAGGCACCAACTGGAGAAGTTATCATATGGACGAAAACCGCGACCCTCTTGACAGATGCGGCAACCGGTCTTGCGCTGTCATTCTCTGGTGCTGGACTGGTTTGGACGTAAAACACACTTGGACTACTACCGGAGACCAAATTACGGTAACAACTGACATGATTGAAAAAAATACCAGCGATAATTTGGGTGCTGGTTTTAATTTGAATAGTAGTTATAAATTTACTTCCATTTCGGCCGATGCCAGTTCGCCAGAATTATTCCTTCAGACCGGTACAGATTCGCAACAGGGGAGCTGTTTAACCGGAACGAAATTCTATGGAATCAATACTGGTGCCGTTGCCGGAGCATGGGTTAAATGGACTCTGGATGTTGAATACTGCGGAGACGGGGAATGCAACTGCGGTGAAACCTGCACGAGCTGCGTGGGGGATTGCGGTTCCTGTGATACCACTCCGCCGGTTGTTAGCGTCACTTCTGTCCCGTTATGGAAAAGAGCCTCGTCTTATCTGGTTGAAATTACAGACACCGAGCCGGAGTCAACTTTAGAACTCTGTCGTTATAAGATTGAAGAATGGACAAGCGGCGGCGGCAGTTATGTGGGAACCGTAAAGGCGGTTACTGACAGAGCCTGTAATTCACCAATTGGCATAACCGCTGGTGTGTCTACGATTCTAAATAAAGAAGCACATCAAGCGTGGTATAAATTTATTGCCACAGCAAAGAACAATGTGCTTCCCACAGAAGGCACAAACTCTGTTTGGCTAAAATTTGATTTTACCCCGCCCGGAACAACGATACAATAATATAAAATAGAAAAATAAAATGAAACAGCCTCCTTTTGGGGAGGCTGTTGCCTTAGTTGAAAGGCCAAGCGAAGTCGCGACCCTGCCACGATTGGCCGTTATCTCCAGAAGTATGAAGCTCTATTTGGTACTCATACTGTTTTTCTACGCGAATAAGCTTCACCCGCAGTAAATAGCCTTCGTGATCGGGGTCAGAGATAATGTCTGACTGCCATTCAGCTCCGATTTTTTGAAGTCCAGGGTCTGAAACCACAGCCAGTATTTGTTCCGATCCCCCTTGCTCACTCTTGGTAAGATAAAGAGGGAAGTCGTAATCCAGCGGTTCATTTTTACTTTGTCTTCCTGGCGGAGTAAACTTATGGCCCAGCGTATAAACAAGGGATTTGCCGTCAGGAGTATGTCCTAAGCTTATCAAGCAGGGACTTATAGGTCTGTCTGTTTGGTTTTCGGACGAGGAATTGTCTTCGGTTTGAGCCGGAGGCTCAACCGAAGACGGAACGACGGGAGGAGATGGACGAGTGCAACCTATCATGGTAGCTAGGATAAACAGGATGACTAAAAAAACAGCAATTCCTTTCATTTCGGTTTTACCTCCTTTCAGTATTTATCTGCGATTCAAGACATATTAAGTTTTTAGCAAACTGTCTAAATTATAACTTTAATTTTTAATTTTGTCAAATAATATGTTTTTATGTCTAAATTGTCGGTATTTGCTTTACAAACTATTTTTAACGTTTCAGCTTAAAAATTGAAGAAAAATTTGAGAGAAAAACCAGAGTTGACACCAATTTGCACACCAATTTGCAAGCGGTTGACTTTTTTATTTAAAATATGTATAATTTTTTTAGTTACTGAGAATATTCTCAGTTTAAAAATTTAAAATATTGAAAGGAGACTGAATATGTTGAAAGAATGTATTTATCCGATAGCGGTAGCTTACGGCAGTTCTAGCAAATCAGGTTTCTCTTTTCTGCTTCCTGGGAGAGAAGTAATCATCCAGGGCGCCAAAAAAATCATTCCCATGGTTCTGCAGCAATGCAACGGCTATAAAACGACAGAAGAGATTATCTCATCGGTATCTCAAACGAGAGATTGCCGCAGCGAAGACGTACGTAGGCTAATAAAAATCATGCTTGCGCGTGAGATAATAATTGATGTGCGCAATTATTATCGTCTCTTCCACGAATTTTCCGTAAATCCTTCGTTATTCTTTAATGATGTTTTGGAGGAAGAACTCGCCGATTGGCTGGGTTGTTTCACAATCCAGCCATATTATTTTAATATAAAGCAATGCGCAAGAATATAACGTTTAAAAATAAAAAAATAGGTGAGGTGATTTCGTATTTGGAAATAGGACAGTATCGGAAAAAAGATTTATATCAAGCGAAAAAAGATTTCGTCGATTTTTTAATAAAAGAAATATCCTCGGTTTCAAACGATTGCGCCGGGTTTCAGACAAAGAAACGATTGAAAGATTCTATAACTGGCGGTATTTTTGATTTCCAAAAATCAAAAGATGCAAAAGAAAATTATTATAATCGATTTCCTGTAAAGGACATTCTATTATCTATAAAAAATTCCTTATGTAGGGCGTATTCTGCATTGCCTTCGAATAAACCTGTAAAAATTTTCTTATTTCCGACGTTGCAATCATTTGTGAAGAATAAGATGTCCGACTCCAGCGGCTATACTCCAAACGGAGAGTCAATCTATGTTTATTTATCTGTTAATCCTGTGAATCGAAAGCAAATGATTAACGCTGTCAAGAAAACCCTAACTCATGAATATAACCATGCAGTTAGATTCCAATATTTCCCAAATTCATCTTCGATGACTTTACTGGAAACACTTATTTTCGAGGGATTAGCAGAGAATTTTACAACTGAAATAGCGGATAAAAATCTATCACCTTGGGCAAGTTCTCTTACCGATCAAGCTGCCGCCGAAATATTTAAAAAAATAAAATCAATTTTAAGTTCAACCAACAGGAAAGCATATTATTCGGTTTTTTTTGAAAATAAAAAATTTCCACTATGGGCGGGGTATGCAATAGGGTATCGCCTAGTAAAAAAGTTTAGAAAAATAAACAGAGATGTTAAGTGGTTGAAAATTATTCAAATGAGCTATACTGAAATTTTCGAAAGGACAGAATGGTAGAGCGTTTGAAAATCACTAACAAACATCATTTATTATTGAAATGAAAAAATATCCAAATGTTACCGTAAAAGTTATATTTCGATATAAGAATGAAATACTGCTTTTGGGACATAAAAATGGCGTGTTTAGTTTTCCCGGGGGAAGAATGAAATGGGGAGAATTAATTTCCGGTGCGTTAAATAGGGAATTAAAAGAAGAATTAAATTATTCGTTGAAAATTGAGCCAGAATTATTCGATGTTTGGAATTATATCTCCAAAAACAAAAGGCGCCACAGCGTAATGGTTTATTTTATTCAGAAATTGTCTAAAAAACCTCGGTTTTTTTCGCCAGAAAAACTTAAAATTTTATGGTTTACTAAAAAGGACATTATATCAAAAAACATAATTAAAGATAAAAAATTTCTAGATAAAATATTTCGTTGGAAGAAAATATAGAATTTCTAATATAAAAACCCTAAAAATATGAAAATTTTAATTGCAGGGGGGGGCTGGTTTCGGCGGAAGTGGCTTAGCAAAAGAGTTATTGAAAAGAGGGCATTGGGTAACAGTTTTAGATTTGATTGCGCCAAATCATGCGGAAAATTTAAATGAAGTTATGGACCATCCATAAGCCGGGAGCTTTGAAAGCTTTTAAAGCAATCTAGCCCCTGGCTTATTAAATTACAATTTAAAAAGTTTTAGAGAGTTTTTAAAAAGCAACGCGTTTTTTTCCTCTTTTTTGAGGCCCAAAGAGTTAATTAAATCCAAATGTTTTTTTACGTTACCCATTGGCCAGTCGGTGCCGAAAATTACGCTGTTAATTCGGCGCTTTATTGTTTTAATTAAAATCTCTTTTATTTTTTTGATGCCACCGCTTGTTTTAATTACTTCCGAATCGGCTAAAGCCGACGTGTCAAAATAAATATTATTGATACCATTGGTTATTGAAAAACAATAATCTAATTTTGGCCAAAAGTAATGGGCAATAATAATTTTAAGTTTAGGAAACATTTCGGCAATCTTAATAATGTGTTTCGGGTCATTGTACCTAGCGCATTTTCTGTTATCGCTATTTATGCCGGTATGGATAATTAATGGAAAATCATATTTAATGCATAATTTATAAACAGGATGCCATCGTTTATCCGTAGGATAAAAGGGGTCATGCCCGGGAAAAATCTTAAAACCCCTAATGACTCTTTTTTGGAATAGTTTATCCATTCTGGCTAGATTTATTTTATTAATCTCAGTTATTTTTATAGTTCCAACTGCATGTAACTTCGGTTCATTTTTTATTATGGCTGCAATCGTTTCGAGATCAGCACACCGAGAATTCGATACATTATCAGGAATTATAATAGAATAATCAATCTCATTTCTTTTCATATTCAATAACAACTCATCTTTTACTTGAGATATTTCCCCCTCTTTTTTTAAACAAGAAATGTGGACATGGCTATCTATTATCATATTAAGTTTAATATAACAAAAAATCGTTCTTTTAACAAAACATCAAAATCATATTTTATATTAATAGAATTGTCAGTATTTACTTTACAAAATATTTTTAACATTTTAGCTTAAAAATTGAAGAAAAAACAAATTTGAGATAAAATAAAGACGTTATATGCTAAAGATACCTTTTTGTTTATTTACTCCTCCTAAAAAAGGAAAAAAGATAGTCTGGGAAATAACCTCACAATGTAACATGCAATGCAAACACTGCTGCTCTAATGCTTCTAATTCTCAAATTGCCTCTTTGAATGAGTTTATCTTTTTAAATCGGGAATTACTTGAAAGAAGAATAAATGAAATGATTTCTTTTGGTATTAAAGAATTTTACATCAGCGGAGGAGAACCTTTTTTAACTAAAAATATTTTTGAGCTTTTAGAATATTTGAAAAGAAAAAATGCAAAAGTGAGTATTGCTTCAAATGGATATTTCATTAATGAAAACGTTGCCAAAAGACTATCTAAGATTAAAATTAATCTTTTACATATAAGCTTAGATGGTTATCTTGATAAAATTCATAACTCTCTTCGGGGTGGGAACTTTTTTAATAAGGTAGTGAAAAATATAAAAATGATGAGAAAATACAAAATCCCGATAAGAATCGGTTGTATTATTTGGCGACAAAATGAAAATTTTCTAGAGGAAATGATAAAACTGTGTATAAAGCTAAAAGTAGAGGAGTTAAGGTTTAGTTGGTTAATAAAGGTGGGGAGATTCAAAGATAATCCCAACATTTATCCAAAAAGAACCTTTGTTTCTGTAATAAATGAAATAGATGTCCTAAAAGAAAAGTATAAAAATAAAATAAAAATAACCATTCATAGAAATTTTAAAACAAAAGATAGTAGAAGTTCTCAAATTTGTCCCGGCGGAGAAAGTTTATTTTTCTTAAATCCAACTGGACAACTTTCGCCTTGCTCTTGGATTGCTAAAATAGATCCAGATTTCATAACAAAGAAAACCTTAAAAAATACAAGGTTTCAGAAATTAATTGAAGAAAAAGAAATGATATCTTTTAGGAAATTAATTAAAAAGAGAGGAAATAAAAACTTTAAGGGGTGTCCATTTATAGCAATGTATCAACATAATTCATATCATTCAAATGATAGTATTATAAACTTATGAAATTATTCTTAATAAGACACGGCGAGGTCAAATGGAAAAAAATAGGGTTTCTAAGTTATACGGATTTAGAATTAACAAAAAAAGGCATTTTTCAATCTCGAAAACTTGCTCTTCACTTAAAAAAAGAAAAAATAGACGAAATTTATTCAAGTCCTCTGAAAAGATGTATTCAGACCGCTAAAGAAATAGGAAAATATCTAAATCTCAGTGTCTGTTTAAATCATAATTTACAAGAAGTAAATTTTGGCATTTTCGAAAGATTAAGCATTAAAGAGGCAGAAAGAAAATATCCTGAAATGTTTAAAAAAAGACAATTGGATAAATGGAATTTTAGAATTCCGGAAGGAGAAAGTTATAAAGACGCTGCCAAAAGATTACTCCCCTTTATTAAGAAATTGGCAAAAAAGAAAGATAAAAATATAGTTATTGTCACTCATGTTACGATTATAAAAATTCTCCTTAAAGTCTTGACTAATTTGCCAATGGAAGAAATAGATCAAATTTATTTTCTTTCAACATCCATTACCAACTTTGGATTCCAAGATAAAAAATTTAAGGTGATAAAGGTTAATGATTTTTCACATTTAAAGAAATGATTCCCTTAAAGATAAAAGAGTATATCGAAGGCAAAACAATTCTTTCTTCCATCCCTAAAGTTTTGAATTTAGAGGTAACAAATTTTTGTAATTTAAATTGTCCTATTTGTGTAGTAAAAAATACTAGAGAACAAGGATTTTTAGACCTTTCGTTATTAAAAAAAATTATTGAGGAAAATAAAACAATACTTAAAGACCAATTTATATGGTTACATTTTAATGGAGAACCTCTTTTGCACCCTTATCTTTCTGAAATAATTAAAACTCTCAAAAAAAATGGAATTAAAACTAGGTTTTCTACTAATGCCATGCTTCTCACCGAAGAAAAATCTTTTGAGCTTATGAAGGCGAGGCTAGATTATATTGTTTTTTCGGTCGATGGAAATACCAAAGAAACCTACGAAAAGATTAGAAAGGGGGCTAAATTCGAGGAAGTAGAAAACAATATTTTAAATTTCCTTAAAATAAAAAAAGAAAAGAAATTCAAGACAGAAACTCAAATTCAAATAATTAAAATGAAAGAAAATGAAAGAGAGATAAAACCCTTTATTAAAAAATGGGGGGAAACAGACATTAATTATATAAATATTAAATCTTTCTGTTCAAGGGCTTGGCGGGCTCGAGAAATAAGTAGGTTTGCAGAGACATCAAAATTACAAAAACGAATTGAAAATCGACTACCTTGTTTTTACCCTTGGGAAACTCTCATAATTCTTTGGAACGGGGAAGTAATCGCTTGTTGCCAAGACCTTAAAGGAGAATTGAAAGTAGGAAATCTTAAAGAAGAAAACTTAATGCAAATTTGGAATAACCATAAATTAGTAAATTTAAGAGAACGACAACTTAGTGATGATTTTTCAATGGTCCCTTGTAATCGATGCCCTGACTGGAAAGGTTTCAGCAGAAATTATCCTACCTATTTTTGGCAATCTTTCATTAGATTATTTTCTAAGAAAGTCCTTAATCGCGAACTTAAAGATGAAGGAATTAATATTATTTCTAATCAAAAATGAAAGACTTTCAATTTAGTAAAAAAAGCCAATTATCAAAAAATGTATTTGCTTTTAAGAAAGATGACAAGGTGATTTTATTTAACAGAATAAATTTTCGGCGACTATATCTGGAAAATAACCCTTCCTTAGTTCTATTAAAAAAGAAAGTGAAATCGATAGACGAAAAAACTTCTTTTCCAAGTTTTTATCCTCCACCCTTAAAAAAGATCCGAGTAGAAGTAACTCTTAGATGTAATTGTCGCTGTGATTATTGTCTGGTTTATAAAAACTCTCTTAACCAAATAAATTTGGCAATGGATAAAATTACAGCTAAAAAAATCATTTCTTTTTATAAAGAAAATGTTAAAAACGGGTCCTTAATGCTAATCGGGGCGGAGCCCTTACTCAACTGGCCGATAGTAAAATTATTCATTAAAAATATTAAAGATCCAATTAAGATATTTACCAATGGAACCATTATCAACAAAGATATATTAAACACCTTAAAGAAAAATCAAAATGTCAGGTTGATGATATCTTTGGACGGTAAAAAAGTTGATAACAAAGGAAGAAAGTTTCAAAACGGAAAAGAGATATTCTCCATTGTGATCAAAAATATAAGAATTTTTCAAAAAAACAATTGTAACTTAGGTATCGCTTGCCTTTGTACTAATAAAAATGTGGGGCATTTAATTAAGATTGTCAAATTTTTTGTTGATACCCTCGGGATTAAAAATTTAGGAATTAGCTTCCCTCATTATATCTTCCAAGATCTTAATAAAATTGATTTAAATATGAAAAAATACACAACTGAAATGATGAAAATCTTTGATTTCGCTCTAAAGAAGAAGGTTTATATTGATCAATTAGCCAAACGTTTCTCTCCTTTAGTAAATAAGAAATTTCGTTTCTACGCCTGTAAATTAGTTGGAGAAGAAAAAACTTTTTATCCTGATGGAAGTGAAACTTTTTGTACTAAAATCGATTCTTTAAGTAAACCGGAAAAATATAATTTAGAATATTTTAAAAATGTAATTTCAATTAATAATAAATTCTGCCGAAATTGTCCAGCCATAGGAATCTGTGGAGGAGGCTGTTTCTGGGATGGAATAATGCGATTTAAGAATGGGGTAGATGAAAGAGAATGCGTTTTGAATAATAAATTACTTGAATATTTTTTGTGGCGTATTTACGCTGCGGAAAAAAAGAGAGTTTCCTTAGATAAAGAATTTGAATCCTTAATTATAAAATAAGAAATAATCTATTAATTTTATGGAAATTGATAAAAAGAAGGTTTTTTCAACTTTTTTTGGCAGCTCAGAATTGCCCGAAGGAACTATTGTTATGACCTCTATTGGTAAAATATATAAAAGCATCGGGACGAAATACCCCCCGATTGAAAAAACCAGAGGGTGGTGGGAACGAATGAAGGTAAAAATCAACTCAAGGAAAACGCTAATCCTCAAGGTTCCTCTCGGCTCGCACATGAAAGATTGCCTAGAAGTTTTCAATCCTAGAAGAATTAAAAAAATTATCCTTCTGGGTTTTTGCGGCTCCTTAAACGATAACCTAAAAATTGGCGACATTGTGGTTCCCCAAAAAGAAAAATTCAAAACAGCCAATGTTCCGCAGATGATTTTAGGGAAATCTGTTTTACAGAGATTAAAAAAAAGAGGGGTAGACCTTGTAGATATGGAAACCGGGTTCTTGAACGAGTGGGGGAAACAGAATAATATTCCCGTAGCCTCTTTATTGATTGTGACTGATCTGCCCAATTCCTTACCTTTTTTCTCCTGCACCAAAAGAGAACTGCAAAAAATCGATAAATCAATCAAAGAAGTTATAAATAAACTAGACTACTATTTGACAAAAATAGCTTAAAGGATTATAATAATTTTATGTAAAAAGATCTTTGATAAAGAAAGGAGGCATAAAGAAGATGCAAAGTGAAAGTATTTTCTGCTTTGGAAGACCAATAATTGATATTACGGCTAGTATTGAAGAAAAGTTCCTCCGAGAGATAAATATCGACGAAGAGTCAACGGGTGAAATTCCAATGAACAAAATGGAGCTTTTATTGAAGCAGCTGAGCAGAAGGGCAGATTATGTTTTTATCTCTGCCGGCGGTGTCGAATGTAATGTGGCTATTAATAGCGCTTTGCTGGGAATTCCCAGCAGTCTGGTCGGGACAATTGGCGATGATTATTTCCATCTGATATTCAAAGATAGTTTAGGGTTTATCGAAAGATTAGACCTAAGCTCGATGTCTGTCGCAGTTTCAAACAGTGCTGCAATTATTGTCATCCAGACCATGAACGAAAATGGCGAAAGAAAAAAAATAAAAGTATTCAACTACGGAGTTTCAGAATTCCTCCCTTGGAATACTGAAATAGAAGTCCGCTTAAGAAAAGCCACGATGTTTTTCACAAGTCTCTTCTCAGCCAATACTTCTAGAACCGAACCAATATGGCAAAAAGCCGTTGAGACTGCGAAGGCTTTGGGGAAGAAAGTGATAATTAATCTGGGTGGCATAGATACAATTCCGAAGGAAAGACTGTCTAGAATAATAGGGATTATATCGACCCGTGGGGACATTATCTTCAGCAACGAAATGGAATCTAATTTCCTCCGGCAGAAATACGACCAAGATATTGTTTCGACATTCTCCGAGGTAGAATTCTTAATAGTCACGAAGGAAGCAAAAGGATGCTCCATATTCTGCAAAGGTAATGAAACTCTCATCCGAATCCCTTCAGGTAAAATTCCGAGGCCTGATGAGCAAATCTTCGAGATCGGAGCGGGTGATGCTTTTTGCGCTAGCTATATCTTTGCCATTTTGGCCGGGGCTTCCCCAAAACAAGCAGGCAACTTCGCCACCAGGGTGAGTCTGATAAAAATAAGGTATCCCGAGTCTCACCTGACCAGAGATAACGTGAATGATATAGCCATGATGATTCCTATTAAAAGTTAGGAGGTACAGAATGCATCTAATAAAAGAAATCTTCAAGGAAATAAAGTCTCTCGGTAGAATAGAAGAACTGAAAAGGTTGCCAACAATTCCGGAGAGATACCAGTTGATTGACCAGGCAGTAATGAAGGCCAACATCTCCAAAACCCTTTTGTCCAATTTTTCTTCTGACGAACAATTATACCTTACTCATTTGTTCCAAGAAGAGGGGGTGGATTTAGGGCTATGTCCTCATTTCTACATATTTTTCTCGAAAAGGAACCAAAAGTTCCACCACGTATGTAAGGCCACAGAAGGGAGGAAAAGAACTTATTGTAAGGGAGACGCAAAAAAGTGCGATAAAGGACTTTTCTAAGGGGGCACATTGGTTGAAAAAAGACCAGTGTGCCCCTTAAATATTTAAAAAACCAACAGAGTGAGCTTACGGGAAATTATTGATCATTTATTAAAAAAGTATTACCATGATAATTGATAGTTGTTTCTGCCGCCTCCTCCGGAAACACCAGCAATGTAATCAAAAACGCCGACCAATGTGGCGGCGTTTTTCTTTCTTTGACAATCAACCCATTAAAAAAGCTTCCAGTTTCGTTGAGGAAAAATAGGCGACCTTATCGAAAATAATTAAACTTCCATAAATTGTTTTTTATTTTGTCGGAATTTACTTTACAAAATATTTTTAACGTTTTAGCTTAAAAATTGAGGAAATTTAGGGTTGTGGATAAATTTTGTCAACAATTCTAATGATCTGTTGGGTCATTTTAAGAAAAAGCCACTCGGAAAATTCCCGAATGGCTTTTACTCACGAGATTTTTTTGACCCTAGGGCTATCGACCAAACTGCATTTTCTTGAAACACTCCTTTTGGGTTGATAGATAAAAGGGTACTTTTCGTTTCTTCTTTAAACTTATCCACTTGATCACCAAAAAGATATGGCGCAGCAAAGGAAGTAGAAAAGAGATAACCCATAATACTCTCTATATCCCAATTCCTTACAATTGGCACATCGTGTATCTTAATAAACCTAAATACCGAACGAGCGATTATATTGTCCCATGGCTCCTCTGATTCTTTAAATTTGCCTTTTCCCGCACGCCTTTCTTCACCTAAATATTTCTGGACAATTTTTTTTACTGCCCGCTGCCACTCTTCTTGACCAGTCCAAAGACTTCTATCACTAAAAATTGCTATGCCGCCATCTTTGTTAATTAAATCATCGAGATCGTTTAGCAGTTGTTCTTGATTCATCCAATGGAATCCTCTACAAATTGTGGCGACCTTAAAAGTACCCAGCTTTTTTTTGATTATCCTTAAATCTTCAGCTCTGCAATTAATCCAAGTAAGCTTTATTTTGGAATTTTTGGTTGCTTTTTTAGCCCATTTTAACATTTCTGGATCAGGATCTATGCATACCATCTCTCGGCATTTACCTTCCATAGCAATAGCTACTTGACCAGTACCACAACCAATATCTAGAATTCTATCGCTTGGCTTAATGTCAAAGTGTTTAACGATTATGTCGATTATTTTTCCTGAAATGCTGGGTCGATATTTTGCGTAATACTCATGCGTACCGCTGTATAATTCTGAGTCAAATTTTTTTGTGTTACCTTTCATAGGATCGCCTCCTTTATTAAAGGACTATAATAATACAATACGTTTATCTCGCATATTTGTCAAAAAATCAAAATTTGACATTTTAGGGAAACTTCATTAAAGTAAATTTAGTTGCAGGAGGCAACTATTTGCACCTAAAAACTTAATCAGGTAAAACAATACGGAAAATGAAAGGAGGTGGAAGAAGTGAATCAAAATGAACAGAAGAAAATTATCTCTAGTTATAAATGGATCAGAGATTTACCTTTTGAGGCGGGGGTAATCGGCGGAGGTTATTCGGAAGAATTGGAATACATCAAAACTTACAAAAGAGGTTCTTGCTCAGCAAAACATTATCTTTTGGGTTATGTTTGTGAAGAGCTAGAGATTCCAGTTACATATTTGACATATCCTTTTTACTGGAATGAATTAAATATTGATTACCCCAATTTCATTGGAAAATTAGTGGGGAAAATGCCTCTTCAATATCACCTTGCGATTAAAATAAATACCGATGAAGGAGAGTTCTTCCTCGATGCCACCTGGAATCTTCCTTTAGAAAAAGTAGGATTTCCCGTAAATAAAATTGGAGATAGAATAGCAAATACAAAGAATGCAATAATACCGGCCGGTGAACCTATCGTTCATTCAAATGCTTTAGAAAGAAGTAGGTGGATAAAAGAACTTATAGCTGGAATGGAAAGTACAGGGGTCGAACGTGAATTCTATAATGCACTAAATCAATGGTTAAAGGAGATACGCAAAATGTAACCGAGCAAGTTATTCTTGCTCGGTTTTTTAATAATTAAAAGTTGGTTACGTTAAGAAAAATTTGGTTATTTTTTCTGGGCATAAATACTCAATCTTCTTGAGAATAAATGGTTTGTTTCTAAAATAAAAAAGCCTTCCCTTTTTAGAGTTTTTAACAGATTATATTTTGTAGGATAAAACCAATGTCTACTATCTAAAAAAGCGTAACCCATTCTTAATCTTTCCTTTAAGGATTTTATTTTTATTAAAAAATTAACCTTCGAATCTTTCAGATAGGAGACATATGATTGGAAAAAGCGTATTAGATGTTTTATTGAGAGAAAATTCTGTGCCCCAATATGAAGAATACCGCCTTGTTTTAGAGCTCTATAAAATTTTCGAATTGCTTTTTGCTTTTCTTTGGGAGAAAGGTGAACAATAGCAGCAGCGGTCCATACTCCATCAAAACAATTGTTTTGGAAATTAAGAGATCTCATATCATCAAGAGACAAATTTACTTTCAGGTTTTTACTCTTAGATTTTTCAAAAGCTTTTTTCAACATTCCTTGAGACAAATCTATCCCATAAACATCGTATCCATGAGAAGCAAAATATATACAATCTTTTCCAGTCCCACATCCTGCGTCGAGAATTTTCTTAGGTGAAGGTCCAATCATTTCTTCAAATTTTTTTAAATGTTCCAATTGAGTTTTATCATGTTTTCCTCGCCAATCTCGATCATATTCTTCAGCAATTTCATTATATCTTTCTATAGTTTCTTTTTCCATCTCATTCATGTTTATTTAGGCAAAAACTTTTATTAATAAAATATAAGTCACCAAGAGATTTCTTATCTTCAAATACTAAATTAAATCTATATTTTTTAAAAAATTTTATTATTTCTCTTCTTAATTTTGGGGTATGCCATTCTATAACTATTTTGTGAATTCTTTTCAATAAATTTTTGCTGCTTTTGAAAACTTCCATTTCCATTCCTTGTATATCCAACTTGAGAATGTCAATACTATCTAAATTATAATCCCGGAATAACTCTCCAAGAGTTGTAGTTTCCACTTGCGTTTTCTTAATTAAACTTTTCTTTAGCCAATGTCTTTTTATAATTTGCATATTCTTTCCACCGATAGAACTTACTTGTTCCACAAATTCAAAGGGTATTCTTCCAGCTTCCTTGTCTAACGCTTTATTCACTACAATTATGTTATTTAGATGATTCGATTCTACATTCTTTTTTAAAATTTCATATGGTAAGGGATTCGGTTCTAGCGCAATAATTTTACATGATGGATTATTTTGCTTTATTTTTAATGAATAATGCCCCTCGCATGCGCCACCATCAATTACTATCTTTGCATCTTTTCCGGAGAATTCGGGTAATAAAAAATGACGGTCATACTTAAATATATCTGTATACATATCTAATGAAGAATGCGCGCTACATCTTCTAAGCCATATTTTGTAATCTCCTAATTTAACAGAAAATAATCGTTTACTCTTTCCATATTTACCTTTGTGGGCGTTATTATACCAATTTTTGAGTTTCGAAATGAATTTTCTATTACTCTCGTCTTCCGCTTGATTTTTTAACCAAGTAAAGTCAACAATTTTCTTACCATTATCTAAATTATTTAGAAAAGACTTTTTAAAACGACCGATTAAACAATAATAACTTTCAGGCTCAATCCATAAATCGATAATCTTAAAGTTTTTAAACTCTTTTCTTAAAATCTCTTTATTGAATCGATAATGAGGCATTTCTTTGTCTGAACCACCAAGAATTATATAAGTTCTTGGCGCAATAAATTTTATTCCAAATAATTTTTCCCTTGGTATATATTTTTTGGCCACTTCTTTTCTAACTGTGATAAAGATTAATCCACCTGGTTTAAGAGTTCTTTCCATTTCTTTTATAAGTCTTCTTATGTCTTCTATCTTTCCATGATGTAAAGTTCTTATACTTATTATCGCATCGAAAAAATTATCTTTATAAGGTAATTTCTTATAAATGTCGCCGATCTTCAAATTAGCCCTTAGACCCTCTTCTTTCAACCAATCTTTGGCAATTTTTATTCCATGTTTTGCAATATCAATTCCATAAACATCAAAATCCTGTTTTGCTAAATAAACTAAGTGTCTCCCTGAGCCACAACCTAAATCTAATAATATTTTAACCCCCTGTTTTTTAAAAAATTTAACAATCCTTGCCATATCTTTTTGAGGTTTAGTAAAAATTTTACCCTCCTTTTTAAAAGCTTTATCCCAAGCTAATTTAGTTAATTTCATCATTTATATTTTATTAATTTTACCTTTTTGAAAATAATATACCTTAGAAGGGTTTTGGGTTACAATACCTGTTAAAATAACACCTTTTATAAAAGATCCAAGAAGGGCGGCACAAAATCTAACACCCTCTGACTTATTGGGCTTTATTTTTCGAATTGGTGGCACAAAGTATTGAGAAATATGAGTTAGAATTCCTTTTTCATTAAAAAAATGAAAACCATCATGAAAAGGGTTATTCTTTTGTGAAATTTTTAAGAAGAAGTTAACAGCTGGTGTTCTGTTTATTTTTATCTTTTTTCGATAATGTAATGCCGGCCTTAGATTAAAATGTGGAATTCCAGACAAATATTTAGACTCATACAAAACTAAACCCATACCCGTAAAACTTCTTCGCTGTTTAGATTTCGTTTTCACTTTTTTTAATAAATTAATAAATTCTTCTTCTATTCGGTTTCGATCATTTAATTTATTATCTAACTCTTTCTTTAATTGTTGGAAGGATTTGAAATGTATAGTTTCTATTCCTAATTTTTTCGGATAGGATAAATACTTCTCGTTATCATCAATGATTAAACATTCGTTAGGCTTAGATTTTATTTTTTTCATTGTATAAAGATAAATTTTCTTTTCTGGTTTTCTCATTTTTATTTTATAAGAATAAATTATCACATGAAAAATCTTCTTTAATAATTTTCTAATAGAAGCTTTCTGATAAGAAATAGCATTATTTGAAAGTAAACACAACTTGTATTGTTTTTTAAGTTTCTTTAGCATCGAGATGATATTTTTATCAACCCTTGCATGGTTTTCGAACTCTTTTATCCATATTTGTTTTAATTTTTTATAATTGTCGATGCCAAGGTTCTTAGCAAACTTTTTCCAAAAAGTTTGTTCTGGGATTTGATTCTTTTCTATTGGAATAATAAATTTAAAAAACTCTTTTTTAATTTTAGTAACACTTAGTCCAAACTTCTTTGAGATAGTTTTGTAAATATAGTTACTTGGGTCGTTCCCAATTATATTACCGTAGTCAAAAATTATTGTTTTTATGGTATTCATAAGATTTTTTTAATTAAATTGCGATAAAAAAATTTTAAAGCGCTTAGTTATTTTATCTAATTTTAATACTCTAGGTAAATCTCGACATCCTCCTAACTCAATTTTAACTAAAATAAAAATTGGACCATCGAATCGAGCTAATAAGGATTCTTTAATTATCTTTTCTAATTCTACTTGATTATTAACTTTTTTTACGATGTTGTATCCAACAACTTTTGCGAGTTTATCCAATTTTGCCGTATTCGAAATAGATGGCTCTTCACTACATGATCCGTAAGCTTGGTTATCTAATACCACATGGATTAAATTCTTAAGTTTAAAATGACCAATAGTTGCTAAAGATCCCAAATTCATTAAAAGGCTTCCGTCGCCATCGATAACAACTATTTTTAAATTTGGTTTGTTTATTGCTATCCCAAATCCGATTGATGATGCTAAACCCATTGAACCTGTCATATAAAAATTTTGTGAAGAATCTTTTAAATCAAATAATTCTCTACTAATTAATCCTAATGAAGAGACTACTGCAATATTTTTATTTAGATTTTGAAGAATTGTTTGTATAGCCTCTCTTCTTTTCATTTTAGTATTCCTTTTATTATAAGAATAACTGCTGGCGTTTGTTTTTCTTTTAGCCACGTTTTTGAAGATTGAGCTATCAACTTCATATTTTCTTTTGTTAATATCTGGGCTGATATTCCTATCGTATCGAGGATTCTTATTGTACTTCGTCCATTTATCAAATGCTGAGGAGCATCTTCTCCAGGAGCCCCTCGCAAAGTAACCAATAATAATATCGGAATTTTATAAGGAATTAATAATGAATTAATGTCATTTATTGAGTTCATTAAACCTGAATTTTGCATATATACAATTGGTCTTTCCCCAGATAAAAACGCGCCGGTTGCAATTCCTAAAGCTTCAGATTCTCTAGTAGCGGGTATATGTTTAATTTTTGAGTTATTAGAAAAATTAGCAATAATATATTTTTGAACACCGCAAGGTACGCCGGAAACAAAATTAAATCCGTTCGCTGTCAAGATTTCACAAAATTGGTTCGTCAATTTAATTTCTACATTTTCTTTCATATGTTTTATATTCTAATATTTATTGTTTATTTTTTCATTCCCAAAAGTTAGGTACCATAAACTTCTGTAATTCTCCCAAGGTCGAGGTCTTAAATTAGTGGTTATAAAAATTTTTTCGAGTTCTTTTCTAGCTTTTAAATAATATTCAATATTTTTTGCTTCCGGATTTCTTAACAATTCATGTTCGGGTAAATAATTCTGAAATATATTAATGATAGGAAATTTAGTTAAATACGGTGAAAAATTTTTAATTTTTTTAATAGCAACTCCAAGTGAATCAAGTCCTAAAATATATAATATTCCTGTATTAATCCCTTTATTTATCGCGGATTCGAGTATTTCTTTTGCTTTTGGAAGAGTAATTATGGCTTTAGAATACCGCAATAACTGTTTTCTTCTAGTAAAACATTCTAAAGTAAAATATAAAGTAAACGGTTTCGCAGAATTTTTAAGGATTTCTAAACTTTTCTCAGATGTGATTTGAGACCCAGTATATACTAGTTCTTTATTAAACCCGAAAGCTCTTAACACATCTTTTACCATTAAAATATGTTTTAACGCATTTTTCTCGTTTTCAAAACAACCAGTGCAAATACATACATATATACAATTCGATAAGTCTTTAATAGAATCTTGAGCCAAAATCTCATTGATACGATTAACTAGTCGATCTTCTGTTAATAAATTATTTATATCGTTTGCGTTTTGGCTATACGTTCCACAAAATTTACATCCCCTGCACTTACTTCTGGAATTAGAATTAAGCGTTAAGGCCGTTTTGTTCCTTCTAAAATAAGTCGAATCACAAGTATCATTTTCTCTTTCCGTTATGATTCCTATTGAATTCCCATTTAAAAATAAGTTGTCACCTTTTAAAATAAAAGGTGACGTGTCTGTGTTGGCGCATATTGCTAGATAAAATAACCCGTCGACAGTATTTAATTTTAATTTAAATCTAATTCTCTTCTCAGGAATGTCAGTATAAACTCCAAAACGATTAAGGGCAATTAAGATGATATCTTCTACTGGAATATTATACTTTCTGGAAAGTTCTTGAATTTGGACTATGCTTTTTAGCATAATACTTTTATTCTACCACGCTAATAGGATTTTGTCAAAATTAACTATTTTATAAATAAATCCTTAAAGAGAGTTAATATCTCTTAGTTTATTTTTTAAAAAATGTCGGAATTTACTTTACAAAATATTTTTAACATTTTAGCTTAAAAAATAAACGAAAATGGTTTTACTACTAAATTTTGTCAGCAAATCTTGACAAAATATATGAAATTGATAGTATGCTTATAGCATTAGTAACTTTACAACTACATCTGGATTGTTTGGATGTATTGATATAAACAGTAACGTTTAGGAGGTGCTCATGACTACCGAGGATAGATTCTTTGGATTCAGCAGAGAGAATTTTATTGACTTTTTCAAGATGCCTATACCAGACATTTTCTGGGGCATTGTGATAACAATTTTCTTTTTCTGCTGCTGGGGACTCGACTGGCTGCTCATACAGCTATGTCTGAGAAAGGATAGACCATACATAAACTAACTGGAAGGAGGTAAGTGAAATGACAAAAGTACTGGATATTCCAGTGGGAACGGTAAGATTAAGCAAAGAAGCGATTCAACTACTCGGAGCTCTAAAAAAGGAAAATAACCAACTAAAAGATTTCCTCTTAAAGAGTTATAGAGGGTTATCGGTTTCTCCCGAGATGGAGGAAAAAGCCTATAATTATTTTATCAGTCATAGCGTTATTACTGCGGCAACTGTAGCGAATCGAGGAAGTTCGGTAACTACTGAGTTTCTTTACGATGAGGATGGTTCACGCTTACCCTCACATATTGACAGATATTTCCTACAAGCTAAGGCTGGCAGAGCGGTTAAGGCACGTTTGGCTGCCATAGAGAAGGAACTGTTTAAGATTATCGAAGAATACCGTAGGAAGAAGGATAATGTCTTGATTGGCAATTTGGGTTCCGGGCCCGGACGAGATGTAATAAATACCCTTTGTCGTTATCGCCATATCTCAAACGTAAAAGCAGTCAATATTGATAAGGATGGGAAGGCTCTGGAAAGAGGAAAAAGGATGGCAATGGCTAAGGGAGTTGACCATCTCATTGAGTTTGTTGAAACGGATTTCTTGAGATACAGACCGGTAAAGAAGTTTGATATTGTGCTTCTTATTGGCGTTCTTTGTCCTTTAGAGATCAAAACCTGCATCATTTATTTGAGAGCGCTTAAAAGATTGCTAGTAGAGGACGGTTGTCTTATTGCCGGCAATGCCTCTAAAAAGATGCTAGAAGAAGACCCATTTACTTGCTATCTCATGGAATGGACTGCGAACTGGAAGTTGGTCTATAAGGACGAAGAAGAAATGAAGCAGCTTTATCGAGAGGCCGGTTATGTTTGGAAAAGGTGTTTCCTAGACTCTTATGGATTCCATATAATGGGCGTAGGAACCCCTACTTGAGTGCCCCGATATAAACATGTTAAAATAAAAAAGGTTTATATCGGGGCTTTAATTTTGCTTTCTTTTATGTTTTTTTATGCCTTAACTGGTCTAATTAATGCGGTTACTAGCACTTTTTTAGGATTTTTTGTTTACCTCAAAAATAGAAAATCAAAGATTAATCAAGTTTTTGTTTTATTTTGTTTAAGTGTAGCGATGTGGAGCTATGCTTATTATTTTTGGCCAGAAGCAGTAGATAAAAAAACTGCTCTTTTGTCTTTTCAATTGTTGCATATTGGCGCCATTTTTATTCCTGTGTGTTATTTACATTTTGTTCTCGTATGGTTAAACCTTTATAAAGAAAAAAAGAGAATTCTTAAATTGGGCTATCTAGCATCTTTTATTCTTTGTTGTTTTGTTTTTACTCCTTTATTTATAAAGGATATGGTACCCAAATTCTCCTTTAAATATTGGGGAGAACCAGGAATTTTATATCACTTCTTTCTTTTCATCTTTTTTTTATATGCCTTTTATGCTTTTTATTTATTATTAAAAGCCTACCAAAAATCCTTAGGAACTCAACGAGAACAAATTAAATATATTTTAATCGGTACAGTAATCGGTTATCTGGGAGGAGCAACAAATTACCCTCTCTGGTACAATATTTCTATCCCTCCAATTGGAAACTGGACCGCTACTCTGTATTTAATAATCGTTGCTTACGCCATTGTTAAATACCGACTAATGGATATTAGATTTGTTTTGGGTAGAGGAGCGGTGTATACCCTCTCTTTGATTACAATTATTACTTTGGCGTTTTTATTGATGTTTTTGAGCAATCAATTTCTCAGCACTGTTTCTTTTAATATTACTGGGCCTTTAATTTTAATTATCTGTATCCTGCTTTTCCAACCGATATTTCGTTTTTTTGAAAAATTTGCTTCAAAATATTTTTATTACGTTTTCTATTCCTATCAAACGGTTTTAACCGATTTGGGGAAAAGATTGACCCAGGTTCTGGATTTAAATAAACTGTCTTCTTTGATTGTCGGTACTTTGATGAACACGATGAAGCTGGACAGAACCGTGATTTTAATAAGAGAGGAGGGGAATGGTGATTATCGAATCCAGAAAAATATCGGGTTTAAGGAAGAGAACGGAATCTCTCTGGTAAAAGACAACTTTTTGACGGTTTATCTGGAGAAAACCCAAATGCCCCTGGTTTATGAA
>Ga0210018_1000270_pt1 | contig 25431 bp, 19 predicted proteins | sample CryGeyCG2014_010_2_FD_183967 | JGI IMG/M metagenome (GOLD analysis project Ga0210018, IMG submission 183967) | Groundwater microbial communities from aquifer - Crystal Geyser CG09_land_8/20/14_0.10 (SPAdes) (version 2) | ecosystem: Environmental > Aquatic > Deep subsurface > Groundwater | place...
CGGCGAAACTTCTCATACACGTAAACGTTATGTGCAATCGGGCTACGGCGGGCTAAAAGATACTTTTTTATATACACTAATTTTTCAATAATAATATGGAAGTGCTTTTTATTTGTAGAGCAAATGTTGGAAGAAGCCAAATAGCCCCTGCTTTCTTTAATAGATTATCCAAGAAGAATAAAGCGGTCGGCGCTGGAACTCATGTTGGAACTCATGAGGGAGAACCTTTGCATTCTTTTGTTATTCAATGTATGTCTGAAGTGGGTTATGATTTATCAAAAAACACCAGAAAACAACTTACTCCTGAAATGGTAACGAGTGCTGGCAAAATTATCGTGATGACTGAAAAAGAAAATTTGCCAGAATTTATTGATATGTCAAAAGTTGTTTTCTGGGAAATTGATGATGCAAAGGATAAATCTTTAGAGTTCCATCGCCAGATTGGAAACCAAATAAAAAGCTTAGTTGAAAAATTAGTTAAAGAAATTGAATGAACGCCCTTCTCCGCCCGACTTTCTCGCCTTCGGCTCGAACCACGTTACACTCTCACTCCGCTACGCTTCGTTCGGGGCACATAACACGGGTTTTACGGTTCGGTTCTTGCAAAACCTCACCTAAACTTGCCTACGGCAAGCTTCGTAAAACCCGAAACGTTATGTGACATTTCGCTCACTGCCAAAAACAAAAAGTTTATAAATTTTATTTTTTATAGAGATATTATGACAAAAAAAAGACATCAAAATATTCCTGCTTCTTATCTAACTTTATTCAAAGATAACAAGATTTTACTTTTGAGGCGTTTTAATACTGGATATGAGGACGGAAAGTATTCAATGGTTGCTGGCCATGTTGATCCGAATGAAACATTTACTCAATGTATTATCAGAGAAGCTGAAGAAGAAGCAGGAATATTACTAAACCCCGAAGATTTAAAAGTTGTTCATGTAATGCATAGAAACTCTGGAACTGCCGAAAATAACGAAAGAGTTGATGTCTTTTTTATCGCTGAAAAATGGGATGGTGAAATAACGAACAAAGAACCACATAAGTGCGATGATTTATCTTGGTTTGACTTGGATAGTATTCCAGAAAATGTCATCCCATATATCAGACAAGCTATTGAAGGAATAAAAAATAAAATTTATTATAGTGAACATGGATGGCAGTAAGCGAAACGCTAAAGCCACACTGCGCTCTTGTTCCGCTACGCTACGGATCGGGGCGTATAACACGGTATATCTGGTTCGCCCCTCGGCTCGGGGCTCTCCCATATCCCGCCGAAATTTGATAAAATAAATCAAGGTGTCGGCGAGACATCAGATATACCGAAACGTTATACGCCATTGCTAAAAGTAAGGGAGCATTAAAATATGAGCAAGATTGATATTGCTATTGAAGTGGCTTCCAAAGCCCACAGAAATCAAACGCGCAAAGGCACGGATATTCCTTATATTACTCATCCATTTGCCGTTGGTATTATTCTTGCACAGGAGGGTTGTCCAGAAGAGGTGATTGTTGCCGGAATTCTTCATGATACTATTGAAGATACTTCTATTACATTGGAATATATTCGTGAAAATTTTGGTGAAAAAGTTGCATCAATCGTACAAGGATGTTCTGAGCCGGATAAATCGTTGCCTTGGGAAGAACGTAAAAAACACACTATCGAGTATTTAAGAAACGCTCCGTTAGAAGTTAGAACGGTAGCTTGTGCCGATAAACTCCATAATGTTAGAACGATTGCTGAGGATCAGGCAAAAATTGGTGATGAAGTATGGAAACGCTTTAAGAGGGGAAAGGAAGAACAAAAGTGGTATTATCAGTCATTGGTGGATAGTCTATGCGGACGGGCTAGCGATCCGGACAGAATATCTATTTTCCAGCAATTTAAGAAGGAGGTGGAAAGGCTATTTGAAAGGAAATAGGCAACGGCGTATAATATATAATAAAGGGTTCGTGCCTTACGGCACTCGCCCAAATTTTTCAAATTTTTGCTTCGCAAAAACTTCTTTTATGGTGGGACCGTTATACGTATAAATTTTAGGAATTTAAATGATGGCACAAAAAATTTTGGCGAGCGGGCAAAAATTGGGGGAGTTCAAGGGGAGGAAAATTTTTGCCCGCGAGCCGTCAGCAAAATTACGAAGTAATTTTGCGTCAATCAGCGTCAGGATTTTGCTGGAAAAAAGTTCTGACATCGTCTAGTAGACACCACCAATCGCAACTTTCGCCGTTTGATGAAAGCATTGCCTCGCGGCTTCGGGGCAAAATACATTCGGATTATTTTGAAAATACTCCACAGAGTTATTTCTAACTAGGTAAGTTGCCAACCTGCCTGCCTGCGCAGGCAGGTTGGTCCACAGACAGGGGCGGGGGTTTACCACGGGTCGGACACCCAGAGCGAGAACCTCCAAAGTATTAAAGTATTAGTGCCGAGCCGAGGAGTCGAACCTCGCACGCCTGCCTCTTCAGGGCAGCGCTCTACCGATGAGCTAGCTCGGCCCAACTACGTTCCGACGGCGCGTCGGAACTTCGATGAGCTAATATATTCTATGTCAAAACATCATTTTTCATCCTCCTGAAGCCAGGACACTATTTTGGTGAAGAAGAAAGCTACATAGGTAATGTATGCGTATTGTATTGGATTTTGTATTTTAGCGCAAGCCCGTGTGTATTTTTGTTCTTTGGAAAAGCCTGAATATGAAGAGGGATAAGAATCTAAAAAACAAGAATAACTTCGTAAGATTCAGGAAATTACCGGTGGGCAAGTGCAGGCGATTACGCGATTTTTATCCATTCGACAACTCTGTCAGATAGGGTTATTCATGATTTCGTTTTATGAAGTATCAGGCGATTATTTATTCGCAGGGATTTACAGAACGTTTTTCTGTGGATTGCGCACATTCCGTGTTTGCGAATCAATCGCCGATGTTTGAGCGTTCCATATCCTTTGTGTTTATCAAATGCGTATGCTGGATATTTTTTCGCAATGCGCAGCATATATGTATCGCGCGAAACTTTGGCAATGATGGACGCGCACGCAATGGAAAATACTTTTGCATCTCCTTTGATAATTGTTGTTTGCGCGACAGGAATATCAGGAATTGGGTCATTGCCGTCAACAAGAGCGTGTACGCGCGTGCGTGGAACGTGTGTGCGCAGTTTTTTGATTGCGCGTTGCATTGCCACGAAGTTCGCTTGCCTGATATTGATTGCGTCAATTGTTTTTGGTCCTACGAATGCGGTTGCATACGCAAAATACGGAATTGTTTTCATCCATGCATGAAGCGCTTCGCGCCGGCGTTGAGAAAGTTGTTTTGAATCTTTGACAGGAATGGGCGGTTGTGGCATTTGCGTGAATCCGTTGGTTGCGCAAAACGCGCACGCGACAACAGGACCTGCTAATGAGCCGCGCCCCGCTTCATCCAAGGCAAACACAAGCGTTTTTCTCCGTTGCCAAAATCTCTTTTCATGTTTACAATCTGGTAGCATATTCATCAGTGACGCGTATATACGATATATACGAATGGAACGTCAATTATGTCTTGTTCAAAATTCCTGAGCATAGCGATGGCATGCGGGCATGTCCGCGCATGCAGGCGAATTGCGAATAAATACGTATTTGCAATTTGTAGATTAGCATTAAATCTCTAAGTTTGTATAGTATATTTTTTATGTCATTCGTCCATCTTCATCTTCATTCGCATTATTCGCTTTTGGACGGCATGTCCAAAGTTGACGACATTATTGCGCGCGCGAAAGAATTAAATATGGATTCCATTGCGATTACCGACCACGGCAACATGTACGCCGCAATTGAGTTTTACAAAAAAGCAAAAAAGGCGGGCATTAAACCAATCATCGGATGCGAATTGTATCTTGCGATGCGCACTATGTACGATAAGGAAGCGCAAAAAGACAGCGATTATTTTCACTTATTGGTATTCGCGAAAAATATAACAGGATATCGGAATTTAATAAAATTGGTATCTCTTGCGCACTTGGAAGGTTTTTATTATAAACCGCGCATTGATAAAACAGTTCTTCGCGAGCATCGAGATGGGCTTATTGCGTTATCAGGTTGTTTGACTGGAGAAATTCCACGCGCATTGTTGAACAAACGATATGACCTTGCGCGTAGGTTAGTTCAGGAATATCTTGATATTTTCAGCAAGGAAAATTTTTATTTGGAACTTCAGCACCATCCCGAAATACCGGAGCAGATTATGGTAAATGAGGAAATAAAAAAGCTTGCAAAGGAATTTAATTTACGAGCCATACTTACCTGCGATTCGCATTACCCGCGGCCCGAAGATCGAGACGCGCATGATGTGTTTTTATCCATTCAAACCAAATCCTTGGTTGATGACAAAGAGCGCATGAGCATGAAAAATGCGGATTTTTCCATTAAAGACCCTCAAGTGATATGGGATGATATTAAAAACGACCCAGATTTGGTTCTTGCGTTTCAAAATACTTCTCGATTTGCGGAAAAATGTAATCTGGAACTTGAGTTAGGGACACCTATATTCCCTCAATTTGCTGTTCCGGAAGGAGAAACACCCGAAGGGTATTTGCGCAAGTTGGTATGGCAGGGAGCTGAACGAAAATACAAGGAAATAACGACGGAAATTAAACAGCGCATGGAATACGAATTGAACATTATTATCAACAAGGGTTTTTCCGATTATTTTTTGATTGTGTACGATTTTGTGCATTGGGCGCGCGAACAAGGAATTTTGGTTGGCACGCGCGGTTCAGCTGCCGGTTCTGTGGTAGTGTACGCCCTTGATATTACCGATTTGGACCCCATTCAATACAATCTTATTTTTGAACGATTTTTAAACCCTGAACGCAAAATGCTGCCCGATATTGACATTGATATTGCCGATGACCGCCGTAACGAAGTCATTCATTACATTGAGGATAAATACGGGCATGACCGCGTTGCGCAAATTGTGACATTCGGCATCATGAAAGCGCGCCTTGCGGTGCGCGATGTCGCGCGTGCGTTAGGGCTTCCATACAGTATTGGGGACCAGATTTCAAAATTGATTCCGTTTAACGCGACGCTTGATGAGGCATTGGCGCACGTAAGCGAGTTGAAAGATTTATATGACACGAACCCTGACGCAAAAACCGTGATGGATTACGCCAAGCGGTTTGAGGGCGTGGTGCGGCACGCGTCAACGCATGCGGCAGGCGTGGTGATTGCGCCCGGGCCGCTTACGGATTACACGCCATTGCAATACGCCGCGCGCGACGACTCGTCAATTTGTACACAATATGATATGTATGCAGTGGAAGATATTGGCCTTATTAAAATAGATTTATTGGGACTCGCAAACTTGACTGTTTTGAAAAACGCAGAGCGTATCGTGCGCAAGATTGCGGACTCTGAATTTGATATTTTACAGGTCCAGGACGGCGACCGTGCGACGTATGAGTTATTGGCGCGCGCGGAAACGATTGGCATATTTCAGCTTGAATCATCCGGCATGCGGCGGTATTTGAAAGAATTGAAGCCGACTATTTTTGAAGATATTTTGTCTATGATAGCGCTGTATCGCCCGGGACCGATTGACGCCATTCCTGATTTCATTGCTGCAAAGTGCGGGCGCAAGCAAGTCGCATACTTGCATCCGTTGCTTGAACCGATTTTGAAATATACATACGGCGTGATTGTTACCCAGGAACAAGTGCTTGAAATCGCCAGAAAGTTTTCCGGACTTACATACGGCGAAGCGGATATTTTACGCAAAGCAGTTGGCAAGAAAATCAAAAAATTATTGGATGAACAACGCGACAAATTTGTGCAAGGGGCGGTGCGAACTCACGGGATTAAACAAGCGCTCGCGGAAAAAGTGTGGGAATTCATTGAGCCATTCGCGCGATACGGGTTTAATCGCGCGCACGCAGCTCGGTATGCGCGCATTGCGTATCAGACCGCGTATCTCAAAGTGCATTATCCGCAGGCGTTTATGGCAGCGTTATTGACATCCGATTTTGGAAATCTTGACCGTATTGCTATTGAAATCACCGAGTGTCATCGTATGGGCATTACGATTGTGCCGCCGAACGTAAATAAATCATTTGCGGAATTCGGCGTTGACCAGGAAACGAAAAATATCATTTTCAGCTTGGCGTCTATCAAAGGTGTAGGCATGGGAGTTGCGGAAGCGATTCAGGAAGACCGCAAAACGAATGGGCCGTATCTGTCTTTGACTAATTTTATTGAACGCATGCCGCGCCAGGTGGTGAATAAAAGAACTATGGAATCTCTGATAAAGTCCGGCGCGTTTGATGTATTTGGCGAACGCGCGCAGCTTTTGGCAGGAATAGACCAGATGCTGCGCGTGAGCGACTCGTTGAATAGGCAACAGTCAAATAATCAGATGGGGCTTTTCGGTCAAGGAACGCGCGGCGGAGGAAACGCGGTGATTACGTTACCGCACGTTCCTGCAGCGACCGTCAAGGAACGCATGGCATGGGAAAAGGAATTTTTGGGATTGTATGTATCCGATAATCCGCTTGCGAACTATGCTGGAATGCTTGCGAAACTCGCAACACCGATTTCGCGGCTTACGCTTTCTATGAACGGCAAACGCGTCAAAATCGGCGGTGTGATTGCAAGTTGCCGCAGAATCGTGACCAAAAACGGTAAACCTATGCTATTTTCAAATTTGCAAGACTGCTCAAACAGAAAAATGGAAGTCGTTGTTTTTCCCGATACGCTTGCGAAAAATCCCCAGTTGTGGCAAGAAGATACGGTTGTGGTTGTAGAAGGACGGCTCAATACCCGCGACGGGGAACTCAAGATGATTTGCGAAAAAGCACTTGCGGTGAGCTTACCGAATCCAGAAGCAATCGAAACCGTATAGGGCTTTTATCCCTTCAGCCAGAAGACCATCCCGCACGTTGTGGGATGAATAGCGTTTCGGGATGTCGCCCGAATGGCGAGAAAGTAGGTACCATCCCGCCGCAGCGGGGTGGGGCTCCATTGTTTTTTATTCAAACCTCGAGTACAATACGCATACCCGGTTAGAATTTTGTGTATGTATGTAGTTATGCGCGTGCGCGGGTAAATCCAACACCGCTTTTGCGTTGTAAAAGTGGTGCGTGGGTAAACCCCGCACTATCCTTGTTAGACAGGACTGGTGCGTGGGTAAAATTTTAACAGGGCATACTATGAAAACGTTTGTGAAAAATCTTTTTTTGGTCGTGATGTTTTTCGTTTTGCTTTCGATTGTTTTTTCGCTTTTTGTGCAGCCGAAAACGAAACCCGAACAGACCATTGCGCTGTCGGAAGTCGCGCGCAAAATCAACGCAGGCAGCATCAAGCAAATCGCTGTCAATGATAATGATTTGATTGTTACGGATGCGTCAGGAGCGGTGTGGCATTCGCAAAAGGAAAGTGAAACGTCATTGACGCAATCGTTGGCGAACTTGGGCGTTGACAAAACAAAGTTGAGCGCGGTGAGCGTCCAATTGCAAACAACGAATGCTGGAAATTCGTTATGGCTTACGATTGCGATTCAGGTCATTGTTCCGTTTGTACTGGTGTTGGGGCTTTTGTGGTTTATGTCTCGCCAGACGCAAAAAGGCATGGCGCAGACATTTAATTTCGGCAGGGTGAATTTGAAATTGTTTATGAATCCTAAAGAACGCATTACATTTAAAGATGTTGCGGGATTGCAGGAAGCGAAAGAAGAATTGCGCGAAGTTGTTGATTTTTTGCGGCATGCCAAAAAATTTCTGGATTTGGGAGCGCGTATTCCGCGCGGGGTATTGCTTATGGGCGCTCCGGGAACAGGAAAAACACTGCTGGCACGTGCTGTTGCAGGTGAAGCGGGCGTGCCGTTTTTCCACATTTCGGGGTCTGAATTCGTAGAACTTTTTGTAGGGGTTGGCGCGAGCCGCGTGCGCGATTTGTTTGCAGTTGCAAAAAAGGCTTCTCCATCTATTGTATTTATTGACGAAATTGACGCAGTCGGGCGCGAACGCGGCACCGGGCTCGGGGGTGGGCATGATGAGCGCGAGCAAACACTGAATCAAATTTTGGTTGAAATGGACGGGTTTGACCGTGAAACAAATGTGATTGTGATTGCGGCCAGCGTCACGGGCGATACGCCGGTTCTAGTTAAACAAAATGAGGAACCTAAGCTTTTGCCGATCTCTGAAGTAATCGATGCTTATTACCAAGAAAAAGAGGGAAATGTTGAAAAGTCAGCTAACGGGCTTGAAGTGTTGGGGTTTGAGAAAAAACCAGGGGGAGATAAAAATATCTATTTCCAGAACAGTGCTTTTAAAAAAGTGCGAAGCGTGTTTAGACATAAAGTAAATGAAATTTACGAAATTGAATATAATGGCGGGAAAATAAAAACTACCGGGAACCATTCGCTTTTCATTAGAACCCCTCGGGGATTGAAGAAAAAATTAGTTTCTGAAATGAAACCGGGCGAAATTTTAGTAAATTTGCCATACAAAGTAAACCAAACTACTAAATTTAAAGAAATCAGGGCTCATCAATTTAATCAGGAGTTCAACTTAGAGCTTCCAGTTTGGCAACCGCTTTTTGAAAAGTTTGAATCAGTAGATTTTGCCTATCAATACGCCTTGGCCCGCACCAATGAAATTCCCCAAACTAAACTTGGCGAACAACTTGGTTTTTCTCAGAGAACAATTGGTAAATGGCAACAAGGGATATGTGGCCCGCGAGCTCTGTCAAGGAATTACTATCAACACAAAAATACCTTGCCCGAAAAAGTGAGGGTTACCCCAGGGCTAATGCGACTTTTTGGATATTATGCGGCAGAGGGATACTCCAGAAAAGAAATTGATTTTTGCCTGAATATTAACGAAAAAGGGAAAATTGCCGAGATTAAAACACTAATGAAACAAATTTTTAACTTGAAGCCGGACACAGAAAGAAATATCACTCATAATGCCGTAAACATTGTTTATTATTGCAAGCCATTGGCGGAATTTTTTGCTTATTACTGCGGTAGAGGAGCCCATCATAAACATATTCCTTCTTTTCTGTTTACGGCGCCAAAAGAGTATTTTATTGAATTCTTAAGGGGTTATGCGAATGGAGATGGTTGCCTGGTAGAAAAAGGAAGAAATAAAGGAAACTTAGTTTTAGTTTCTGTAAGCAAACGATTGCTCTTAGAGCTAAATTGGCTTTCAAGAATGCATGGTTTCGAACCTTCTTTTTCTGAATTTAGAAATCAGGAAGGAAGAAGAATTAATAATGGCAAGCCACTGAAATCTTCTATCGCTTATCGATTAGAATTCTGGAAAACTACTAATCCTTTTAAAAATGTAGAAAGGAAAGAAAGTCTTCATCCATTGTCCAAAATAAAGAAGATTACTAAATTGCTATACAAGGGGTATGTTTACGATTTTTGTGGTTGTGAGAACGAAGCATTTTTTGCCGGTGAAAAACCAATTCTCGCTTCAAATACGAATCGTCCTGATGTTCTTGACCCAGCTCTTTTGCGACCCGGACGATTTGACCGCCGCGTGGTATTGGATTTGCCCGATATCAAAGAACGCGAAGAAATCCTTGTTTTGCATATGAAAAACAAAAAAGCAGCGCAGGGTGTGGATTTGCGGCGCGTTGCGCAACGCACCCCGGGGTTTGCCGGAGCTGATCTGGCAAATGTGGTTAATGAAAGCGCGATTTTGGCCGCGCGCAAGAACAAAAAAATCATTGACCAAATTGATTTGTTTGAAGCAATGGAAAAAGTCATCTTGGGTCCGGAACGCAAAAGTCATGTTTTGACTCAGCGGGAGCGCGAGATTACCGCGTATCACGAAGCAGGACACGCATTGGTTTCAACCATGCTTTCGCAGGCAGACCCGGTGCATAAAGTTTCCATTATTTCACGCGGCAGGGTCGCGGGATACACCTTAAAACTTCCGAATGAAGACCGCCATTTGTACACGCGCAAGCATTTATTGGCTGAACTTGCCGGAGCGCTTGGCGGATACATGGCGGAAAAAATCGTATTTAAGGATGTGACAACCGGCGCCAGCAACGATTTGCGTATTGCGACCGATTCTGCGCGCCACATGGTGATGGAATACGGCATGTCAGAAAAATTTGGTCCTATTGCGTTTGGGACATCGTCGGAGTGGGTATTCTTGGGGCGTGATTTAGGGAGCGAACGCGATTATTCGGAAAAAGTAGCGCAGGAAATTGACCAAGAAGTACGGTTGCTGCTGGCTGACGCGCAAACGCAGGCACAGAAGATTTTGATTGCAAAACGTCCGATTCTCGATGCGATTGCAAAACGTTTGATTGAATCGGAGACAATTGAAAAAGAAGAATTTGAGACATTGGTGCGTGCGTATGCACGCAAGCCCAAAAAAACGGGTTCTCCCAATAATAAAACCTCGGCATAAAACTGATTTTCAGTGCTCGTTTTTGGAAAAATTCGAACTCATTTTAAAGAAAATTGTTAATGTGTTAGCTCGCCCCGCCTCTGGCGGGGCTCGCAACTATCGCGCGGCTAACGCTGCGCCTCCGAAAAAGTCGGCTCGAACAAACAAAATCATGATTGATTTTGTTTCTAAGAAAAACGCAAAAATTTTAAAGAACTTTTATTAACTCAAATGACACACCCATTGGAACCAGCTCAGATTGTCTCCTTGCTGACGAGTGCGCCATTAAAAAAGACAATCTGTCTATTTACTGGTTCCAAATACAATATACCAATTTCAATAATAGTCAGCAATAACAAAAAGTAGGCTTTATATTTGTCATTATTCTGGCTATAATATCAAAGGTATTTATTATCAGACTTAATACAAAACTGTGGATACAAAACTATTAAAATTTTTCTATAAATGGCACCGTTTTGAGAAACAAAATAACATCGATATAATTGATTTTGATTTAGTCCAACAAGGCAAAAACATTCCTGACGCTTTTAATAGTAGAGATGATGTTGAAAAGGAACTTCTACAACTTATAGACGAATATAATGCGATACCCAATAAAAATGAGTTTATATCTTCCAAATTAATTGCTTGTAAGTATTATTTATCTGCTCTACAGGGTAAGAAATTCCCCTTTGGCGAATACGTGTCTAATACGATGGGTATAGTTCCTAAGATAATCTCAATAAAAGTTTTGGAAAATCAACTAAAAACTACCGCCGATACCTATAAAACGATTGGTTACAGTTATGAAAAAGCAGGTTTAGAAAAATACGAACACGAAAATCAACTAACACAAAAAGAAATAGAGTTAACTTTTAAAAAATTTCGTGATGACATTCTACCCAAAGTAATCAAATGGTTAAGGTTACAAGTCGAGTTGAAATACAAAATCAAGTTTGTTGATATAGACACCTATTGGATGAACTGGATTTCAACAGATGAAAACGGAGAAATACTTTTGCAATATAACTTAAACAATAGACATAAGTGGCTCAAAGGGTCAACCGAATATCTAGTTTTTCATGAAATATGTGCTCACGCGCTACAAACTTTATCTTGGAAAAACCAAATTATTAATGGAGGGCTCAATCCATTTGTTGGATTAACGACTGTTTTTTCACCCGAACAGTTTTTTCTTGAAGGAATCGCCGAATCACTATATTATTTCTATCCATCGAATCCGTTTTCAGACTACGGATTAGCGTCACTGCATACAGACCATCTTTATTGGCTGGTGATGAATAATGCTCACATTATGGTTAATTCAGGAGAATCCATAAATAAAATTGTTCAATTTATTAAAAAATATTTACCGACTAGAAAAGAGGAAGAAATAGTAAAAAACCTAAAGGAGAGAGTTAATGATCCATTATTTAGAACATATCAATATATTTATGGGATTGCCCTCTATTACCATAAACTAATTGCTGATAAGTTAACTAACGAACAACGAAGACAATATGTTCTTGATATTTATCAGAATGTATACAATCCTAAAACGATTATAGATAAGTTTCAGGTTGAGCTATGACTTTTGAAAGCGATTGCGGAGCAATAGCAAAATCGCGCGCGAAAAAAATAATTGCCATGATTTATCAATCATGGCAAAAAAGATCGGCTCGAACTATTCTTTATTTAATCGGCGGCTCTCGGCGGACTTGAATTTTCCCTTTGCGGCGTTCGCATCGGGCGGCGGCGTTGCGAGCGCCGCACCAAACGATTTCGCAATTTCCCAAATGGTGCGTCCGGATGGGATCGAACCATCAACATCCACTTTATAAGAGTGGCGCTCTACCATTGAGCTACGGACGCATTGTAAGGGGCGTTTTACGTATTGTTGTGTGGAGCGTAAGCGACTTGGAACGTCAGACGTTTCTTGGCTGGCAGCAAGCTGGGCTTGCGACGCAGTAAGCTGGGTATTGATTGCATTGTAGCCATTTTAAACGCGTTGCGCAAGCAATAGTTCTTGTCAAAAAGGCCCTGATAGTATCCGTATGCTTAAGCGCATCCATTCTTGACAAACAGTGAGTTGATTTTCTCCTTGTTCATTTGTACAATAGGGGAGTTAATGTATGGCTGAACCTCAAGGGTCATTTTTCACCTATAAGCAAGATACGCAGCGAACTGCGCTGATAGGCGTATGCATCAGCGTTGTGTTTTTGTTTGGTATTATCTTTTTGTATGCGAAAACTGGAGCGGTTACGCGCGATGCGTTGGCGTTGCGCCAGCAATTAGTTTCAAGCAATCAAGTATTTAATCAGCTTGCAGCGCTCCAGGCGCAAAGTCAAAAAGCCAAGGTATTGGAGCAACGATTCAATGCAATTTTCCCTGACAACGAGTCGGTTCTTCAAATTACTTCCCAATTGGATCAATTGGCGCGCAAAAATAAAGTCCAGCAAACTTTTTCGTTCGGCGCTGAATATGCTGGAGATGCGCATACACCAAAAGACATTGGATTCAACTTGATTGCGCAAAGCAGTTTGTCCGATTTCGTGCGGTATATACAATTAATAGAGCAGTCGCCGTTTTTTCTTGACTTTGGAGCAATAGAAATAAGTAAAACAGACAGCGGGTATCAGGCGAATACCGCGGGACGCATTTATACGCGCTAACTTTTTATGGCATTATTCAAAAAAACAGGCGGACTCAAAATTTCGGTGACAAGAAAAGGAAACCAAGCGTATTTTGCAATTGCGTGCGCGTTCGGGCTTGTGCTCATTGCAGGAGCGGGATATAGTATCTGGTATTCGGTTCGTGTTGTGGAATCCTTGTTTGTTCCTTCGTATGGAGCCGAGTCCCACATAACCAGTTTTAACCTTGATGCGGCCAGCAGCCAGTTGAAGCTGCAGGATTCGTACTGGGAATTGCAGCAAATAGCATCTTCCACTCCTTCTGTGACTCCTTCTGTAACTCGGTAACTAATGTACAGGGATTAAACTTAGTAATAGAACACGCCTGAAGCTTTATTTGTTAAGTGCATAGAAATTTTGGGTGTGTAGTTCAGTGGTAGAACGCAGTCCTGACTTGCCCGCCGAACAAACCGAAATTTTGGATGCGTAGTTCAATGGTAGAACGCTGTCCTGATAAGACAGAAGTCGGAGGTTCGATCCCTCCCGCATCCACTTAATCCAAAATTTCGGCTCGGCTTTGGCAGGCGGGTAAGACTGAAGTCGAAGGTTCGATCCCTTCCACACCCACCAAAACTAAGAAGCGTTGCGGTTGTTTTTTCCTCAATTCGCGAAAAACAATAGGAGAGGAATAAGAAACAGAATTTGGGCCATTTTTAACAGAGCAAACCCCTTGCCTTGTTTTCTCCCTCACGCCAGAAGGCCGTCCCGCGCGTTGCGGGATGCCTGCACGCCGAAGTGCGTTTTAACAACGCAGGCGTGGATGAATGGCGTTTCGGGATGCCGCCCAAAGGGTGAGAAAGCAGGCCTGCCTGCGGTAGGCAGGCGTGGGGCTCCATTTGCCAGCTGATTGTATGTTATAATGAAATAATACATAAGTAATGTATAATGTACGAAGATGAGGTCGAACATCTTCAGTATGTAAAGGTCGTATAAAATAACATAAATAGAATACATATGCTCAATGGTTTTTCCTCGCAATTTATCGGATTGCAAGATGCAGTGTACGGTGCGTTGCTTTTGATGTACCAAGAGGTTTTGGTATACTTCCCAGTCATTCTCATTGCCGCAATCATCTTTATTGTGGGTCTTTTCATTGCAAAAGGTCTTGGCAGGCTTGTTGAACAATTGGTGAGTTTGACCAAAATTGACGCGTGGCTTGCGAAAACCGGCGCGCGCGCATTCTTTGACAGGGCTGGCGTGAGATTAGACATCAGCAAGTTCTTGGGCGAATTAGTGAGATGGATTATGGTTTTGGCGTTTTTGATGGCGTCTGCTGATATTTTGGGGTTGACCGCTGTCACCGGCGCAATCAGGGATTTGTTGGCATACTTACCCAATGTGCTTGTTGCATCTGTGATTTTGCTTTTGACGGTTGTGTTTGGCAACTTCCTGCAAAAAGCGGTCAAAGGCGCGATAAGCGGCGTGAATTTCAAGTCGTCAAGCTTTATCAGCGCAATGGTGAAGTGGGCAGTATATATTTTTGGGTTCTTGATCGCCGTTCACCAATTGCAGATTGCTACGGACGTAATCAATATTTTATTGATTGGTCTTACGGGGATGCTTGCTATTGCCGGCGGATTGTCGTTCGGCCTCGGCGGACGCGATTATGCGCATGATTTATTGGAGCGATTCCGGTCCGAAGTTGAAGAAAAGTAATACTCTGTGGATGAATGCCAGTGGTATGATGCCACTAAGGGCATTGAAGAATTGAAACACCACTCAATCAGGCGGGAGCGGTTTTGTTTACCGGTGGTGCTTTTGGGGTAAAAAGAGATGTGATACCATAATATCTATGGTTATCAATGGGAAACAACTGGCTGACGATATTGTCCAAAAATTGAAACGAACGCAGGCGTTACAGCGCATTGCGGGTAAAACCGTTGCGGTGTTAGTTGTGGACGAAACCGAAGAGATTGCCGCATTTGTAAGGCAAAAACAGCGCGTGGGAGATGCATTGGGCTTGCAGGTTGTCGTACGAGCGTATGCTAAAACAATTTCTCTTTCAGATATCGTATCGGAAATACAAATGTTAAATGTAAATCCGTCCGTTGCCGGCATTATCGTGCAATTGCCATTGCCAGAACATTTGGATGTGCGTCAGGTGTTTAATGCAATCGTAATTTCCAAAGACAGTGACGCATTGTCTGATGCGGCGTTTGGGCAATTTCACTCCGGTGTTTCGCTTATCCCTTCATACCAGAAAACCACGGGCGAAGAGCCCCGTACAACAACAAGTTGTATACGTGGCCTCGTTGCTCCGCCTGTCGCAGCAGCAATTTCTCATATTATGGAGTACATCAACATGGATATAAAAGATAAATTTGCAACAGTCCTTGGCGCGGGCCGGCTCGTCGGCATGCCGGTGTTATCGTTGTTTGCGCGTATGGGTATTCCCGCGTGTTCGTTTCAGGACTGGAGCGAAACCGTACCGGAATTTTTACGCCGAGCGGATATCATTGTGTCAGGTATAGGCCGCCCCGGTGTGATTACAGGCGATATGATAAAACAAGGCGCGGTGGTGTTTGATGTCGGATACGGATTTACAAATGGAAAAGTTTGCGGTGATGTTGATTTTGTATCTGTTCAGCCAAAGGCAAGTGTGATGACGCCGGTTCCCGGCGGTATCGGACCCTTGACTGTTGCCATGCTATTTCGCAACATAGTAGAATTGAATAAATAATATTTATTCCTTCAGCCAGAACACCATCCCGCACGTTGCGGGATGCCTGCACGCCGAAGTGCGTTTTAACAACGCAGGCCTGCCTGCGGTAGGCAGGCGTGGGGTTCCATTGCATATATGAAAAAAGCTTTGATATGTGGAGCGGGCGGGTTCATCGGGTCGCATTTGGCGCATACGCTCAAGAAAGAAGGGTATTGGGTACGCGGCGTTGATATAAAAAAACCTGCATACAGCAAAACCGCGTGCGACAAGTTTTTGCTTTTGGATTTGCGCAGCCGCGCGAACTGCAAAAAAGCCTTAACTATTCACAAGGGATTTGATGAGGTATACCAATTGGCAGCTGACCGCGGCGGAGCGGGCTATATGATTCCGGGAGCATGCGACATGATGGAAAACAACGTGCTTATTAATGCGTATATGATTTCCGAAGCCGCAAAGCTCAAGAAAAAACCCAAATTCTTTTTCTCATCTTCAGTATGTGTATATCGGGATATGCCAATTGGCGCTCGCCGGATTGCGGAAAAAGACGCGTATCCTGCTTTTCCTGATAATGAATATGGGTGGGAAAAACTGTATACAGAACGCATGCTGACCGTATTCGGCAAACGATATGGCATGCCGATTCGCATTGCGCGATTTCATACTACCTACGGTCCGGAAGCAGAGTGGGAGGGCGGTCGGGAAAAAGCAGCGGATGCTTTATGCAGAAAAGTCGCCATGGCGAAAAATGAAACTTTTATTGAGGTGTGGGGAAATGGAAAAGCGGTGCGCGCGTTTACTTATATTGATGATTTACTTCACGGCATCCGGGCGCTTATGAAATCACATATCAGTGAACCAACGAATATCGGAAGCGCGGAGTATGTAACCGTAAAACAACTTACAGATACCATAATCGCAGTGTCGGGCAAGAAATTGAAGATTAAATTCGTGCCAGGTGCGGTTGGTGTGCGAGCGCGCAATTTCAGCAACAAACAGATTTATTCAACAGGCTGGCACCCGAAGTATTCGTTGCGCCAGGGACTCGCGATACATTATCCATGGGTTGCCAAGCAAGTTGAAAAGAAATACGAGAAACGGACATAAACAAGAAGCGCCACATGAGGCGCTTCTTGTTGCATGGAATTCATTTTCCGTCGTCAATTGAAAACTCGTAATATGCGATTACACTCGGTGCACCCAAACAAATCCAGAAAATAAATTCTTCGATAGGAAAAGTTAATCCGAATAAAGTAACGAGGCCTATGTATTGACCAGGGAATGACCAAAGATTTGTTTTTAATGATGTCAGTTCACACGCAAGAAAGAGTACAAAGAAAAACGCCCCGAGCTTAGCGGTTTTTGCGATTAAGCGTGGTTTCATAAAACACATATAGGCAATTGCGGGAAACATGCCAGTGAATGCAACAACGAGATATGCATAGGGCATTGCGAGAAATTTTGGGTTAAAAACAAAAAGGGTAATAACGACCGCAAACGCAAGAACAAACGGCACCAGGGCATATGCAAGGTGATTTGATATTTTTTGTTTTTTTTCATCATCAAGAAAATGTTCGTAAAATGCGCAAATAAAGAAAATCCATACAAAGTAAAAAATCGCATAGTCAATCGGCGTAAGGCCAAAAATCTTCTGGGGAAAGACAAGACGTGATGGTAAACTGGTCCATGTATTGTTTATTTCTTGTATAAAATCGAGAACTCCGATTCCACTGATTCCGAAAAGGAGCGTGGCAATAGTTAGCTTTTTATAGTTTTTTCTTTCCCGAATACATAGATAAATTGCCGGGAGTAAAAGATAGAATACGATAACGGCAAGCCCTGGAAGTTCGTAACGGAGCGATAAACATACAGCGAGGACGATACATCCCGCCATAACGATTAAATCTAATTGTTTTTTGTTCATATTGTAATTCGTGGGCAAGGGGGGAATCGAACCCCCAAGGGATTGCTCCCACGAGATTTTGAGTCTCGCGCGTATACCGTTTCGCCACCTGCCCATAAAAAGTGCGGGATTGCTCCTGTTTCGTTTCTTTTGTACAGGATTAACTGGCAGTAATGTTCTTTGTATTCACAAACTGCCAATTAAATATTCCGCCACCCGAGCGCTTGAATTAACACATCAGTAGTATAGCGTTTCAGCCGCGCGATTGTCAAAATGCGTGAACCATCGTATCATACATACAATCAATTACATATGGATTCAAAATCAGTTTTTTATCTTGAAGTTTCAAAAATTCAACCCAATCCGTTTCAACCGCGCAGGGGATTTGACCAAGAACAATTGCAGGAGTTGGCGAATTCCATTCAGGAATACGGTATTTTGGAGCCGTTGATTGTTACTCGCGTGGAAGTTCCGACAGAAACCGGAACTGATGTCCAATATCAGCTTCTTGCAGGAGAGCGGCGATTGCTGGCTGCAAAACTCGTGGGATTAAATACCGTCCCCGCGCTTATCAGAGAAAACGTGCAGGATCAGGCAAAACTTGAGATTTCGGTTATTGAAAACATTCAGCGTGAAGATTTGAATGCTATGGAACGCGCACGCGCATTTGCGCAATTGGCTGACAAGTTTGGATTGTCTCAGCGCGAAGTTGCGTTTCGTGTAGGAAAGTCGCGTGAAGCGGTTGCAAACACTATGCGGTTGTTGCAGCTGCCATTTGAAGCGCAAAAAGCTTTGGAAGAACATAAAATCACCGAAGGACACGCGCGCGTGATATTAAGCGTTCCCCGGACTGAACACCAGCGCATGCTTTTGGGAAGAATCTTGTCATATAGCATGACCGTGCGTCAAGCAGAAGCAACAGCAAAACAGATTATGCAACAAGGTATGTATCAAGCAGATACTATGACGCCGGCGCAAACGCAGGAATCACTTCACGAGCTTGGGCGCGAATTTGACCCGCAGATGCAGGAATTGGGTACGAAACTTGAACAAGTATTGAATACAAAAGTTGTTTTGCGCAAGCATGGTTCCAAGGGTGTGATTGCGATTAATTTCAACTCACCCGAGGAGCTTGGAAATATTATCAAAAAAATTCTGGGCGAGCAGGGAATTGAAGAGTTTTAAATGCAGTTAAAAAGTTTACATCGAAAAGCAAACCGATTGCAATTTATCTACGGACACAGAACTTTGAAATCCGTGTACGGAACTGGTTGCATTCATAATGCGAATGTCATGTTTGTTTTTATGAATCCGACTGCACGGAATATTTCCGCGCATGGTGCATGGAAGGGTATACGTGCGCCGTGGTTGGGAACAAAAGGCGTGTGGCAATTGTTTTATCAAACAGGTCTGCTTTCGAAAAAGCATTTTGAAACAATACAAACGTTACAACCGGACGCATGGTCTCCTGACTTTGCAAAACAGATTTACCGCGCAATAGCAAAGAATAAAGTGTTTATTACCAACCTCGCAAAATGCACGCAAAAAGACGCGCGGATGTTACCTGCTTGCGTATTCAACAACTATATGGACATTATGCGTGAAGAAATAGTGCGTACAAATCCTAAACATATTATTACATTTGGGAATTTAGTGAGTTCGATTATCTTGGGAAAACCGATTGCGGTAAGCGCCTATGCTGGAAAACAAAAAGAACAATTGCAAATCGGGTCAAAAATTTTTCATGTGTACCCGACCTATTATCCAATTGGACAAGGAAGAAGAAACATGCCGCGAGCAATCAAAAGAATACTGCAAATACTCTCTCGGTAGTTTCTATTTATCTTTTTTCAAGTTTGCGGATATTTTGTTTGAGCTCGTGTTTGATTTTTTCTTTGGCAATCGCGGTTTTGACGAATTCAAGCCATTGCAGTGACGGTTTTTTGCCTTTTTGTGTGAGAATTTCCACAATGTTCATTGATTGAAGCTCTTGGTTGAGCGGGCAGTTTTTCCCGTTGATTTTTACTCCAGAACATTCGTTGCCAAGCGTGGTATGGATATGATACGCAAAATCAACAGCTGTTGCACCGCGCGGCAAATCAATGACTTTTCCTTTGGGCGTGAGCACGAACACGCGGTCTTTGAAATAGTCAATTTTGAGCGATTCAACGAATTCCTCTGGGTTATGGAAATAATGTTGCCATTCTTGCAATTGGTTAATCCATGTCAGTTCCTTGGGAAGCTCGGGCGTTTTGATTGCCGTTCTTTTTTTGTAGTGCTGCGTTGGTTTTCTCGTGCGGATACTGGAATAAAACCAGTGCGCGGCAATACCGTGTTCCGCTTGCTCGTGCATCTCTTGAGTTTTTATCTGGATCTCAACAATACGATTATCATCGCAAAACACATCGGTATGAATTGCCTGGTACCCGTTCGGCTTTGGCAGGGCGATATAATCACGGAATCGTTCAGGGACTGGTTTCCATAAACTATGGATAATGCCAAGAATTTGGTAGCATTCTTCTATAGATTGTGTCACGATACGCATAGCGGCAATGTCATGAATACGGGTTATATCGCGGTCAACCCGTTCAAGCTTTTGCCATAAACTATACAGATGCTTGATTCGATATTCTACCGTCACATCGCTCATATTCTCTTCTTTCAGTATTGATTTTAATTTTTCAACTACCTTTTGAATATATATGGTAAGTTTTTGCGCATTTGTTTCAAAAAGCGTTTTTACCCATTGATATTCTTTTGGATATACATAGGGGAATGTCGCATCCTCCAATCCTGCCGCAATAGTATGTATGCCGAGCCGATGAGCGAGCGGCGCGTGGACCTCAAGCGTTTCTGCCGCGTATCGATATTGTTTTTCATGACGAATTCCTTCAATGGTCAGAACATTATCCAAACGGTCTGCGAGTTTGATAATCGCAACGCGTACGTCTTGGGCGATTGCTAAAAACATATTGCGTATGTTTTCCGCATTTTCCGTAATTTGTTTTTTTTCCGTGTTTTCGCGCGGGACGCGGTATTTTATTTTCCCAAGATTCGTAACCCCTTTTACAAGTTCGCACACCTCGTTTCCGAATTTTTCTTCAATGATTTTTGGTGGAATATCGCAATCCTCAATGGTGTCGTGCAGGAGTGATGCCGTAATGGTTTGCGTATCCATTTTAAGCTCTGCGATTGTAATCGCGGTGCGGAGCGGGTGATTGATGTACGGCTCGTTGGTTTTTCTCATTTGTCCTTTGTGCGCGGCCTCTGCGAATGTAAGCGCGGTTTCAATCACGGACCTTTGGTACTGCTTCTGACATTGGGAAATGAGGTCAAACAAAGTTTGCTTTAATGTTTCGGTATTTGTTTGCACTTCTTTTGCCATAATTGGCGTGTATTATAGCACAAAGGGTTTTATCCTATTGAAACTATGTCGTGATATTGAGATTTATTTTGTCATTTTTTCTTCATTTTGTTCTTCTGGCTTTTTCCACGACGCGAAATTACAGGTCGGCCATCGCGAGCATCCATAAAAAATGCGTTTGCGCGCTTTGGTTTTACGCACCACGACTTTTCCGCCCTGGATTGAACCGCATACAGGACACGGCATATCAAGTTCGGTTTTCGGTTGTGCGATTTTTTTAATATTGGAACACGCAGGATAATTTGAACATGCCAAGAATTGGCCGTATTTGCCCCATTTGACGACCATAGGGTGTCCGCATTTGTCGCACACTTGTTCGGATGGGCGCTCGGTCGCTTCGCGCCTGCTGACTTGTTTTTCCTTGAGTTCAATATTTTTATGAAACGGTTCGTAAAATGCTTTAATAACTTCATGCCAAATCTTTTTTCCTTGCGCGATTGTGTCAAAATCTTGTTCAATTTGCGCGGTGAACTGGTAATCAACGATGTCGTAAAAATGAGTAACGACCAGGTCGTTGACAAGTATGCCGAGCGGCGTGGGTTGGAGCGACCGCGCAGCAGTTCGTTCCACATACATACGATTGATAATGGTATTCATAATGCTCGCGTATGTTGATGGTCGTCCGATGCCGAGTTGTTCAAGAGTTTTGACCAGCGACGCATCGTTGTAGCGCGCGGGCGGTTGCGTGAAATGTTCTTCAGCGGTTACGGCTGTTGCTTTGAGTTGGTCATTTTTTGCAAGGTCTGGCAGAATAGTTTCTTTTTGATTTATTTTCCACACGCGCAAAAATCCGTCAAAAACAACATACTGTCCGTTCGTTTTTAGTTCGTACGCGTTTTTTTGCGATTGCGCGCATATGGTTACCGAGGTTTGCGCGAGTATAGCTTTTGCCATTTGGCACGCGATGAACCGCGACCAAATCAGCGCATAGAGTTTGTGTTGTTTTGCGTCACCCTGCGCCCTAAATGTTTCAGGTGTTTGAAACGGGTCTGTTGGCCTGATAGCTTCGTGCGCTTCTTGCGCCATGCGCGATCTGGTTTTATACGTTATGAATGTTTCGGGAACGTATGCCGTGCCGAATTGTTCGCTAATGAGTTTTCGCGCCTTGACTACTGATCCGTAGGAAAGACTGGTTGAATCCGTGCGCATGTACGTGATAAGCCCTTGTTCGTATAATTGTTGGGCGAGCAGCATGGTTTGTTTGGATGAACAATGAAGTTTGTTCCATGCGTCTTGCTGTAACGTGCTGGTGGTAAACGGCGCGAGCGGGGACCGCGCAACATTTTTTTTCGCAACTCCGGCAACGGAAAAGTCCGCACGAGTTAAATCCGTTACGATGTCATCTGCTTTTTGTTTTTCCAAAATACCCGGTTCTGTAATAGGTTCATTATTGATTCTATTTAATTCTGCTGTAAATTCATTTGGAATTTGTAATTTGGGTTTTGTTTTTTGCAATTTCTGCAATTTTGCAGAAATTGTATAATATTGCGTTTGTTTGAACGCATTGATTTGCTGTTCTCGTTCGCATAAGAGCCGTAACGCGGCTGATTGCACGCGTCCTGCAGAAAGTCCGTATTTGATTTTGTGCCATAAAAATTGGGACAATTCGTACCCCGCGAGCCTGTCAAGCACGCGGCGCGCTTGCTGCGCGTTGACCAGGTCCATATTAATTGAACGCGGGTGGGTAAGAGCTTGTTCAATAGCCGGTTTGGTGATTTCGTGAAATACAATCCTCTCTACTCGTGGAGCATAAAACTTGGAACTTGAAACATGTTTTTTGTCCTCTATTTCATGCTTCATGTTCCATGTTTCAAGATTTAGGGCTTGAATGAGATGCCATGCGATTGATTCTCCTTCACGGTCTTCGTCACTAGCCAGGATTATTGCACCAGCTTTTTTTGCTGCTTTTTGCAGTCTGGACAGATTTTCTTTTGCTTTTGCAGGAATGACATATTGAGGTTCAAAGTTGTTGTTAATATCAATGCCGAATCTTGTTTTGGGGTCGAATTTATTTGTGGGTAAGTCGCGTACATGCCCGTACGAAGAAAGCACGGTGTATCCCTTGCCTAAAAATGAAGAGATAGTTCGGGCTTTTGTTGGCGACTCAACGATTATCAAACTTGTTTTATTTTTAGCAGGCATTGTAGAAATTTACACGATTCTGCGTACACAGCCATCGGGTTGTTTGGCGATTTTGCGCGTCAACTCCAGCATGGTTATCGCTGTTTTCAATTCTTGTATGGCTATGTGCGTTTCTTGGGCAATGATATCGAGCGTTTTTGGTTCTGTCAAACACGCTAATATTTTTTGCTCGTTTTCATTTGTCTTTCGCGACGAGCCGTGAGCAATTTTGTTGGCAAATAAATGCAGTTGTTCAAACTCGCACAAAATGTCGTCAATGGTTTGCGTGAGTTTCGCTCCTTCCTGAATGAGTTTGTGCGCGCCTTGCGATGCGTGAGAAAAGATTTGTCCGGGAATTGCAAACACCTCACGCCCTTGTTCGGTTGCGTTGCGCGCGGTAATCAGCGCGCCCGATTGTCCGCTTGCTTCAATAACCAATGTTCCGATGGAAAGGCCTGACATAATTCTGTCGCGTTGGGGAAAGTGATTTTTTTGCGCAGCAGTGCCGGGCAGGAATTCCGATACCAGCGCGCCGCGTTCAATAATCTGTTCGCCGATATGCTGGTTTGTTACTGGCGTGATGATATCAACACCGCTGCCCAACACCGCAATAGTGCGTCCGCCCGCGGCAAGCGTTGCTTGGTGCGCAATTGCGTCAATGCCGAACGCTAAGCCGCTGACAATGGTAAACCCGGCTTGAGAAAGCTGGGTTGCAAACAATTTCGCAGTTTCAATGCCATAGCTGGTTGGTTTTCGCGTTCCCACAATGGTAAAACATATTTCATTCGGTTCAAGCGTACCCCGTACGTATAGTGTTTTTGGGGGGTTGGGGATTTGTTTTAACAGAGCAGGATACGCAGAATCTGAAACATGAAGTGTTAAGTAGGTCATGATTATAACTGATTACTGATAACTGATAACTGATAACGAGTCGTCAGTCATGAGTCGCAAGTTATTAGTCACAATTATACCGCATTTTTGCACTGCATAATGCCAGATACATATTGCACTCTTTGAAGCCTTAGCTTCATGGAGTTTTACAACCATATTCACTGCAAGTTCACCGGTATCAAGGGGTTTTTGACCCTCTACAATGATGGGTTAAGATACCGGTATATGATTACTCAAAAAGCATTCAAGAAGTTTAAGATACTGGTCTTTTGGGAAAAGCATGGCTTGGAAGCCGCCCTAGACGCTTTCCAGGTTAAAAGAAGAACCTTATTCTACTGGAAAAGCCTGTTTAACCAGGGAGGCAGAAAACCGGAAGCCCTGAATGAAAAGAAGACAACCCCCAAGACCAGAAGAAAACGGCTCTGGCCAGACCAAGTCTTGTCTGAAATTAAGCGGCTGAGGCAAGAACATCCCAACCTGGGCCCGGAAAAGATCTATCCCTTATTATCTTCTTCCTCTAAAGACCAGAACCTCAAATGTCCTCAATCAAGGACGATCGCCAGGATTATCGCTGACGCACCAGACAAGATGAGAACCTTTCCCCAGAGGATATCTCATTTCGGCAAGATCAAACCCATTAAACGGCAAAGGGTCTTGAGAAAACCAAAGGACTTTAAGCCTGAATATCCAGGACATTTGGTGGCTCTAGATACCATAGAGAGGATTATCCACGGCTGCCGGAGATACGTCATCACCTTTGAAGACATCTACACTCGTTTCAGCTTTGCCTGGGCCACCAAGTCCCACGCCTCTAAGGCAGCTGAAGAATTCTTTGAGCTCTGTTTGAAAGTCTTTCCTTTGTCTTTTAACTTTCTTTACGTCTTAACTGACAACGGTTCTGAGTTCAAAAAGCACTTTACCGAAAGACTGAAAGAGCTGCATCTTGTTCACTACCACACTTATCCCAAGACTCCTCAAATGAATGCTCACCTGGAAAGATTCAACCGAACTATCCAGGACGAATTCATTGATTACCATGCTCATCTCTTGATCAATCCTGACGAATTCAACCGGAAGCTCATGGATTACTTGATTTTCTACAACACCCAAAGGGTTCACCACGCTTTTCAGAACAAGCTCTCGCCAATCCAATTTATGTTATCATTACCTATGCCGCAGATAATATTTAATATGCCTCAAGAGTGCAAAACAGGGTGGCATCATACAATGACTTGACAAAGTTTCTTGGCAACCTATAATGGAAGATGTAAAAGATGATGTTTAAATTAGAGAAAAATATTTTTTTATATCTCTTAACCACCTACCGGATGGGTTTTTCCGGCATTTCTCCTCT
>Ga0210018_1000271_pt1 | contig 25411 bp, 32 predicted proteins | sample CryGeyCG2014_010_2_FD_183967 | JGI IMG/M metagenome (GOLD analysis project Ga0210018, IMG submission 183967) | Groundwater microbial communities from aquifer - Crystal Geyser CG09_land_8/20/14_0.10 (SPAdes) (version 2) | ecosystem: Environmental > Aquatic > Deep subsurface > Groundwater | place...
CAGCGTCAGTAAGATGTTCAATATTTTCCATTTTACTGCGCCATCGCTTAATGCCATAAACTTCAACCTCGCTAAAATTAGCTAAAAGATAATCGGCCAAATGACTGCCGACAAATCCCGTGATGCCAGTGATTAATATTTTCATAGTTTTGTAGTTTAAATATTCTCTTGATAATTTTTTTCAATCCCGCCCTCCGTTAATATAAATTTGATTATTTTTTCAACTCTTGCTTGCCAAGTATATTGCTGAATGTCTTTTAGGGATTGATTGGCTAATGTTATAGATAATTGTTGGTCTTGAATTAATCTTCCTATTCCCCTAGCTAAATCTTGAGGATCATCTGGCTTGACTAAAAAGGCATTATTTTGATTTAAAACTTCTTTTATGGCAGGTAAATCAGTGGCAATAATGGGCCGGCCAGAAGCCATATTTTCAAACATTTTCAAGGGAGACATAAAGTAGGCATAGTGCTCGGTCCAAGGAAATGGCATAAGCAAAATATCGCAAGCCTGCTGATAAATGGCTAATTGCTGTTGGCTTACTTTGGGCATTAATTTGATATTTTTTATATTTAATTTTTCGGCTAGCTCTTGATATTCTTGGATATGTTCCAAGCTGCCGCCAACAGCAATAAAGAGTATATTATTTTTATTGATAATTTTCAAGGCCAGTAAAATATCCTCAAGGCCTTTGTCCATATTTTTAGTTTTAAAAGTTCCGGTGTAACTAAGCAGGATTTTATCTTGGGGCAAATTTAATTGCTCACGAGCTTTATTTTTATCCAAATGAATGCCAAAGATTTCCAGTTCAACCGCGTCCGGGGAAACTAAAATTTTATTTTTTTTAACTCCTAATGCTATGAGCATCTTTTTCAGCTCATTAGTCAAAACTAAAATGCGATGGCATTTAATAAAATATTTCTGATAATACTTTTTTCTTTTGGGCAATGAATGGCCTTCCCAAACAACCCGCCTTGAGAATAATTGAAGTATGGGCAATAAATATTCATCACGTGTATAAAAAATGTATTCGGCTCTATTCTTCTTAGATAATAGATAAATAAATAAACTAACTATAAAAAACAGGGCTTGGAATTTAATATATGCGCCAGCTGGGAATTTTATCAGCCATTGGGGGTCATAAGAGCAAATTTTTTTTAACTTAAAAATCTTTGGGATATGATAATACGCAAAAGCATCTGTATTTTTGAATTCAGGATTTTTACGGCTGGGACAAATCAGTTCAACTGCTACCTGGTGCTTGGCAAAAATCTGGCACATCTTAAAAATTTGATGGCCATGGGCCTTGGTAGTCGGAATTCTAGAATTGGAGATATACAATAATTTCATTTTATGAATCTACCCTATTAAATCTCGCGGAGCGAAAATTCTCCTCCGGGCGAAATTATTTGACAGGCTTAACCTTAAGAATTGCTTGATAAACAAATAAATTGGGCGGTAAAATTTTAGCAAATTTCTCCAAATAATTAGGGTGCCAAAGATTGTTTTCGCCAATTATCTTTAAGCTTACTTGATGTAATAATTTTTGTAAAGAATTATAGCTAAATAGATGTATGTGCCCGTAATCATTAAAGAGTTCCTTGGCGCCATACTGGCCCAAAACCATTCGCCAGCGGTTATGCCAAACAAGAAAATTAGGAGTAGTAATAATGAGGTAACCATTAAGATTCAACAATTTTTTTAATTTAAGCAAAAAGTCTTGTGGGTTAAAAAGATATTCCAGAATTTCGGCGCATAAAATGATATCAAATTTTTTATTGGTAATGGCCAAAGGCCAATCAGCCGATTCCAGATCAAAAAGATACGCTTCATTTAAAATATTTTTTGCTTGGACGATGGGTTGCTGTGCAATGTCTGCACCAATTAGATAATTATTTTCTCGCCAAGCGCCGGCAAGATAACCACTGGCGCAGCCTAAATCTAAAATATATTTATTGCCCTGATTAATCTCATTCTGGACAAGCGAATTAATTTTTTTTCTTCTCAAACGGTTAATGCCATAATCATTTCTCTGATCGTAATAATTTTTTACAACTTGGTTCATAAAGTAGTTAAAATATTATTTAGCTGACGACCTAAAATTTTGGGGGTTAATTGGCTTAAATATAATTGATAGCCATTGGTGGCAATTTTTGTCCTTAGTTCGGAATTATTTTTTAATGCCAAGATGGCATCGGCCAGCGCTTGGGCGTTAGCCGGCTCAATAAAAATAATATTTTCCTGATGATTGAATAGTTCGGCTGGCGCTTGGTGTTTGGCGGTAATGACTGGTTTTCTGCAGGCCAGAGCTTCTACAATTTTATTGGGGATTACCAGCTCAGCTTTTTTATTGGCGCCAAAAACTCCCAGGCAGCAATCAGCTTGATTAATATATTTGGCTAAATCTTTTTTATCAACCTCAGCTAAAAATTCTACATTTGCCAAGGACTTGGCTTGATTTCTGAAATGCTCGGACTTATTGTTAAACCTGGTAATAAATCTAAATTTGACGCTTTTATCTTGCCGGCTTAAAATCTTGGCGGCTTCAAGGATTGTGGCAAAACCATAGAAAGGCACGAGATAGCCATGCCAGTGGATAACAAATTTTGAATTTTGTCCCCGATCCGGTCGGGGATTAAATTTTGAATCTGGATAAAAAATTTTGTTATTAGCTCCAACAAATACGCGGATGAATTTATTTTTATCAATTTTATATCTCTCTATAAAATAATCTATTTGGGCTTGGGTGTCAAGCAAAATTTTATCTGCCAAAACGCAGGAGAGCCAATCTAAAAAATAATAATATTTGGCTTTCAAGCTTTGGGGCGAGCAGACTCCCCTGTCGGCGACATTAGTCAGATAAAGCGAGACAAAAGCGTCAAAGATGATAGGCTTATTTGAGATTAATTTGGCAAACCAAACAAGTGAATGCCCGGCAAAACCAACAATTAAAACATCATATTTATTTTTTATTTTTTTATGTTGTTGGTAGAGCGATAAATATTTTTTAATGCCCCTAGCTCTTGTCTGACATTCTAAAACATGACAGTTGTTTTGTTTTAAACCACTGATTAAAACATCATTGCGAGGATAATCTTTTTGATAGTTGCCAAAATAACAAACGGTCATAATTTAGTAATTAGTAATTAGTAATAGCTCTTTTCTTTTAAATAATCTGCCACTGCTTCTTGCCAAGGACGCATGATATCCATGCCTAACTCTTTTAATTTCTTATTTTCTAAAACAGAATATTTTGGCCTGGGAGCTGGCAAATTTAGGTCTGATAATTTAATGGGGATTAGATTAATCTTCTTGTTTAAGCAGCTACATATATATTTTGCAAATTCCAGAACAGAACATTGGCCTTGGTTAACCGCGTGGTATAAGCCATAATTATTGGTCTGAATTAATTGCCAAACTTGGCGGGCTAAATCAAGAGAATAAGTCGGGCTGATAATCTGGTCAATGACTGCTTGATCCCGCTTAATTAAAGATTCCACAATATTACCGCCTTTGCCTTGGGAGCCAGCACTGCCAAAAAGATAAGCAGTGCGGATTAAAAAATATTTTTTTAGATTTTTTTGAATGATTTGTTCGCCGAGTAGTTTTGACTGGCCATATTTATTTATCGGGCCTGGCTTATCTTCTTCCGTATAGGGTTTATCTCTGTTTTTATCTGCGCCAAAGACATAATCAGTGCTAAAGTGAACTAGGGGTAAATTATTTTTCCGACAATAATCCACTAAATTTTCTACGCCATGATAATTTACTGCCAGAGCTTCGTCTGGATATTGCTCTGCCCGATCAACTAAATTATAAGCAGCAGTGTTGATAATAATATCTAGCCTGCTCCCTGTTAATTGCTCCCTGCATTTTGATTTGTCAGTAATATCAAAATCAGGATAATTTAAATTAATTAAATTATTTTTGGGAATAACTTTTTGTAAATCTGTGCCTAACTGTCCGTTAGCGCCGATCAAGGCGATTTTCATAATGATTTTTTAGCTAAAATCTTTAAGCCTTCAATATAAAAAAGTGGTCTTCTGGGGCTGGTGTAATGTTTAACAATGGTCTCGGCTTGAACTGGACCTTTGATAATATACTTGCTTTCGGGCAAGGGTTTAATATTTTCAAGACAGCTGGCATAGCCGGCCTGCTCAACAAAATGCTTATTGGCAAGGTTGGTGTTGTCAATATGAGCTAAGTATTTTTCTAACTTGTCTAAATTAAAATTATCTTTATGATATAAAACGATGCCAGAATTTAAATAAGATAATTCTGCTGATAATTTTTTATTATTATTAAAATAAACCGGGCAGCCAATGCCCTGGCCAACCATCATTAAGGAGTTTTGGGCGTTATTTTTAATCTCCCCTTCTATTTCTTTGGAATTTTTAAACCACAACAAATCACTGTCTATAATCAAATGAATTTTTTTATCTGAAAGATAATAAGGATCAAATAGTTTTTGTAATAATAGATAGTGATAATCTGATTTTTTCTCAACTATTTTTGCACTGGGAAATAGCTTATTTAAAATAGATTTATCCTTTTGGGTCAGACTGCCGTCGCTATGGATATAAAGCTGACCAATAATATTCATATTCTTATAAAAGCTAGCCAATGACCAGATGAACATAACTAAATCCCGATGACAAGTTAGGATATGAACTGATAAATCTTGATGATTGATTGGCTGATCAAGAATTTTATTAGTTTTTAAAATTCTGGGCGCTATCAAATATTTATTATATAAATATTTAAAAGGAGCATGGTATTCAAAGCAGGCTTTGCGTAAATAAAATAATTCTAATTTAAGATTCATAGAGTTTAACTATTTTTTTAGCTAAATTATCTAAGTTGTGGTTATTAACAACTTCTTGTCTTAACTGTTTTTCTAATTGTTGTTTTTTCTCTGGCGATAAATTTATTAGCGCTTTAATATTTTGAGCTAAAATTTTGGGATTATCTTTTTGAGTTAGAAGCTCTGCCGGCAAAATTTCTTGAAAAGCTTCATTTGAAGTAAGAACTAGACACTCGCAAGCCATGGCTTCCAGCACCGCTTTATCCAGACTGCCGGTGTCAGAGAGATTAATAAATAAATCTGACTCTTGTAAATATTGGGGAATTCTTGAATTCGGCATAGCACCTAAAAATTCAACGGACTTCTCAAATTGCATTTTTTTGACCATTTGTTTCAGATTGTCAAAATAAACTCGTTGAGGTTGTAAGCTCACATCGCCGATGATGGTTAAATTAATATTATTCAGCCCTTGCTGGTGCAATTCGTAAACTGCCTTAATTATTGACTCATAATCTTTGCTGGGCGAAATACGCCCGATGGAAAAAAGTTTGTAGTTGGTAGTTGGTAGTTTGTAGTTTAATGGTTTAAAAAGTTCCGTATCAATGCCATGGCCAAGAATATTAATTTTTTTTCTTGTTTTTAGTCTGAAGCTTAGCTTTGAGGCGGTGGCAAATTCAAAAACAAATAGATTTGCCAGCTTCAGTTTCCAGTCCGTTGATTTATGCGTATACCATTGGATTAGTTTTTTATGATAAATCTTACAAAATGGCCCGGCAATAATTGAATAAATTGGCATCATATGGCTAAAGACACCATCTGCTTTGGGCACTAACCTTAAAAGCAATAGTTTAAAACGAATTAACTGCTTTAATTTACCGGCTCCTGTTTTTTTGCCCAGCGAATATATTTTAACATTTTCCGGCAAACCGGAGATGTCGCCTTGTTCCTGGCAAATAACAATTAGTTTATCAACTGTCTCCCCTATTTTTTTAACCCAATTATAAATAAACCCGGCATTAGAGCTATTTTTATCAACAATTCTTGTGATTATGAGAAGTATCATAGTTATATAAAATATATCATTTTAAGGCTTAAAAAACAAGGTTTTTCGACTTTGATTAAAACGTGCTATAATATTAAGTAGATGTGGATAAAAAACAACAACAAAGGAATAAATGTGATTGAAGTCGTTGTAATTATTGCCCTAGTCGGAGCTATGATAGCAATTGCTTTTTTGTCTGTGCAAGCAAGTGAAAAGAAAACGCGTGATACCAAAAGAATTTCTGATATCAGCCAGATTGGCCGACTTTTCTACAAAGAGTGCTATCGGCCAAGCGCTGGCAGCAGGGAGTATGATTTGGCCGATATTATTGAGAGTATTCTAGATAAATTCCCTGAACAAAAAAAATATTTAAGCAATGATTTGTGGGATCCGAAAGCGGGCAGCAAACAAAAATCATATTATACTTATCGCGTTTCCAGCGACGGCAAGCACTGTGTGATTTATGTTAATCTTGAGGGCGATAATGAAACGGTAACGATGCCCAATGCCAGTTACCCAACAATGGGCGGCGGCAGTGGCGTTTTTGTAGCCCAAGAAGCGGGTGTCAACGGCAGTAAAAAATATTATCAGGTGTCAAAATAAAAAAGCCCGAAGCTTGCTTTGATTTCGGGCTTTTTAAAACCGGTCTTAACCGCGATAATCTCCTAAAAAGATGGAGATTTCTTGTTTGAGTACCGTTGCCAAAGACTCCTTGGGATTTTTGTTTACATAACGAACAAAAAATATTAAAAGGGATATGTAAGCAAAAAGAACAAACAATATAATTGTAATTTCCATAAACGATTTCCTCCTTTTATACAAGATAATAAATTCCTAGGCCAATTAATAATATGGCCATTACCTTTTGAATTATTATATGCTTGTTCATCTTTTCTGTCAAGAATTTCGGAAAGTAGAAGGTGGCAATAAGAACCATAAGAAAGACAAAAACATATTGACTGCCCTGCAGGGCCTGAACAAGAGAGACCGAAGTGATGGAAATGGCATATTGGATTAAGACAGCGGAAGCGCCGCCGCAACCCTGGCCCAAGAGGAATCTGCCTTTAGCTTTTTCCATGCCTTGGTCTTGGCCGGGATGCAATAAGTCATGGCGATTAGTTGGCAGCAGCATGGGCAATAAGACAATAATAAAAGCGCCAAGACGAGTCCAAATAAAGCCTGAAACAAAGGGTTGGTGATTATAAACATCTTTAGTCAGCACGTATGACAGGCCAAAAAATAATGCCGCTGGCAAGGCCAGCCAGAGAATTTTACGGAATTGAATATCATGTTTTTTAAATTCAAGGGAAATCAAAAAAGTGCCGATGATAATGAAAACAAAAGCCAAAATTTGACGGCTAACTAATGATTCATTAATAAAGAAGTAAGCGAGAATTAAAACAAAAATGGGCGTCAGCCCGCCGATGATTGGCAGAAGACGGGAAGCATCTTCACGTTTCAGGGCGATAAACATCAGAAATAAACCAATAGAAAAACTAGCGCCAGCAAGCATACTGATCCAGAATTGGCTTGCCCCTGGCCAGACAAGACTTAATTTAAAAATCAAGGCGATGGGGATGGCCAGAATAATTAGCACCGCGCCAAGGCCGGCAATGTAAAAAGTATAAACAAAGGGATTTTTAATTTCCTTCTTTAAAAGCGTTTTATCAATCACCATCGCAATGGCATTGAGAAAATAGGCAAATAATGTTATAGATAGCCAATTCATATATTTTTATTTAACAATTCCCTGCTCTAATTCTTCTTGCGTGTATTCAACTTGTTCATCTTTTAAGTTGGGGTCGTATGGCGGGTCAGGATAATTAATCAGCCAGGCTTCCTCGTCGCCAATATTTTCAAGGCCAGTGGCAATGTTTTTGGGTATAAAAAGCCTTTCAGGTTTTGAAGCATCTAAAATATATTCCTCTCTTTTACCATTAACATACAAGATAATCTTCATTTTACCTTTAAGGCAAACATAGCGTGCGGCGCGAACACGATGAAGATGATAACCCTTAAAAGCGCCTGGTTTGGCAGCTGATAAGTAAACCACTGTTTTGTCGCCGTCTTTAAATAACTCCGTTAAAAAACCGTTTTCTTTTTTATGCGCATCATAAGTAGTAACTTTTTTAACTGGTTCTTTTTTTGTCATAGAAAATAATAGTTAAAATAGCAAATATAATAATAAATATTAATAATAAATTCAAATCGAAGTAATTTGAAATTAAACCCTCTTTTAGTAATTCTAGCATAAAATAAACTGCATAGGTAATGAGGGAAATATAAAAAATATCGTTGGTGATTTTTTTAATTAAGCGCATAGTAAATATTGCTAAATTTAATCCATTCTTTTAGTCTCTCAAAAAAATTATTTTTAGTTAACGGCTCTTTAATAAATTCTATGGCTACTCGACCAAAAACAATTTCCTTAGCGCTCAAATCTAGCCCGGGTGAGGAAATCAGGAAGCGCAAAATATTTTTGTCCGGTTGGATATTTTTTAAATCATACTCGGCTGTGCCGACCAGCCACCCTTCACTAAAGTTTTGGGTGGTTAATAAATAATTGATATCTTTAAGCTGCCATTGCCAGTTACTTAAGTTTATTGCTGGCCCAATTCGGAGCGGCGTAACAAGGTCTTTTTGATACCAAAGCTTAAGACGCGCCTGATCAAATTTTTGCGTTAGGCGGACATCAAAATAAACCGGATCAACCACCATTTTCTGCTGACAATCTTTACCAGCAACGGTTTTTATTTTTTCAATCTCTAAAACCCGGCCAGTGGGAGAAAATTTTGAAACAAACGGATTTTCACGGCAAAAGTCATAATCCACTTTTAGATAACCAGCCGGATTAAAATCTTTATAAAATAAAACAGCCAGGATAATAATGGGGATAAGAATTAAAACTATGCGTATGTATTGGTAATATTTCATTCTCTGATTATCTTATAAAGCCAATCACTCCCGAGTAATTTCTCTCCGGCCACTATTTTCAGGCCATATTGTTCAAAGTCGCGGCGAGAAATAAATTCAACAGTGGCCGGCGGAGCAAAGGTGTAGTAATAAATATTTTTTAATTCGGCTAAACGGGCAACGGCCTGATAATCGGCTGGCACCACTAAATCAGTGATAATTCTCGCCCGCTCGGGAAAAAATATCTTGTCAGCTTGCCGGTAGATGACGGCCACCTCATCTGGCTTGATTTTTTGGTTAATTAAGCGTGATTTAATTCGGGACTCGGATAAATTTTTTAAGAGAAATAAACTTTCGTCTGTTTGACGGTAGACTAGATTAAAAGAAGGCATGGCAAGGAGAATTATTATAACCGAACTTAATAATATTTTAGTAACTGATTCATAAGTTCTGCTCTTGTCGGGATCCCTCGTTCCGATTAACAGCGGAACTCGGGATAAATTATATATGAGAATTGCCAGAAACGGCAGAGCTAAAATATAAATTGGCAGCCAGTAACGCAAATACGAGGTGCCAAGGGAAAGGGTCTGCTCATCAATACGGTCAGCAAATTGCCAAGAACCGTAAAACAATAAGCAATAAGCAATAAGCAATAAGCAAAAAATTGTATAACTAATTCTTTTTTTATAATTTATTTTTAATATTTTTTCAGGCAGGGTGATGAATAATAATCCGCCGAGAATGGTGGGGATAGACCAGTATGGTAAAAATTGAATTAGATAGTTATATGCATTGATAAGAATTGATTTGGGATCAAAGCCAAAAGGAGAAATTAGCATTTGGAATAAAATGCCGCTTTTAATAGCCGCGCCTATGCCTCCTTCGGGGACTATTGCTTTGTAGCCGGCTGAAATAAAAGCGCCATAAAGAATTTGATTGTAATATAATAAAATTAAAATTGGCAGCCACAAGCCGCATAAAAATAAGATAAAACCAAGCCAATGAATTTTTTTAAATTTGAAAATAAATATAAATAAAATACTAAAAGCAAGCCAGACAATTTCTGAAGCGCGGGTGATAATTGAAAGACCGATGAGAAAACCGGAAAATGGATATTGAAGATATTTAAGATATTGAGGATATTTAATATCTTTAATATCTCTAATATCCTTAATATCTTCTAGGGATAAAAACAGTACATAGATTCCAACAATTAACAATGAAATAAATAGAATATTATGATAAAGTCCTCTAGCTGAATAATAGAGCCAGGCTGGAAAAAAAGAAAGAAGAACTGCAGAGATAAGGGCAACAGATTTATGGTTAAATAATTTATTGATTAATAAATAAAAAAATATTAAGCCCAGAATTGAAAAAAATGGGGTGAGAAAGGGAATAATGGCCGGAGTAAAAATCTTAGCTAATGAGCCATAAATAATGATCATGCCAATAAATGAGCCCGGGGTAACTTTTCCTTCAACGGTGTTCATAGCGCGCAAATGAATCAGGTTTGTGCCAATGCCATTTAACTCTTCAAAATAATATAGCGACTGGCCTTGAGCTAGTCTTTTAATCCAAAAATAATTAGCCGTTTCATCAGGCGAGGAAAATTTAATGGCATCTCTACCGCCTAGAAAATCGTTTTTGGGTGCCATAACCAAGAGATTGAAGTAGGCATAAATACTGAAAAAGACAGTGCAAAAAATCACTAAAAACAGCAAAATTTTGTTGTTTTTTAGCCAAATTGTCATAATCTCATTATGGCGGAAATTAGATAAAAAAACAAGCCCGTTATTATGGGCTTGTTTAAAATATCTAAAATTATCTCTTACTCCACTGCGGAGCGCGGCGAGCTCGTTTCAGACCGGGTTTTTTCCGCTCTTTGGCGCGAGGGTCGCGAGTCAGATAACCGGCGGCGCGCAACGGTTTTTTATTATCTTCGCTGACTTTAACTAGCGCCCTGGCAATACCTAAACGGCAGGCTTCAGAGCTTGAATTTTTTCCGCCACCGGATGTTTCAATGACAACATCAAATTTATCTTTAGCGCCAACCACCGCCAAGGGTAATTCTAAATTTTCACTCCAAGTAAATTGGGGGAAAAAATCTCTGTAATCTTTGCCATTAACAGAAAACTTGCCTGATCCGTTGGGAAATAACTTAACTTTAGCCACCGCTGTTTTCCGGCGGCCTAATGAATATAAATATTTATTCTGCTTGGTATTATTTTCTTTGTCCATCTTAAGTGATTTAGCCATTATTTAATAGTTAATCTTTTCAACATTTCTTGGCGCAACTTATTATTAGGCAGCATACCATAAACAGCGCGCCTTAAAACTTCGGCCTGGCCTTTTTTATCAATTAAATCTTTTAACTTAGTTTTTTTTAAGCCGCCCGGATGCTGGGAAGAACTATAATAAATCTTGCCATTGAGCTTATTGCCACTGATTTTCATCTTAGCGACATTTTCAACAATGACTGCATCGCCCTGGTCCAGATACGGCGTAAAATCTGGCTTATTTTTACCGCGTAAAAGCATGGCGATTTTACTGGCCAATCTGCCGAATGAAATATCAGTTGCGTCTAATTTGTGTTCTTGTCGTTGCATATATATTAATGTTTAGCCCACGAACTCAATTATGGCCATCTTAGCTCCGTCGCCTTGACGCGGTTCTAATTTGATAATTCTCAAATAGCCGCCTTTTCTTTCTTTATATTTAGGGCCGATAACCTCAAATAATTTTTTAACTGCGTTTTTAGTGGGTAAAACTTTTAATAATTCGCGTCGATTGTGTAGATTAGCGACTTTGGCACGAGTCACCAAGCGCTCAACTTTGGGCTTTAAGATTTTAGCTTTGGCTTCAGTGGTTTTAATGTGCTCATACAATACTAAAGAATTAGCCAAATTTTTGAGTAAAGCTCTGCGATGCCCTCTTGGTCTGCCTAATTTTGGTATGACTTTTTGATGTCTCATGCTTAATAAATTATGAATTTATTTATCTTCTTTTTTCGGCCCATCTTGCCGCAAAGAAGGTCGACCGCGTTTTCTGGGTTTTTCTTCGCTGGCCTTTGACTTACTGACTGGTTCAGTATTCTTTTGCGCCTCTTGGGACAGCGCTACTTCTTTTTCTTTAACCTCTTCTTTAACTTCTTCTTTTTTGGCCAAGGCGCTGAATTGTTCAACTAGAATATCAATGGTTAGATTGAAAGCCTGCTCACAGGTTACAGCGCCATTGGTTTCCAAGGATAAAATTAATCTATCCCAGTTGGTCATTTCGCCGACACGGACATGCTCTGTTTCCATACTGACATGATTGATAGGAGTAAAAATGGCATCAACAGCTATATGGCCGATTTCCAGTTTTTCACCAGGCCGATTTTCAGTTGGCAAATAGCCTATGCCTTTTTCAACCACGCATTCCATTTCAAATTTAGCGGCTTTGTCAGTCAGAGTGGCAATGTGTTGCTCAGGATTAGCAATTTTTACCTGCGTTGGCACTTTAAAATCCTTAGCAGTAACTTTGCCTTCGCCGGTCTTACTGATTTTTATCACTAATGGTTCAGTTGGATCTAACTCGCCCTGGATGCTCAAGTTGACCTGTTTAATATTTAAAGTTATATCAACCACATCTTCCTTAACATAATCAAGAGTAGAAAATTCATGATCAACACCGGCAATTTTAACTGAAACAATAGCGGCACCAGGCATAGAAGAGAGCAAAACTCTTCTTAAGCCGTTGCCGACTGTCAAACCATAACCGGGATAAAGCGGCTCAATAATGAATTTGCCTTTAAAATCATTAACTGATTCAAATTTGATCATTTTAGCTACGGGAATGTGTTGCATATAATTATATTTAATAATAAATTCTTTATTTATTATTCGTTATCTTGAATAAAATTCAATGGTCATAGTGATATCAGCCCCAAGGTTCAAATCCTTGACAGCCGGGCTATCAACCACCAGGGCAATTCGGCTCTGTGGGTCAAACTCAAGCCAACTGGGCACATCTTTGCCTGAAACTTGTTTTAAAACTTCTTTAAAGTAACCGTTGTTTTGGCTCTTTTGTCTGATAGTAATCTTATCTTGCAATTTCATCTGATATGATGGGGTTTTAACTTTCTTGCCATTAATCATAAAATGGGCATGGCCCACTAACTGCCTGGCTTGGTCGCGCGAGTCAGCAAAACCAAGACGGTAGACAGTATTATCAAATCTGTTTTCTAAAAGTTTTAACAAGTTACTGCTGACATCGCCTTTTATTTTAGTGGCTGCCTGATAATAATTACTAAATTGCCGTTCGCGGAGACGATACATTTTTTTAATTTTCTGTTTGGCCATGAGCTGGCGGCCATATTCAGTTAGCTTGCGGCCAATGCTTTTGGGGCCGTGAATGCCCGGCGGATAGGCACGTTTAACAATAGCAGATTTGGCTGACAAATCTCTAGCGCCTTTTAAGAATAATTTTTCGCCGATTCTACGGCTTTGTTTGTCTTTTGGACCAATATCGCGTCCCATAATTTTTTTTTAATTTCTAGACTCGTCGCGGCTTTTTTGGCCGGCAACCATTGTGAGGTACTGGCGTGACGTCTTTAATGCTGACAATTTGAATGCCATTGGCAGCTAAAGCGCGCATGGCAGCTTCCCTGGCTGGACCAATACCGCGCACTAAAACATCAACTTCTTTGATGCCAGCCTCTTTGGCTTGCGGCGCTATTGTCTTAACGACTACGCCGGCGGCATAAGGAGTTGATTTTTTAGCGCTCTTAAAACCGCAACGGCCGGATGTGCTCCAACAAATAACATTGCCGTTCATATCACTAATACTGACAATGGTATTATTATAAGTTGATTTAATATGAGCCTGACCACGGCCTTTTAAGAGACGCGGTTGAAATTTACTTTTCTTTTTTTTAGTTGGAGTGGTTTTTTCAGTTGTGACCATATATTTAAAATGTATGAGATATTCTAACTATGTCTTTCTATGTCTTTTGGGCAGATGATGCGCGGCCTGAACCGGCAGTCTTACGGACATTGCCTCTGACTGTTCTGGAGTTTGTTTTAGTGCGCTGGCCCCTGGCAGGTAAATTCTTGGCATGCCTGATGCCACGATAAGTGCCAATTTCTTTCAGTCTTTTAATGTTGCTTAAAATTTCCCTCTTTAATTCACCTTCCGTACGGTATTGGGTGTCAATTATCTTGCGGAGCTGATTAGTTTGCTCTTCATTTAAACCCTGGCATTTCATATTGGGATCCAGCTTAGTTGCTTTAACAATAGCGCTGGCAAGAGAATTGCCAATGCCAAAAACATAGGTCAGGCCTATTACTAATCTTTTTTTATTTGGGAGATTAACACCGGAAATTCTAGCCATAGTCGTGGCGTTTAACGAGGCTTGAAAAGTTTCAAGCCGAGTAGCAAAGACGGGCTTTGCGATGTCCCGCTACCGCGGGATCGCAAAGACCTACACCTTATTTTTTTAGCCTTGACGTTGTTTATGTTTAGGATTTTTACAAATGACAACAACGCGCTTTTTGCGGCGGATAACCTGACAATCACGACAAATTTTTTTTACAGACGATCTGACTTTCATTGCCGAAACGTTTAATTTTTAATAGCGATAAACAATCCTGCCTTTGGATAGATCGTAAGGCGATACCTCGACTCTAATTTTATCACCCACAATCAGTAAAATTCTGTTGATTCTCATTCTGCCAGAAAGATGCGCTAAAATTTTTTGGCCGTTTTCAAGGGTGACCAAAAAATTAGCCCCTGGCAAAAGTTCCATCACTTCCCCCTTCATTTCAATAAATCCTTTGTGGTTAATCTTTAAACCCTCGTCAGGGTAATTGTTATTGGCTATTGAATTGTTACTTTGTATATCTATACTTTTTTAACTTAAATGGGAATAAAACAAAATTGTGTAGCCAAAACTACGCAATTTTCGTTATTTACTCTAATTGCTTGAATATTGAATAATTTTCGTGCCAAATTATGGATAAAATAGTATTTTTCAAAAGGTATAAGTATATTATACAAGAATAATAAGATATGTCAACAGAAATTATTTTGGCTAAAATTAGTTAAAAATTGATGAAATAAAATCACCAATTAAATGAGTGAAGATAACAACATTAACAGCAATAATGAGATGCTCAATCATGATCTTAAAGGTATTTTCTTTTTGTTCATACGCCATGAGGTAACTTAACAAGCAAATTACTATCAGACCCCAAATAACACCGACGATCACTGCGATATCCAACTTGAATATTAAGATAGGGATAATAAAGGTGAGAGCAAAAAATAGTTTGGCTAAAAAAGTAGCTATGGTTGACTCCCAAATTTCCCTATGGCTATGCTGATTTTCTGATTCTTCTGAAATGTGCATGCCAAAAGCATCAGAAAGCGAGTCGGCAACGGCAATAATTAAAATACCACTCATGACTACTGATTTGAGATGAGTGCCTTCATTCAGGCCGACAATCATCCCCAGGGTGGTAATAATGCCTGATGTCAGACCGAAACTAAAGCCTTTTTTAAGAGAAAGTTTCATTGCTTTAATAATACCACTTTTTTTAAAAACAAAAAACAGACCCGTGCGCTGTCTGTTTTTCTAGGTTTATATCAAATTATCTATCGTTGTGGTATCCGCCGCCACTACCGCCGCGATTGAAAGTTCTACGCGGTCTGTCTTCCATGGGACGGGCTTCATTGACTTTTAGGGTACGTCCTTCAAATTCTTGTCCATTGAACATTTCAATAGCTTTTTGAGCTTCCTCATCACTAGCCATCTCAACAAAACCAAAGCCTTTTGATTTGCCTGAGAATTTGTCTTTGATGACAGTGACAGATTGAACTGTACCAGCTGCTGAAAAATATTCTTTCAAAGTATCTTCAGTAGTGTCGTAGGAAAGACCCCCAACATACAATTTATTAGCCATAATTGACTTGTATATAAATTTTTAATAATGTAAGTCGACTTATCTCAATTATAGCTATAAATTGCTGTTTGGGGCATGCTCGCACACATTATACCGCCAAAAAACAAAAAAACACTACTTAGAGAAACTTACTTGAAATTAAGTATTACATGATTTGAATTAAATGTCAAATGCCCTCGAGAGGACTCGAACCTCTATCACAAGCTCCGCAAGCTCGCGTTCTATCCCTTGAACTACGAGGGCATATCTGTTTACGACGGGATTCCTCCCCCGCTCGCGCTGGCTCGGGATAAACTTCTGCTACTTACAATTTGAATACTCGACCAAAGGTATCTGAAAATGGCTCTTGCTCTTGTTCTAAATCCTCTACTAAATACTGGCGCAAAAATGATTTGACTTCAACTGGGTTTTCTTTTTCCAGCGGCACTGTCAGCCGCGGATGCAAGGGTGATTTCATGTCAAAGTAAAGACTTTTAACCTCTGGCGGGTTATAGATAATCCAAAATTTGTTTATCTCATTATATCTATACGACTTGCCGCTTAATTTAATGCCATCATGGTTGATTTCAAATTCCATTGTGGCTGGTTCAGCGCGGTGGTTGATCACCAGGATAATGCCGAGCATGATAATAATTAAAGCAAATAGCCAGTTGGCGGTCAACAGGGAATGAATAATAATAATCAGTGCGATGAGCAGCGTCCAAAAATACCAACCGCGGCGACGCTCATATTTAATATATTCGGGAAAAGTCCATTTTAATGGCTGGTGTTCTTTTTTTTCTTTTTTATCAGGCATATAGTTGAAGTTAATTTTTATATTACTATTTTACCATAGATTGACTAATAAGAAAAGAATTATCATTTTTATTTTATCCGATATTTAATAATTTTCCAGATAGCCAGCAGACCGTCAAAAGAACGGATTTTTTTACCCTGCTTAAAAGAACGGCCGCAGTAAGAAATCGGCGTTTCTAAAATTGTCACTCCGCTTTTAGCTATTTTTGCCGTCAGCTCGGATTCAATCCCGAATCCATTTTCAGACAAATCAATCCCAGCTAGCACCTCTTTCTTAAAAACTTTGTAGCCGCTAAAAATATCAGTCAGTTTTGCCTGGAAAAGGAGATTAAAAAGAGCGGAAATAATTTTCCCTCCCCAAAAATATATTCTGTAGAATGGTTGGGTATTCTTATCCAGATTGCGCGAACCATAAACGACTGCCGCTTTGCCTGCTAAAATAGGTTTTAACAGCCGATGATAATCTGCCGGATTGTATTCTAAATCACCGTCCTGAATCAGAATCAAATCGCCGCTTGACGTTTTTAGGCCGCTTCTCACCGCCGCTCCCTTGCCTGAATTTTTAAGATGGCGCAAAAGCAAAAAGCCGTATTCTTTTTTGATAGTTTCCAGAATTTTTCCCGTACCGTCATCTGAACCGTCATCAACGACAATAATTTCTTTTTCACAATCGGGGATGGAAACTGCAATTACCCGTTTGATGATTTCTTCAACGGTATTGGCTTCGTTAAAAACCGGGATAATAATTGATAATTTCATTTTATTCCAGTTATGCTAAAAAAATTTTTTGGGATCTCATATTTTTCAATGATTGCCTGATTAAAATCATTTCGTTTGAGAAAAATAATTGCATACCCATCAGCGAAAACCGGCGCCCAATTTTCATCATTAACCCGCTTGATTAAAAATTCCTGGCCCCAAGGGGTATAATCGCGATGAGAGAAAAAAATGGCATTAAAATTATATTTTTTGTCTAGTGTTTCCCAGAGATTGTCCCCTTCTTGCGCGGGAATATAAATTTCTTTAAAAAAAGACATCGGATAGGCTTCTGGCCGGTTATCAACAAAAACTTTTTCCCCGAGGGAAAGATGATAAATTAAATAACTGCCAATGTCATAGTTGTTGAAAACAGGCCCCCGAATGTTCAGCGCTCTATAAAACTCCGCCGCCGCATTGTTATTAAGCAACAATCCCATGCCCTTATCGCTGTAAAGTATTATTTGTTGATTATTGATAATGCCAAAACCGGCAATAATTAAAAATAAAATCAGCACGACTGCTTTGGTAACTGCCGGGCGAAAATTGATTTTCTTTAAAATCTTGTCAAAATTATAAGCCAAAATCACTAAAACAAAAAAAGAGAAAAGAGTAAAATTTCTTAAAGCTAAAAATGCCATGCTGCCAAAGGTTATCCCTAGAAAAAAGAAGATCAAAGAAAATTCCTTGCGATTCAAAAAAAACAACAAAATAAAACTGACAATCAGGATCGGAAAAACAATCTCAAAAAGAAGAAGGTTGGGATTATCAATAATACCGATTTTTTCCAAAAACCAGACGGATTGATTCTCCACTATGCGATAGCCATATTCTCTGAAAATATTTAAGGGGTAAAGCGCTCCTGTTAGACCAGAAGGTTGGATTAAAAAGCTTAAGGCGGTCAAGGCGAATGCCAGCGATAAATTTTTTATTTTCTTTTTATCTCTTAGCGCCGGAACAACAATCTCCTCAAATAAGAAAGCCCCGATTAAAAATAATCCGAGAATAAAATAAATATGAAGATTAACCCAAACAACCCCCATGAACGGCAAGGCGGCTAGCCAGCGGTGGGAAATTAATCCTTGGCGATAATGCCACAGGATCCACAAAAACAAAGCAAAAAATAAATAACTAAAAATTTCCGGCCGAATTTCTCTTCTTTCGGCGATTAAGGGAATTAATAATAAAGCGCTTAAAGCCGCTAATGTAAAATCAGAATTCTTTTGGGCTAACTTAAAAAATATAAAGAAAACAAGCAGACTAAAAATAATATGAAATAAAGACAAGCCGCTAAAGCCAAATAATTGCACGAGCAGATAAAAAATTACTCCGCTTCCCCAATGATGATTAATAAAAGAATAATCAGGATTGGTATAAGAATAAAAGTTGGTTTTAAGCAGCTGATTAAACGTTGCGCCATCATTAAAAATAGCACTCATGGCAATTTCGCCATTTTTTAAGTGCCGGCCCAGATCAGTGGTTGTCAAATCAATTTTATCAGCCAGAAAAAAACCATAATAACTTAAGAGTAAGATTAAAATAACAACTTGAAAAATTTTTTTCTTCATACCTTTTTATCCCTTAATAGGCTAAGGCCAATATATGACAGCGGGGTGTAGAGCGCGCCCATGGCTACTTTATAAAGCCACCAGGAGATGATGATGCTAATCAGTGTTTTGGTGGCATACACGCCGGCAAAAGCAATGACCATAAAGATTACAGAATCAAGCAACTGCGACCAAAGATTAGAGAGTAAAGAACGTAACCAAAAGAATCTTGTCCCCAACTTTTTGCGGAAGAAGAAAAAGGAAAAAACATCCTGATATTCGGCAATTAAAAATGCGGCCAGAGAAGCAATCGCCATGCGCAGCGAAATGCCAAAAATCTGGTTGTATCCTTGTCTTGCCCACTGGCCGTCGTCAGACCAGGGCATGGCCAGCGACAGAAAAGAATAAACAATAAATAGTGCCGTACTGATAAATCCAGCCAAAACAAAGAATTTGGCCGCGCGTTTGCCATAAACTTCTCCGATGACATCAGTCATCAGAAAAACTACTGGAAAGGAAAAGACCGCCACTGAAAGATGGGAACCAAAAATAAAAGGCATTATTTTGAGTCCCAGAGTGTTCGCCGCCAAAAGCGAGGTTAAATACAAGGCGAGCGCGATAAGAAATTTTTTGAACGAATGTTCAGTAAGTTGCATCATCATATAAGATTTTTGGCCTTTCTTTTGGCCGCCGCTTCATTGAGGCAAATTTTTCTGATTCTAATATTTTTGGGAGTAACCTCAACCAACTCATCATCGCCAATATATTCCAGGGCATCTTCCAAATCCATTTCTTTTGGCTTATTAAAATGTTCCGTGGTGCCTTCGCCTTTTGAGCGCATATTAGAGAGTTGTTTTTCTTTACAAACATTAACGCGGATATCGTTTGACCGAGAATTTTGTCCCACCACCTGTCCTTCATAAACATTGATTCCCGGTTCAATAAACAGAATTCCCCTGCTCTGCACATTAACCAAACCATATAAATGAGTAGCGCCGGTTTCATGGGCGACTAAAGATCCTTGCTCTTTTTCGCCCCAGTTATTCGGGTCAACATCATATTGATAAAAAGATGTATTAATTATACCAAAACCACGGGTATCCGTTAAGAATTCAGTGCGATAGCCAAAAAGACCGCGTGTGGGAATTATAAATTCTAAATAAGTAATGCCGTCAACCGTACGAATTTCTTTCAGCTCGCCTTTTCTGCCGCCCAGCTTTTGGATGACTGTCCCATAATATTTTTCAGGCACTTCAACAAACACTCTTTCAAATGGGGTCAGAATCTTATCATCTTTTTCCTTATTGATCACTTGCGGCCGGGAAACCTGAAACTCATAGCCTTCCCGGCGCATTCTTTCAATTAAAATAGCTAAATGAAGTTCGCCGCGGCCGGAAACAGTCCAGGTGCCGCTGGCATTATTTTCCACGCGCAAAGCCATGTCCGTCTCCAATTCTTTATACAAACGTTCTTGGATCTGGCGGGAAGTTGAATACTCGCCTTCCTTGCCGGCAAAAGGCGAGTCATTAATCATAAAAGTCATTCTGACCGTCGGTTCTTCAATATTCAAAAGCGGCAGAGCAGTCGGATTTTCCACACCAGCAATAGTTTCACCAATATTAACATCAGGGATACCGGAAACAGCGACAATATCGCCGGCAGCTGCCTCCGCAATGTCAACCCGTCCCAAGCCAACGAAAGTCATCAGGGAAACTAAACGATATTTATTTATTTGTCCTTGGCGATTAATGTGCGCTACATTTTGTCCGGCTTTTATTTGGCCATTATGTATTCTGCCAATCGCAATGCGACCGCGAAAATTATCAGCGGTGACAGTGGTGACTAACATTTGTAATGGTTGGCCAATATTATCAATAGGCGACGGGAGATGATTGATAATCGCGTCAAAAATCGGATTAATGTCTTGCATTTTAGATAAATCAGCTGCCAAACCAGCTTTGCCTTGTTTGGCGGACGCATAAATAACTGGAAAATTTAAGGCGCGATCATTAGCGCCAAGCTCAACAAATAAATCAAAGGTCTTGTCTAAAACATAATCCGGCCGCGCGTCTGGTTTATCAATTTTATTTATCACCACAATTACCTTATGCCCCATTGCCAAAGCTTTTCTTAAGACAAACCGTGTCTGCGGCATTGGCCCTTCTTTGGCATCAACTAAAAGCAAACAGCCGTCAGCCATGTTTAAAACGCGCTCCACCTCCCCGCCAAAATCAACGTGACCGGGCGTATCAATAATATTTATTTTTACGCCGCGCCACTCAATAGAAGCATTTTTGGAAAAAATAGTAATGCCGCGTTCTCTTTCCAGTTCATTACTGTCCATAATCAGTTCCTTTTCTTCCATTCCCTTGCCCAAATTGGTTTTTGATTGGCGCAGTAAAGCATCCACCAGCGTAGTTTTGCCGTGGTCCACGTGAGCGATAATAGCAACATTTCTGATGTTCATAAATTAGAATCTAGAATGTAGAATTAACAATTCAATAACAGATAAATAAAAAATCCGCTGACTGTCAGCAGAATTTTTAAAATTCTATAAACATTATAACGCAAGATTGGCTTTTGTCAAACATTAAAGTGAAATAGCTAAAGCGGCGTGATCAGAGAGTAAATTATCAAAGAATGCAATCCGAGCACCATTTGAATGAATGTTTTGTTGAAAAATAAAATCTAAATGGCGAGTTGCCGTTGTATTTTCTTTTACTGTTGTATCTATAAAACCTAATTCTATTAAAACTTTGTATGGGGAGGTATGTGGTTGAAAATTAAAATCTCCCATGATAATTTTTTTCCAGCTGTACAACTTCTCTGATATTTCGCAAATTTCTTTAACCTGCTCTTTACGCACTTTTTGATATTTTAGAGAATCATCTGCCAAGGCAGAAAGTAAGTGAGTATTGATTAAAAAAAATGGCTCATTGTTATCTAAAAATTGAACTGTTTGGAAACCTTTCCCATAGAGGACGTCTAGCGCTGCGAGAGAAAAAATGCTTCCCTGTTTCCTAAAAATCCCTCCTTTTTTTGCCGATAATTTAGTTTTAGAAACAATAAGTAAATCTTTGAAATAAAAAAAATCTAAAAACCCATAAGCCAACAGGCCAGATACGATTGAGGTTGCATCACTTTTAAAAAATACCTCCTGCAAACATATAATGTCGGGAAATATGGCGACAATGGCAGATATAATTCCGGGAAGTCTTTGTCTTCTATTTATTGACCAAGGAGGGAGACAGCAGTTCCAACATAAAATTAACATATAATTCAATGGATTAAAATACAAAAAATTTCTTTTGCCCTTACAAAATAAAGTTCAAGCCGACATTTTTTCAGGTTCTTTGGCAGCGAATTATTTTATAAAACTTTGTGTTCCTGATTTATTTTTGCTTTTTCGGGATCAAAAATCAAATATGTGTCATGATTACTAACATCATCTCCTTCTCCACCCTCAAAAGTCATAAGACCTTCATAACCCAAAGACTTGCAATAATCGCTAAACATTTGACCAGTACTGAAAGTAACTTCTCTCAAATTTCCAGAACCAACCTTGCCGGAAGTTATGGCTTCGACAGCTTTCTGCAAAACTCCTTGAACGTTCCATTCCAAGTCAGGTTCTTTCAGCTTCTCGATCAATACTTGTTTAAAGCCATCTAAAACTTTTTTAACATTTTCATCTTTTCGCAAATCAAGCAATTTCATATTCTCAACAGAAGATTCATAAATCACAGGGGAAGCATCTTTTTCTCTGCGAGAGCGACGACGAGCATAACCAATAGCGTCCTTTGCTTCGGATGTAAAATAGATTCCGCTTCCAAGTCCAATGTGTCCCGGGTATGCGTAAACTTTCCAAATTGTCGGCAAGAGAGAATAAACTTGATGAATAAATGCAATAAAAGGTATCGTTTAGTATCATTTTCCACCTTATTGGCGGAAGCGAAGGCATTATCCAAAAAGTCGGATATCTTGCTGGTGAATACTTTCGGACAATAATTATTTTTTATAAAGCTGTCATGTTTAGTTTCCAAAAATAGTCTGGCCAAATCCTCGGATTCAAGTTTGACGGAATTGTTGGCGATGATTGCTCGGCCGATGATCACAGATCGGAAGGCAATGTCGTTGCTTATAACTTTATAACCTTTTGCTTTGGCGTAGAGGCTCACTGATCCGCCTCCCAAGAATGCATCAATAAAAACTCCCTCCGTTTTTTTAATCGGTTTGAAAATGTGTTTGACCAGTTTTCTTTTTCCGCAGCTCTTAAACTTGGAATTCCTTTCAGGATGCCTCGTAAGGCATAACTCTATTAAGTTGTTAATTACATAATACTACTTTTCAAAAATGCACGCAATAGTTTTATCTGTGCATAATTATTCCGCTATATATTCCTGGTGTCCACAATGGCAGGCAGTACCGTCATTTGTTGACATACTAAAGTAGGATCGCTTGGCTACGATAATAAAATCTGCAAAAAACGGGTTAAACGACAAGACTTGGGCATCGGCTTGCAATGCTCTCATTAACTTTTTGTCGGCTTCATCCGGTGTTGGATCAGTTGAACCGGGATGATTGATTATGAGTATAAACTTCTTGGCCAGAAATAAGGCGTAGTAGTGATATAGCAACTGAGTATCAAAAACTTTAGGGGATGAACCTAAGAATACCTGATGGCCAAGAAACAGGTTTTTGTCATCGAGGTAAATTCCAATAATTTTGGAAACACTTTCATTTTCCAAATCTTTTAGAAATTTATATAAATCTTCGGGGTCTCGAACTTGCCCCTGAATCGGTAACTCAACATCAGTCTCGACAATCTCAAATTTCTTAAGATATCTCTTGTCTGATTTATCCGGTTCCGGAGTATGCTTTTTTTGTTCTTTTTTTACCATATATTTTTTATTTTAACACCGACATGTAATTTTTCAGCATGAAGATAGAGTCGGTTTTTAGGTGGGCTCTAATCCACGCTTTTTCTTTTTCACTATCAACAAGCTCTCCCAATCCCTGCAACATCTGATTGTCTTTCACTTTCTCTATGAATGCTACGCAATCAGCCAGATATTCTTTAGTGATCTTGCCAGTTCTTTCCTTGACCACTTCGGCATTGATGTCCCAATTGCTCTTGGCAAAATAATGAATATCAAAAATATCTCTCATGGCGGTTTCATTTCTTAAGGTCAAAACCGAGAGCTTGCTAGCAAACAAATAATCTTTTTTTGCGACAAACATGGAGATGCCAAGGTATTCTTTCATTTCGTAATGATCTTGGATGTTTTCTACCAATTTTCTGACATTAATTTCAACCTTGATATTATGGTCATCATCGCCGTAGGAGAGTAGGGCAAAGACAGTAAATCTCTTGATGTATTGATCTTTAACCTCTCCATACTTGCCTAAAATAGCCACGATCTTTTCAAATACCATTTTTTGATTTTCTTCATTCACTACCAGTAAATCAAAATCCAAGTCAACCGAGAATCTCGGTAGATTGTAAAAGAAATAGGCACAAGTACCGCCCTTGAATCCCAAGAGTGGACTAATTGTGACATCGGTATAAATGTCCTTCAGAACTTGTCCCATTATTAATTGATGTTTTTCTCTATTGAGCATAATTTTTGCGATATTTATTCAAGCGTTTTATTAATTCTTTGTTGTTGTAAATTTTTACTAACTCATCGCACTTATCCCAGTTGATTGATTTTAAATTATCAAAGTAGTAATTCGGAAATAAATAAATCATATCCAAAAATGCTCTTTCAGTAGTGGCCACGCTGTAGTTGTCTTTACTGACAACACCGGTGGAATTAAACAGAACCGCATCTTTTAGTTTTCTGAAAGTAAAAGTATTATTATCTATGGTCATTGTTTTCGGCCACTTGGAAACTACAAATATCGTATCGTAGTGTTGAAAAATAACACCGGCCTCTCTCAAAACTGTTTCAAAGCTGATATAAGACGGGGTGTAAATACTGGTTGCCAATTCTTTCGGATTGTAGTCTTTATTTTTAGCAAAAACTCCCCGAGTCAATCTGATCAGAGCTTTTTGCTTTACATAGTAGGCAGTTTTGGCATATAAACTTCCCTCGTTATTTTCTTGCCAAATCAAAGCCAAATCCTTATTAGACAGGATGGTTTTGGGAGATTGATATAATTTTGCTATTAAACTGTCCATATTGATAATGTTTGACCGAACTGATAATTACTCGCAGTTCCATTGTATATTATTACAAAAAGTTTGTCAACTCGCCAAAAGTGGACAAATGAAAAGGCACGTTTTTGGGGAAAACGTGCCAGAAACCCATTGTTGCGCGTTTCAAGCGGGGCTGGTCTCCAGATTTGATTGCCGGTCCGAACGCTGAACGAAATCCGAACTTTTTTTAGTGAAAATCCGAACGCTGAATTTTGAAAAACTTTTAAGCGAGGGCGGGCAAAAGCTTGTCCCGTGCCACGACACGGAATTCCTTCCCCCAACCCCCCGTATGAGAGAATAGCATTAGAGAGCTCTTTGTAAAATATGTTGTCCGCGGTTATGCTGGAAGGTGAAGACGGGGCAGACTGTCAACCCCCTGCCATATAAGAGGCTTGCGGAAAGATTGTCTCCCGT
>Ga0210018_1000276_pt1 | contig 25208 bp, 28 predicted proteins | sample CryGeyCG2014_010_2_FD_183967 | JGI IMG/M metagenome (GOLD analysis project Ga0210018, IMG submission 183967) | Groundwater microbial communities from aquifer - Crystal Geyser CG09_land_8/20/14_0.10 (SPAdes) (version 2) | ecosystem: Environmental > Aquatic > Deep subsurface > Groundwater | place...
CAAAAAGGACACGATCAAATCGTGTCCTTTTTGGATATTTATGGACCTAGGCAGAATCGAACTGCCATTCCTACATTGCAAATGTAGTGTTCTGCCATTAAACTATAGGCCCTAACCCTTTGCTTCCTTGTTGAACAAGATTGGTGGGTGTGGAAGGAATCGAACCTTCGACCTCTATCTTATCAGGATAGCGTTCTACCACTGAACTACACACCCTTATTATTTATTTGACTTTCTTTAAAATAGTTAAGTATTGAATACCTAAAGCAAAAATCAGCTTGCTCTTAATATGGTAAAATGAAGTATTTTTAATCAATTTTTCAATTTTTTTAGGGGTTAATTTATGGAGATGGATTTTTCTAATCATCAAAGGATTTTTATAATTTATTGTTGCCGTTCCTATGGCTTGCATTCCCCGTATTGGTTCAAAAGGATAAACAAGAATAAAAATTCCACCGGGTTTAAGAACTCTGTTTGCTTGCCTGAAAAACTTTTCTAAATTTTCTATATGTTCAACTGTATGAAGAGAATAAATTTTATCAAAAGTATCCGCCTTGAAATCTAGTTCTGTTACGTCTCCATATTTTACTTTCTGAGTAACTGCTTTTTCAATAGCCTCCCTACTAATATCAATTCCTATAACATCATCGGTATATCTTTCTATTTCTTTCACGTAAAACCCCCGGGCGCATCCCAAATCCAATATTTTTTCTTTTGGCTTCGGCTGCAAATAACGCAACAGAACTTTAAAAAGGAAAGGGTTGTAATTAACCAGGGTCTTGTAAGCAAATCTGATTTTGTAATTGGATTTTGACATTGAAAAATTCTCTAACGGGGTTTGCTGAAATTGCCGATTACCATGTCCGGTATTATTTTTTTGAAGGCTGACGGGCTGATTTTTATTGAAAAAACGTAATCGCCGGAATTTACGATAATTTTTTGATTATTGAGCAATCCCCTGTCAATGAAACTTGGCATTTTCCAGAGATTGCCAAAGGGAGGCACAGCTCCGATTTTTATTCCTTTTAAATTTTTTTTCATCCAAGCTTCTTTGATAAAATCAATCCTTCGACAACTGCTCAGGGTTGATGCTGAGCCTGTCGAAGCATCAATGTTTTTCGCTTTGGCTATTTTCTTTAATTTCTGCTTGTCTAAATTTTTATTGGCCGGGATTAAAACCAATGCCGGATTTTTGTCCAGTTTCACCAGTACCGTTTTCCCGACAATTTTTGGCGGCACTCTTAAAGTGGCGGCTTTGTCAAAAGCCGTATAAACCGTCTTGTGTTTGATTATTTCGCATTTAACCTTTTTTTTATCTAAAAATTTAATTATTTTCTGCGGTATCGCCATACGCGAACATTTTAACAAATTTAGAACAAAAAAACAAGGTTGACCCTTGTTTTTTTGTTATCAGTTTCTTAAAGTTGCTTCGACTTAAATATAATCTTCCTTTTAGGTACAAAGATTAACACCTTAAGGTTGAAAATAGAATTCTCAATCTTCAACCTTAGTCGACACTTTTTTACTACTTCAAAAAAAATAGTAAAAAAGGATATGATCCACGCACAGCTTCCGCTACGCGTGCCTTGTTCATGTTATTCCCTATATCGCTATAGAGCATGGACTATATCTTCATCCTCTTTTTTAAAGTCTTGATCTTCCTTGGATGCCAAGAATTTATTTTTTCTAAGAACATATTCTGCGAATCTGCTAAAATGTACATTCTCCAGTAATCAGGATCTACTTTTTCGCTTGGATTATGGATTTTCCCAGTTTTAATTTCTAAATCATCAAGAAGTCTTTTTAGTTTTTCTAGTTTTTCCTTATCATTCTGAACCAATTGAATATAAAATCTTGCCGTACTATTCCTTGGAATACCTCCTTCACTGTCAAAGAATCCCCTAATGTAGCAAACTTTTTCTTCCTTAGCATTTAACGTAAGAGGGTTGAAATTGAAATCCAAGAAATTTGCTAAAGTTTCTAAAACGTAAACTTTTCTATCCTTTCCTTCTTTATAGATCCAGGCATTATATCCAAGATGTTTAAATAATCTCTGTAAAAACTTCAACCATTCTGTTCCTTTCTGTGAAATACGAAATCTTTTATTACTGCTGAATGTTCCATCGTGCAAAGCACCAAAAAGATAAGCTTTAATTCCTTCCTTAGAAAGAGGAGCTCGGCGTGTAGTCTCTGAGGGGCGAAGTACATAACGATTTATGTGCTCGCTTCCCTGCTGATTGTCTGCACTAAAAGCTTTTTTACGCATTAATATATTTTAACATGCGTAGCTCTAGATACACAGATGTCCCAGCATATAGCCAAGTTTTTCCCCGAAAATTACTTTTCGGGAGTCGCAACAAGCAGATTGCTCCAACGACTTCGTTCCTCTCACTGAGCCCAGCTTGATACCTCTAATGAGGGATTTTGGCTGTTCCCAGCTCGCTTAACGTGACGGGCGGATTTCGATAGTTAGAGTTTTACTTCGAGTTCCCACGTAGCGTGCGGTTTTCCCGCACTACGCGAGTCCGGTGCGACGATTCATTTCTTTTTTAAGTCGTTGAATTTTTTCAATACCATCTTTAGCGTGATGTGCTCCACTTCGAACCAACTCAGCAATCTCATAAAAAACACAAAAAGTTTTTTGTTTTGAATTAGTCTGTAGCGGATATTTCTCGAAAAAGGGAATAATTTTCCCAAAAATATCACGATGCGAATTGACAGTATATCGATAACACTGTGTATGATTTGATCTCATTTCGTGTTGAAAGTATACTGCTCCGCAATCAAGCGCATCGCGCACTCTCTCAAGTATTTCCTTGTCTTTCTGTTTGACTTTAATGAAGAAATTTAATTGAACCATCGCCCCTCCGTTACGATTATATGGTGGCCTCACTAAGACATAAAAACATCCTTCTCCATCAGTAAGACCAACAATGTAATCCGGAGAAACAACCGGTTTTGCCCTTCCCGAATACTCAAAATTATTAAGTAGTTCGGTACTATGACGCAGCTGACTTCTCGTGGTTGTTTTCATTACTCTATTTTACCACGAGATCTCCCTGGGTCACATATATTACTATTCCACACATCCCTTCAAGGTTTTTTATTGTATCTTCCTCATGACTCACCGCATCTGCATGAGTCGATACACCTTTTTATGTGAAGGGCTGCGTTTTGCCTCATCGAGACCTTCAGACTATTCCTCACGGAAATAGTCCTTCTCTTCGGCTACGCTCTAAGACGGAATTTAGAGGAAAGGATTTTAACCTTTTAGTTTATATATGCTGCCAGGCGCCTTTATTTTTGAGTACAAGACCTAAGAACGTATTCATCGCACCATGGCTGATATGCGATTACTAGCGATTCCAGCTTCATGAGGTCGGGTTGCAGACCTCAATCCGAACTGAGACGAGGTTTGATGGGATTGGCTCCGCCTTGCGGCTTAGCAGCCCATTGTCCTCGCCATTGTACCACGTGTGCAGCCCAGGGCATCAAAGGGCCATGCTGATTTGGCGTCATCCCCGCCTTCCTCCCCGTTATCCGAGGCAGTTTCGCGTGACAGATAAAACACGCGATAAGGGTTGCGCATGTTACCCCATTTAAGGGTGCACTTCAAAACACATGCTGACGACCATATTACTCTTTTGTTTCCAAAAGTATGGACTATACCATCCGCGCGCATAAATAACTTATACGCGTGGCCAGCGTGTAATGATGAGTTAAAAACCATCATTAAGTTTTCCTAGTCCTAGCGGAAAACTAAGTCTCTACGGGGTACGAGTACTAATTTTTGTAACTTCAATGAATAAGACTTAATGTTTTCTAAGAATCTTTTAGCTTCATAACGAGAGATATAAAGACAAAAGGTTTTTGCGGTTTTGTAATAATAAATTTTAGTATTACAGATACCGATTCTTTTAAGAAGTTCTTTGTCTGTTTCCGCTTCGTTTTTTCTTCCGTAAACAATCCGGCAATCGTTTCTTAAATTTTTATCAATTGAGCCGTCTCCATCAAACCGTCCAGCGAAATATGCTCGAATAACTTCAACTTTTCTTAAATTCTCTAGGTTCTGTTTGGCCGCCATAAATTCTCTCAGCAATGGACGGCTGTTCACAAACAAATGACTTCTATTAAACTTTATTCTTTCATCCGGAAAATGTTCTTTCAAAAATTCTCTAAATCTTTCAATTAAATCTGAATCTGTATTACTTAAACCGATTGAACTTGCCCACCAATAACTGTCAGCGCACCAAAGACCAAGAATATAAGCGTCTTTCTCGTTTGAGAAAAAGTTACAAAAATTAGTACTCGTACTTCCCACGGTATTGCCCATTCCTATATTCTATCACATAAGAATTAGGGTTTCACCGTTATGAGCTGGTTTTGCAATCCGCCTTACAGCGGAAAGGGTCGTATCTTTCATCAACTTAGATGAAAGACCAACCATGCAGCACCTGTCCCAATGTCCTTGTGGGTAGTCCCGACTTTCATCGGGATTTCATTGGAATTTCTAGCCCTGGTAAGGTTCCTCGCTTGTTGTCGAATTAAGCCACATGGTCCACCGCTTGTGTAGGTCCCCGTCTATTTCTTTGAGTTTTAGCGTTGCCGCCGTACTTCCCAGGCGGGACACTTAACGCGTTAGCTTCGCCACCCGAAGGGTCGACACTTCAGATAGCCAGTGTCCATCGTTTAGGGCGTGGACTACAAGGGTATCTAATCCTTTTTGCTCCCCACGCTTTCGTCCTTCAGCGTCAGGGCCGCTCCAGCTGAATGCCTTCGCTTTTGGTGTTCCGGTCGATATCAACGGATTTCACCCCTACACCGACCGTTCCATCAGCCCCTAGCGCCCTCAAATTTAAGCCGTATCTAAAGCGTTCCTCAGGTTGAGCCCGAGGTCTTTGACATTAGACTAACTTAAACGCCTACGGACCCTTTACGCCCAATAAATCCGGATAACGCTTGGGGATCACGTATTACCGCTGCTGCTGGCACGTGATTAGCATCCCCTTATTCCTAGGGTACCGTCACCCTTCACTTTTTAAACACCAAAACGGCACAAACCACTTTTAGTATCTAAAAGGTGAAGGGTTCTTTCCCCAGAAAAGCTCTTTACACCCCGAAGGGCTTCTTCAAGCACGCGGCGTCGCTGGTTCAGGGTTTCCCCCATTGACCAATATTCTCGACTGCTGCCTCCCGTAGGAGTATGGGCCGTGTCTCAGTCCCATCGTTGGGGAACAAGCTCTCACTTCCCCTACCCGTCGTCGCCTTGGTAGGCCATTACCCCACCAACTAGCTGATAGGCCGCGGGCCGATCCTAAAGCGGATTTCTCCTTTACCCTTCGATTGCTCTCAGGGACTATCGGGAATTAGTCCCGCTTTCGCGGGATTATGCCCGTCTTTAAGGTTAGTGCCCACGTGTTACTAACTCGTCCGCCGGTTGTCTGGTTAACTTGCGTTAACCGGACCCCCTTGACTTGCATGCCTTAGCCACGCCGCCAGCGTTCATCCTGAGCCAGAATCAAACTCTCAAATAAAATTTTACCGCAGCACATAAGAAACTTATGTGCTCGGTGAATAGTCGAAGCAACTCTAAAAAACTGATACTTCGACAGGCTCAGTCTCAATTCTGAACTTGCCGAATAACTGGCTTAATTAAATTAAATTTTAAAAGATCTGCTCTTATTTCTTTTGGTTTTTTAAACTCGAGTCAACAAGATTAAAAAACCAGGAAGAGAATTCCTGATTTCCTACAATTCCAATCCACGCTTTCTTAATTACCAGAGCCGCAACGAAGGGTGGAGAAGAACGAATGTTCTTCGATTAGCAACAAGAACGCTTTTTCTTTTTCGCTTTCTTTTTCGCCATATGTTTGTCTCTTCTCCCTGAATTTTAATCTATGCCAAAACTTCTGTCAAGAGGCTAACTATTTTTAATTTCGCCTTTTATCCAGTTAATATATTCTTTGTCTAATCCTTTTATTTCTGTAAATCCAATAAATGGTAATTTATCGCTGTGAAGTTTTTTGATTTCCTTTTTTATTAGATTATATTTTTCTATAAATGTTTCTAAAACTAAGGTTGCGCCTTTTATTGATTCAATTTTTCCGCTCTTTGGCGGCCAGTAAAATACAGCCAGATAGCGAGGAATTATATCGAAGCAGGAACAGAATCTTTTTTCTAAAATTTTTCGTCCAATTTTTTCAGCTTCTTTTTTACTGTTGCAATTTACCAAAACCAAAATTACTTGATTCATAATTTATTCTTCAAAATGTTTTTCGCCTTCTTTTATATTTTTTAAAATCAGTTCTTCGATGTCTAATCCCCGGATATGGGCTAATTTAACTACCATCACGAGTATATCTCCTATGGCGTCTTCAACCTCCTTTTTATCGTACAGTTTTTTCCTTTGCTGTAAATTAACGTATTGGCGCGCCAGTTCTCCTACTTCTTCAATGAGGTGGGTAAATGTTTCTTGTTCGTTGGCAACAACTTTTCTTTTTTTATCCCATTTGGAGACCAATTCAATTATTTTGTTTTGGAAATCTTTTACTTCCATGTAATTTATTCAAATATAACGGCTTTATTATTTTCTCACAAAAGAATGGACTATTTTTGTATTCCCAATTTTCTATGAATTTTGAATATTTATTTTCCAACTTTAAATAATTTTTCTTTAAAAGCAGGGTTAAATTAATATCTGGATAAATTTTCCTAAATTTTCTATCCCTAATTTTAGAGTATTTCCAAAGAAAATTTTTAACTTCAACGTAAGCGTTTCGGTCTGGCAAATAAAAATCTGGTGTATAATTTTGTGAACCTAAATCAAATGTTTTGGGTTGATATAACCATTTAACGCCTAAATAATTAAATAGACGAGCGATATTTGCCTCCCAACGACTATAAAAATAAATTATTGCACTAATATCTTTACGAATGCCCGCTTTCCCTCTTGCGGCTTTCGGCGAGGTTGGTTTCCCGCCTATCACCGCCATTGCGCAATCATTGCTGCAAAATTTCCTTTTCATCCAACGTTCTATCAAGAATAATTTTCCACATTTCGGATTTGCGCATAGAATTTCTATTCTGGGTATTTTTATAATTCCTGCGTGCGGGTTTTTTCTGTCTTTTAATTTTGCGGCTATTTTAAGTTTTACTTCTTCTGGTAATGGCCCTCTGTTGATATTATTAACTTTGCCAGAACAGCTGCGACTGCAATAAATTCTGGAGTCGCTTGGAATTGTTTCAAAAATATTGTTACACCCTTTCCTATTACAGCTTCTTTTTTCTCTTCTAAAATGAAAGTTGAAAATGCCCTTTTTCCAATTTTCTTTTGTTATCGTGCTTTGTTTCTCTTTGTATTCTTGATTATTGTAAAAATCGTGAGTCATTAACCTATTATATCACAAAAAAGAGCCGGCTAAGGGAATTGAACTCTTCAACTACGCAAGAATATCTAACATAGCCTCCTGTCAGAATTGAACTGACGTCTGCGGTTTACAAAACCGCTGCTTTACCACTAAGCTAAGGAGGCAAAGCATGGATTCGTCTGGAGAGCCTTTTCTTTCTCTCTCAGAAGCAAGGCAATAAGTTTCAGAGTAAATTTCGCAGGTCTGTTAGCATGGTCTCCGACTTTAGTCGGAGTAACAGACCGAGAATTTAGATAGTCAAATTTCGCTGGAAATTTGAACTATCGGTACTCTGAAACTTCATTGCCGAGCGGATTATCGCTTTTGCCACTGAGGAGTTCCCTTGATATTTATTTCTTTCTTTTTTTGGCGGAGTTCTTTAATTCCTGCCAGTAATTGTCATTTTCCTCAAATTTCTTCTTTTGCGCTCTTTCTCTTAATCTCTGAAGCCAATTAGAGGTTTGATTATCAGTTTTTAAGGTTAAAACCCGGATTTTGGAAAGAATTTTTTGTAAAAATATCTCAAAAGAAAAAGATTTAAAAAAAGATAAATTGAGAACTTTGTTTTTTAATCTCAACCAAATATTTTCTTTAGAACGGCCTTCGCTGATTTCCGGCAATTCAGCCAAAATCGGAATTTTCCGAAAAATTATTGTTAGTATTGCCAGAAGACTTCCCAATAAAACTATTATGGAAATTATTTCATAACTCATATCGGACAAATCTCTTTAAAATAATATTTTCGCCGAATTTGGCAATATGTTCCTCTATTAGTTCTTTTATGTTTTTGCTTTCATCTTTAATCCAGGGTTGTTCCAAAAGCTCAGTCACCCGAGCGTTAGCGAAGGGTGGAGATGAATGAAGTTCATCGACCTCTTCAGGAGAAATAGCGGCAATCTGAAGACATAATTCGTGGGCTAATTTTTGGAAATCCTCAGACTTTGCCACAAAGTCAGATTCGCAACGCAACTCTAACATTGTTCCAATCTTTTTTCCGGGATGAATATAGCTTTCAATTATTCCCTGCCCTACCTCTTTTTCAATTCTTTTTTTGGCAAAATCCTGACCCCTTTTTCTCAAAATTTCTTTTGCCTTAGCTAAGTCTCCATTCGCCTCTTTCAGGGCTTTTTGACACTCACCTATTGACAGTCCGGTTTCTTCCCGAAGTTGCTTTATTTTATCAATAGTAATCATTTACTAAGTTTTTATTTATAAGTCAAAGAACATTCTGTTCTTCTTCACCTTTCGCTACGCTCAGGTAAACGAAGGTGGAAAAGAAGCTTTAGCTTCTTTGACTTTTAGGCCTTGCTTTAAGTATTACTTCTTTTACTTTCTCAAGTATATATTTTACTGAACTTATGGCATCGTCATTTGCCGGAATGAAATAATCAGCCAGGGAGGGATCGCAATTTGTGTCTGAAATGCTAATTACCTTAATTCCCATTTTTCTGGCTTCTTTTATCGCCAACTCATCTTTTTTCATCTCCAAAACAAAAATAACATCCGGCAGTTTTTCCAAATTTTTAATCCCGCCGAATTTTCTTTCCAAACCCCTGATTTTCTTTTCAATTTTTGCCCGCTCTTTTTTCGTGTATTTTTCCAGACCTCCTGAATCTCTCTTTCTTTCCAAATCTTTAAAATATTCAATTCTTTTTCTGATGATTCCAAAATTGGTAAAAGTTCCTCCCAGCCATCTTTCCGAAACATAAGGAAAGCCACAACTCTCAGCCGTTTCTTTAACCAATTCTTTAACTTGGATTTTTGTTCCCACCAAAAGTAGCGTCTTTCCCTCAGAAATAATTTCTTTGATAAATTTCAAAACCTCTTCCAATTTTTCAGCTGTTTTTTCCAGCGAAATTATATGAATCGTATTTCTGACGCCCTGAAGATAAGGTTTCATTTTTGGGTGAATTCTTGAGCTCCGGTGCCCGAAATGCAAACCGGCCCGTGCCATTTCTTCCATGTCAAGATCAATGAAGTTTCCGCCTTCATCTCTCCTCTTCGCTTCGCTCAGATGATTAAAATCAGTTTTTTTGGATTTTTCCTTAATTTCAATCATAAAAAAAGTATAGCATAATTTTATTATCCAAGCAAGTATTGATATTGATTTTTAATCAGGATTTGTTAAAGTAGATTATATGAAAGAAAATATACATCCTAAATATTATCATAACGCCACTGTGCGCTGTGCTTGCGGCAATAATTTTACTGTTGGTTCTACCAAAGAATTTATTGAGGTAGAAATCTGTTCAAAATGTCATCCTTTTTATACCGGTAAAGAAAAAAGCTTTGATGCGATGGGCAGAGTGGAAAAATTCAGAAAGCGGCTGGCTAAAAAACAAGCCCAGTAGAAGAATTTTGGCAGTATTTTTCTTGAGAAAAACCTATACCGTAAAGCGAGCCAAAATTCTCTACTGGATTAGTCCCGTAGTGAAATTTGACTATCTAACTTTAAGCTCCGGGAAGCGGTTGTCAAATTTCTACTACGGGAATTTAAAGAAAAAGAAATAATCTTTACATGCCAGACATTGAGTCTATCAAAAAAGAGTATGAAGATATTTTAAATCAACTCAGCGACCCTGAGTTGATTTCTGATTACGATAAATTTCAGGCACTATCTCAAAGAAAAAATTTCCTTGAGAAAATTATAGAAAAAGACAAAGAGATTCAAGAAATTAAAAATAAAATTGAAGAAAATAAAGCCATTCTTTCTGCCCGGGAAGATGCAGAGCTATTTTCTTTAGCTCAGGAAGAGCTAATTTCCTTCAGAGAAAAACAAAAATCAAAAGAATTAGAATTGGCCGCATCTTTAGAGGCGGATGTTAATACTGCGGGGCGGGAAAATTCTTCGGCGGTTATTATTGAAATCAGAGCCGGCACGGGCGGACAAGAAGCCGCTCTTTTTGCCGGCGACCTTTTTAGAATGTATTCAAAATATGCGGAAAAACAGGACTGGAACCAAAAAATATTAGATTCTCATCCGAGTGAATTGAACGGTTTTAAAGAAATAATTTTTGAGTTAAAATCCGCCAACGGCGGCGGAGGTGATGTTTTTTCAAAAATGAAATACGAAGCCGGAGTTCACCGAGTTCAAAGGATTCCTGAAACTGAAAAACAAGAAAGAATTCATACTTCAACTGCCTCGGTGGCTGTTTTACTCAAACCAAAAAAAACTCAGATTAAAATTAATCCTCAGGATTTAAGGATTGATTTCTATCGCGCTTCAGGGAAAGGCGGCCAAAATGTAAATAAAAGAGAAACAGCGGTCAGGATTACTCATTTACCGACAGGACTCGTCGTCACTTCTCAAACAGAAAGAAATCAACTGCAAAATAAAGAAAATGCTATGAGTATTTTAGAAGCCAGATTTTTGAAAAGAAAAGAAATGGAAAATTTAGAAAAATTTGGACAAAAAAGACGCTCGCAAATTGGCAGAGCCAAAAGAGCCGAAAAAATCAAAACATATAATTTCCCTCAAAACAGAGTCACCGACCATCGGATAAAAAAAACTTGGCATAATTTGGAAGAAATTATGAAAGGGAAATTAGAAGAAATTATTAAAAAACAAAACGAAATACTCGGAGAACATTAGTTCTTTGACTAACTATTTTGTCGCTTCTAAAACCGCAATATCTTTCTCAAACCCATCAGCTATTTTGAGAACATTATTTGCATACCAATAGAAAGCTGAATTTGTAGTTGACCCCGAAAAATAAATCATCGCTGCTTTCCATTCGCCGTCTTTAGTTTTTGATTTAGCTCCATAGTCTGAAAGATATACACCTGCGGCCAAAAATGCATCTTTAATATCCCAAGGGTCTGCCGCTTTGCCAATAATCCCCCCTAAACGATCTTTATATAGCATCCAGGTGGACGGAATAAACTGAGCAGGACCCATCGCCCCTCCCCAACCAAAACTCATCGGGCAAGAAACTTGTGTCAAAAGAGGGTCTCGCCCTAAATCTTTGGTAATAATTAAAAAAGGAGGAATGTCTCTCTTGGGACTCATAATTCTAGATAGTTCTTGCCCCGTGTTGATTCTAATGCCCTTACCCGTTACCATGTCTTTTAAATAGCATTGGCCCACATTTTTCCCTATTGCTGATTCTTGTTGTAAGATTGCTAATAGAAACGCCGGTCTGACACCTGTAATGCCCGATACATATTTAGCAATCTCGTAGGCCTCGCCAAAGGTAGGAGCTTTCGGCACGCCTGTCAATTCAAAGATTCTACTCCTGATTTCAGCTGCTCTTTGTTTGGTCTCTGATAATATTTTTTGGTATTCCGATTCTTTCCCTTTGGTTTTTTCCAAAAGCTTCTCTTGCTCGTTTTTGGTTGCAACACTCTCTTCTCTTTGAAGAGTCTGAATTTTAGTTATCCTTTCCAAATCTTCTTTTTCCTCATCCAAAGATTGTTTTTGTCCTTCTAAGTTAACTTTTAAATCTTTGATATTTTCAAGCATTTCTTTACTTTTAATGTTTAAATTTTCTAAAGCCGTCAGATTATTAAAGAAATCGGAGAGGCCATCGCTTGAAAGTATAATTTCCACCCCGCTTTTTTGATCTTCTTCATAAATCATTCTTAGAATATCCGCCAATCTCCCCCTGTAATCTTCAATTTTTAAAGAAGTATTTTCAATTGATTTTCCCGTATCTTCCAGTTGCAATGACATATCCTTTATTATCAAATTGCTTTGCTGAATTTGCAAATTTAATTTTTGAATTTTATTTTTCAGAATAGAAACTTGATTTTGAAGAGTATTTTTCTCCTGCTGAGTCTTGGTAATATCTTGTTCATATTGCGCAATTTTATCTTCTAATCCCTTTAACTCATCTTCTAAAATCTGTCGTTCTTGTTCTGGCGACAATTGGGAAAGGGCGCTAAAATTAGGTAAGAAAAAACCAAAAATAAGAAATAATGAAATACTAAAAACAATAAATAACCCCGATATTTTTGAAGAAAATTCGGGGCAAAGTTTTAATAAAAAACTTTTTTTAGAAATAATTTTTGATTTTAATTTTTGATTTTTCATTTTTCATTTTCTTTTGTTTCCTCTTCCACATTTACTTTTTCTTCCACTTTTTTGACCTCTTCCACATTTTCTTCAATTGGTTTTTCTAATTCCTCTTCTACTTTCTCCGGCGGCAAAACAGAGGCGACAATATCGTTGCTGTTACGCAAAATCTCTACTCCTTCGGGTAATTTTAAATCTTTAATTAAAATATTATCTTCAAAAGTATTCAAATTCTCTACGTTAATTTTTATTTCTTTCGGCAGGTTTTGAGGCAGTGCTTTAACATCTACTTCTGAAATATATTTAACTAAGGTCCCTCCTGATTCTTTAACGGCCGGTGAAATTCCTTCCAAAACTATGGATATTTTCACCACGGTCTTTTCTTCCAGTGATGGCTGATAAAAATCAACATGAGAAATTTTACCGGTTATGTGGTTTTTCTGAATTTCATGGATTAAAACCGGAGTTTTCTCGCCTGCCCCGTAGGAGGCTTGCTTTCTTTCGAGGGTGTCTTGCTCTTCAATTTCAAGCGAAATCAAAGAACTCTCGCCAGCTGTTTTATAAACTTTTTCAAAGGCCTTATAATCTAACTCTAAAGATTGGGTTTTCTTAATTTTTGGTCCATATAAAACAGCCGGCAAAATATCTCTTTGCCGAAGATTTTTTACTTTTCTCCCGGTCTCTTTTCTGATTTTAGCGGATAGAGAAAGCATATTCGCTTTTTTAAATTAAAAATTTAAAATTTGATATTTAATTTTTTATGTGAATGCATTGAACAGGACAACCTTCAACCGCTTCCTGATTACAGCCTGCCTCGGCTATTTCCAGTTCATAATTTCCATCGTTGTTTTTTTTAGAATTTGAAAGCTGAGATTTACCATCTTCACCCATCTGCCAAAAATCTCCGCAAAGGGTGACGCATAAACCGCAGCCAATACACTTTTTTTTCTCGTGGATTATTCTCATACAAAAAATAGCTGACAGAGGCTCGAAGAAACAAGTTTCTTCTCCCGTTTCGCCTTCGGCTCGACGATAGAAATTTCGGCCCAATCTTTAATCTTCTCTTTATCTTTAAATAAGGAGCTTTTGAATAAGGAGCTTATCTCCTTTTAAGGTAGGGCGCGAGCGATAGCTGGCGCACTATCTTATTGAGAATTCATTGGAATAAAATTTATTATCTTCTCTAAAACTATCTTTATCTTTACAATTAAGACAGACAGGGACGGCTAATCGGTGAGCGCCCTCATTCACAAAAGATAAATTAATTTCAAAGAATTTTGACTGACGGGCACTAAGACAAATTTCATTGATATCTGATTCAGGACATTCCGAATAAGGATACGATTCCCAGTCGCCATCTTTTTCCTCTAAATGATAAGGGTAACAGGAAGAAAAGCAAATATTTTTTCCTAAATTGTTTTTAATGGCGAGCTTTAAAATCTCTCCTTTTTGATATTCTGTTTTATCGGTTCTAATTAAAATCGGAAAAGTCTTTATTAAATAATCTCTATCTTGCCAGATTAATCCTCCTCCAACTAAAATAGTTAAAATGACTAAAATAATTAAGTCTTTATTTTCCATTTTTTATTTACCGAGCTTCCGAAGGAAGCGAAGGTGAAGAAGAGAACGTAGTTCTCTTCGCCTTGAATTTTAATCGACCTTTACCCCGTTTATTTTCTAATGATAAATCTCTCTTCCATTTTTTTCAAAGTTTCAACAATTCCGCCGTATTCCAACTCTGAATAAGGAAGCATGGCCGCTCCATAAAAACCTTGTCTTCTAATTTCTTCAGCTTTTTTCGCAACTTTGTAACGAATATAATCCCAGTAAGGCTGATCAAAAGCATCGGCCGGCTCAGTTAATTTACCATTTTTTACTGAAAAAGCCAAACAGCTAATGACTGGCGGCCCGTCAAAAAAAGAAATGGTTGAATTTTTCTTTACCGGCATCAAAGGCCCTACATGAGAACCCCGCATAAAACCTGCTACATAAGGACCGATAGAAAAAGGAGATAAAACCTCTCCGGTTGCCGGGAAATCTTTCTGAGTCCTCACCAGCATTACCGGATCGTCTTTCCCGACGTATTTGCCGGCAATATTATGAAGTCTCGTAGTGGAAGCAAACGCTACTTGTTCACCTGTAGTCCTTGACCAGATTGACTCAACCACGAACCTACCGCTATCTCTCAGAAGAGCGGCTAAATCATAAGCTTCTTCTGGGGTAACCAACTCAATCACTCTGTCTGCTTTTGTATAATTAACATCCATAATCATCCATTTAAACCCTTTTTTCAAGGAAGCTGAAAGAATCAGTCCTGCACAATGCATGGGATCGGCAAAACCTAAATAAAGAGGAAGGTTAAAAGCGCCAGGTTCAGTTTTATCAGCCATAAACATTAAAAATGGTTCAGCCGGTCTTTCTTCAATCTCCATTTCAGCAATCTGGGGACCCATCCCTTTGACGTTTCCGGAGAAAGCATCCACCAGTAAATCTTGACCCGCCCCATAAAGACCCTGGGATTTGGCCACTTTAGTTCCTGCCAAAAAGGCATCCCAGCAAAGCAGGTGAATCTTTTCATTTAAAACTCCTTTTTGGTGAGTTGTCAGGATTGCAATGTCATCCCCGGTATAGCCAATATAATAATCAATGAGCAATCCCCTGCCTTTTTGTTTGATATAATTTTCCACTGCCTCTAAAACTTTTTGACTGGGTGTGATATGACCTCCAATTGAACCAATGTCTGCTTTAATAATTGATAAAGTAATTTTCATAAACTACCGAAGCTTTAGCTAAGGTGAAGAAGAGAACTTTGTTCTCTTCGCCTTTTAAAAGCTTTTGTTTAAAACCTAAGTTTTATTCATTATATCACTTTTTTACATGGCGAAGAAGACTTCATCCTCTTCTTTTACCTTCGCTTCCGCTTCGCAGAAGCTCGGTTTTTGATAAATTCAAAATTGTTTTGATGACTGCGTCCGGACTTAAAGATATGGCTTCAATTCCTGATTCTATCAAAAACTTAGCAAATCCGGGAATGGTTGAGGGTGCGTCACCGCATATTCCTATATATTTTTTCTTTTGGCGACAAATCTTTATCACTTTTTTAATCATTTCTTTGGAAGCTTCGTTGAATTCATCGGCGATAAAACCTAAGTAAGCATTGTCTCTGTCCATCCCTAAAATCAATTGAGTCAAATCATTGGAGCCAATACTCATTCCATCAAAAATTTCCAAGAATTTTTCTGCCAAAACGACATTGCTGGGAATTTCACACATGACAATGATTTTTAAACCGTCTTTTCCTTTCTTTAAACCGTTTTTTGATAATAAATCTAAAACTTTTTTTCCTTCCTCCGGCGTCCGGCAGAAAGGAATCATCAACCAAATATTTTTCAAACCCAATCTGTCTCTGGCTCTTTTTATGGCCCGGCATTCCATCTCAAAAGCGGGTTTGAATTTCTCATCATAATATCTCGAAGCTCCCCTAAGCCCCAGCATGGGATTTTGTTCTTCCGGTTCAAAAAGTTCGCCGCCGATTAAAGCCCGGTATTCATTGGTTTTTAAGTCAGACAGTCTGACAATCACCGGATTGGGCCAAAAGGCCGAAGCAATCTGGGCAATTCCTTCGGTTAATTCTTTCACAAAATAATCTTTTTTATCTTTATGCTCAATGGTTAACTCTGCAATTTTCCTTTTTAGTTCTCTGTCTTTCAATTGTTTAAAATGATACAGGGCCAGAGGGTGAATTCTAATTTTTTCTGCAATAATAAATTCTTGCCTGGCCAATCCTACCCCTTCCACCGGCAAAAAAGATGTTTTGAAAGCAATTTCCGGCGCGCCAATATTGACCACAATTTTAACGGGTAACTTGGGAATTGTTTTTAAATCATATTTTTTAATCTTAAAAGGAATCTTTCCTTCAAAAATTCTTCCTTTTCCTGTGGTGCAATCAACGGTAATATTCTGCCCTGTTTTTAAAACCTTGGTTGCTTTTTTTGCTCCCACAATGCAAGGAACTCCCAATTCCCGGCTGACAATGGCGGCATGAGCGGTCTTGCCCCCCTCTTCCGTAACAATAGCTGAAGCGATTCTCATTACCGGCACCCAATCAGGGTCGGTAATTTTTGTCACCAAAATTTCTCCTTTTTGAAAAGCGGAAATTTTAGAAATACTCTCAATCACTTTTACCTTGCCCTGGCCGATTTTACTGCCAATGGCAATGCCGGCCAAAATTGGTTTTCTGGCAGTCTTAATTTGATATTCTTCATAAACCGAGCTTTTGCAGAGCAAAAGCGAAGGTAAAGATGAAGCAGCAGCTTCATCGCCTACCGAGCTTCTGCTCTTCGGCGCATACCCCGCACCAGAAACTCCGTTTCGGTACGGGGTAAAAATGGTTTCCGGCCTGGATTGAACGATAAACAACTTGCCCGTCTCTCCGTCTTTTGCCCATTCAATGTCTTGAGGCCGACCGTAATGTTCTTCAATTTTACAAGCCCATTTTGCTAAAATTAAAATTTCTTGGTCTTTTAGGGAGAATTTTAATCTGTCTTCTTTCGGAACATTTATTTCCTTCAATCCGCCTTCCTTAGAATAGATATATTTTTTATTTTTAGTTCCTAAATTTTTGGTGATAATTGAGTCATATCCCTCTTTTAAAGTGGGTTTAAAAATATAGAACTCATCAGGAGTAATTCTGCCTTTAACAATCATCTCCCCGACTCCATAAATTGAATTAATCAGCACAACATTTTGAAAACCTGATTCCGTGTCTAATGTAAAAATTACTCCGGAAGAAGCCATGTCCGATCTCACCATAATTTCAACGCCCACCGACAAAGCAATTTTGAAATGGTCAAAACCTTTTTCCTCCCGGTAAGAAATGGCTCTGTCATTGAATAAAGAAGTAATACATTTTTTAACAGCTTTCAGTAATTTTTCTTCGCCTTTCACATTTAAATAAGTTTCGTGCGCGCCGGCGAAAGAAGCCGAAGGAAGGTCTTCGGCTGTAGCTGACGACCTGACCGCAACATCTATCACACGAGCCGCAGCGAAGGGTGGAGAAGAACGAAGAAACAAGTTTCTTCTCCCGTCTCGCCTTCGGCTCGACGAACGAATGTTCTTCGACTCTCTTCTGCTTCGCAGAAGCTCGGTTTTGGATAGTTCCCTGTAAGCCTTAATTATTTCTCTTTTTAAATCATCCGGAAATTCAGCTGCAAGAATCAAATTTCTAGCCTTTCTTCCGATTGTTTGAAGATTTTTAATATTTTTAACGTCAACATCCTTAAAGAGAGCTTTTAATTTCGGTAAAAGATTGTTTTTCTTCAAAAAATACCAATAAGCTTGGGAGGTTGTAGCAAAACCATTCGGAATATTAATCTCCTTTTCAGACAGTTTTGAATACATTTCGCCCAAAGAAGCGTTTTTCCCGCCAACCAAAGAAACATCATTTGAATCAATATCTTTAAACCATAGAATTAATTTTTTATCTTTCATAAAAATAAGGTTAAGCCAAAGAGAATAAATCCTCTTCTTCAGCCACTGAACTTTCGCCACGTGAAAGTGAAAGTGGAAAAGAGGCTCGCCTCTTTGACTTCGCTGCGGCTCGGTTATTTAAAATAAACGCAACTATCATCTCCGACAGGGCCTTCAACATCCTGGGATTGAATAACTCCGTCCGGCCCGCCGGAACAAATGGAAGTTTGCCATTGACCCGGTTCGCAAATAGCATCCCATCCCGAGTCCTTGCAGTCTCCGCAGGGTTCCGGACATCCGTCATAAAAATAGGGATTTCCCCAGGGGTCGTTAGTAATGTCAGAGAGATAGGGAGCAACATAAGTTTTAAAATCGTCTACCGAATTGATGTCATTAACTCTCGGGTATTTGCCGGTATCAGCATGAAACATCATAATGGCTTTATAGATAGTGTTTGTCTCGGCGCTGGCTTTGCTAATTTTTGCTTTAAGCCTTGCTCCGGTCAGACCCACCCACACAATTCCGGCCAAAAGTCCGATAATCGCTATTACCACTAAAAGCTCAATGAGGGTAAAACCCTCATTTCGCCTCACACTCTTCGAGCGTTCGAGTTCAATGAGGGTAAAAGATTTATTTTTCATATACCGAGCTTTTATTTATTAGAGCGAAGAGGCAAGCCTCTTCTTCCGCTTCAGCTAACGCTTCAGCAAGCGAAGGTGGAAAAGAAGATTTATCTTCTTTGACCATTATTTTCTTAATAACCATTTTATTATTTCCTTATTTTGTAAAACGGAAAAGATCAAGATGCCGATTCCAACAGCCACAAATAAAAAATCAAGTAAAAATATCAAAAAGCCGTTTTTATTTGTTAACCCGCCTAAATTTTTCTTTGAAAAATTTTGGAGGGTTAAGATTTTTTTAATCTTCTCAATGCTTTCCGGATTAGATAAAGTAGACAAATCTCCCAATTCTTCTCCGACGAATAACCGTTTCAAAATTCTTCTCATTATTTTACCCGACCTGGTTTTCGGCAAATCTTCAACCAGATAAACTTCTTTTGGCAAGGCAATAGGGCCAATTTCTTTTTTAATCTGGTAGATTGCCTCTTGTTTTAATTCTTCTGAAAATTTTTCCTCGTCGGCCGAAGTTTTAACGTCGGCGGGTGTTTTTGAAACCATAAAAACCACCGGCACTTCTCCTTTTATTTCATCCGGAGCGCCAATGACCGCGCATTCAATAATATCCGGATGTTTGGTAACCGCGTTTTCTAATTCACCGGTTGCCACCCTGTGACCAGCCACTTTTATCACATCATCCACTCTGCCCACAATTCTAATTAAACCATTTTCATCTTTATAGGCGCCGTCTGAAGTAAAATACATGTCCTTCCCATATTGAGTCCAATAGGTTTCAAGATATTTCTTTGGGTCTTTGTAAATTCCTCTTAAAAGACCGGGAGAAAAAGGAGGAAGTAAAACTAAGTTTCCTTCTTTGCCAGCCGGCAAAGGTTTTCTTTTATCGTCAAATACCCGAGCGTTAGTGAAGGGTAGAGATGAAGCACTAACTTCATCGACTATCTCAAATTTTATTCCGGGAAAAGGAAATCCGGTAAAAGCAGGTTTGAAAGGACCGAGTCCCGGCAAAGAACTGATTAAAATGCCACCTGTTTCGGTCTGCCACCAGGTATCAACAACAGGACACTTTTCTTTGCCCACTTCTTTAAAATACCACGACCAGGCCTCTTCATCAATTGGCTCCCCTACCGAACCCAAAAGTCGCAAGGTTTCAAATTGATATTTTTTTATAATTTCGGCGCCGAATTTCTCAAACATCCTGATGGCGGTAGGGGCCGTATAAAAAATGGTTACCCCGTGTTTTTCAATAATCTTGGCCCATCGGTCAGGTGTTGGCCAATCGGGCGCGCCTTCAAACATTAAAGTGGTAATTCCATTAAGCAAAGGAGAATAAATTGTGTAGGTATGACCCGTAATCCAGCCGGGGTCTGAAGTGCACCAAAAAACATCATTTTGTTGAAAATCAAATATCCACTTCCCAGTCCAATAAGCCTGAACGGCATAACCGCCGCAGGTATGAACGCAGCCCTTGGGTTTGCCTGTAGAACCTGAAGTGTAAAGAATGAAAAAAATATCTTCCGAATCCATTATCTCTGGCCCGCAAAAATATTTTTCATTTTCAATCAACTCATGCCACCAGATATTTTTATTTCCTTCCCAATTTATTTCATTACCTGCCCTCTTTACAACAATTATTTCTTCTACTTTTGTCTCTTTTGCTCCCTCATCGGCGTTTTGTTTCAAGTTTAAAACTTTGCCCCGACGATAATAACCGTCGGCTGTAATTAAAATTTTAGCTTCCGTGTCCTGCAATCTCACCCTTAAGGCGGCTGAAGAAAAAGCTGAAAAAACCACAACATGTATAGCTCCGATTCTGGCGCAGGCCAGCATTGAAATTACCACTTCCGGAATCACCGGCAGATAAATTCCCACCCTATCCCCTTTTTTTACTCCTAATTTCAAAAGAGCGTTGGCAAATTTATTAACTTTAGAGAACAGTTCTCCGTAGGTTAGGATTTGAGGCTTTTCCTCAAGCGGTTCCGGTTCCCAGATTAAAGCAGGTTTATTCTTTATTTTGCCAAAACCAATCGTGTTTTTTTCAAAGATATTGCTCGTAATGTTTATTTTTCCGTCTAAAAACCACTTAAAATAAGGAGGGTTATGTTTAAAACCTCTTTTCCACGACTTCCACCAAAAAAGCTCTTGGGCTAATTTTTCCCAAAATTCAATTGGATCTTTCGCCGCTTTTTTATAAATTGCCTGACTTTTTATCCAGGCCTTTTTTTTAAATTCCTGACTCGGGTAATATAATTCTCCTTTTTTAATCATATACCGAGCTTCCGTTTTCGGAAGTGAAGGTGAAGATGAGAACAAAGTTCTCATCGCCCTCTAAGTTTTTAATGTCTGTTTATTTATTATACACAAAAAAATTAAAAAAAGAAGGACTACCTTTAAGGCAGTCCTTCTTTAAAATAATTTCATATTTTCTTCCCCACAAACTCTGTAAACTCTGCCAACCTGCACGCGTATGCCCATTCGTTATCGTACCAGGCAACAATTTTGACTAAATTTTCAGAAGCCATTGTCAAATTGGCATCAACAATGGCGGAAAATGAATTCCTAATATAATCAGAAGAAACCAGAAGCGCATCTTCAATTCCTAAAATTCCAATAAACTCTTTTTTCTGTGAAGCTTTTTTAAAAACATAATTCACTTCTTCGGCCGTGGTTGGTTTTTCCACTTCACAAATTAAATCCAAAACTGAAACGGTTGGCGTCGGAACCCGGAAAGCTAAGCCGTCTAATTTTCCTTTCAGTTCCGGAAGGACATTACCAATGGCTTTGGCAGCACCGGTGGTGGTAGGAATAATATTTAAAGCAGCGGCTCTCGCCCTTCTTAAATCTTTATGAGATATGTCCAAAATCCTTTGGTCGTTGGTGTAACTGTGAATGGTACTCATAAAACCTCTGACAATCTTGAAATTTTCATTCAAAACCTTAGCCACAGGAGCCAAACAATTGGTGGTACAAGAACCCATATCAAAAATATCGTATGATTTCCCGTCAAATTTCTCCTCATTCACGCCCAGAACAAAAGAAGGAATTTTGTCCGCGTTTTTTGAGGGAGCGGAAATTATCACTTTTTTAGCTCCAGCTGTTAAGTGTTTTTTTGCTCCTTCATAATCAGTAAAGTTTCCCGTACATTCTAAGATAATATCTATTCCAAGCTCTTTCCAGGGTAAATTAGTCGGGTCTTTTTCAGCCAATATCTTAACTTTTTTTCCTGCTGACATGCCGTCAATCAAAAGTTCATTTTTGGTAAATTTTACGGTTTTTTTATAAATTCCGTACAAAGAGTCGTATCTCAATAAATGAGCCAGAATTTCAGGTTCACTCAGGTCGTTAACCGCCACCACTTCCAAATCAGAATGATTGTCTAAAATTCGTCTGAAAGTGTGACGTCCAATTCTTCCAAACCCATTGATAGCAATTTTGACCATAATTGGTAAAGCGAATGTAAACTTTATTGTCGAACGATTACTCTTTAATATTTAGTAATTTACAAATTTTCTCTTTATCAAATCCTGCCACAATTTCTCCGTCAATCTCAATTACCGGCACTTCCATTTTTCCTGATTTTTCTATCATCTCTTCCCTGGCTTTCTCATCTTTAGAAACGTCAATATCTTCAAATTCAATATTATGTTCTTTTAAAAATTCCTTCAAAGTAAAACAGTAAGGACAACCGGGTGTCAAAAACAATCGCACTTTTGCTTTAATGATTTTATCGTCACTCATTGAATTTGATTCACCAAATCTTTGACTGGTCCGCAAACCGCATCTGGTTTCTCTCCCGTTAATTTACAGAATAAAGCAGTTAAATTTTTGGTCTCAGATTGTTCTCCCGCCTGCTCGCCTGAACCAACCCGGTAATATTTACAGCCCAACACCAAAGTCGGAATGCCCCCCGTGCTGTATTTTGAGAACAAGTCTGTGTCATTCTGCGAATCAATATTTTCGTGAAAGGAAATATACCCCTCAAAATTCTTGGCTACGCTTTCAAAAATCGGTTTCTCCCAGCGGCAGTGCGGGCAGCTTTCTGATCCGAAGAAGTACACAAGCGGTTTTCCGTTTTCCTGACAAATCTGATCATTACTAACGGAGAAGTCGCCGATAGTGGAACCTGTTTTTTGAGTAGAGTTTTGGGTGGTGCTGGCTTCCTCTCCAATGCTGATTGCCTGGGTGAATAAAATCTGTCCATCTTTCGTTACATAAGAATCGTATTGCTGATTTGCGATTTTAAGCTGGAATTTATAAATACCGTTTTGGTCTGAGACATTCAGCAAAACAGCTACCGTGCCCGAAGCTAATAAATTTTCGTTAATGTAATTAATCGCTTTATCAGCCGCCTGCTGAGGAGTTAAGAGCCCAACAATTTTATTACCCTGATTTTTATAATTTAGGTAATAAATAGTTCCAGCCACCAAAAGACCGGCAATGACAATCGCTACAGGTATTAAATTTTTCTTTATACTGTCGGTCTGCATATTTACCATAATTTAACTTGCTAATTATGTTTAATATTACTACAAATCTAATTTTCAGACAAGCCCAGTATATCAACTATAACGTACTATCTAATCAATTCAGCAACGAAAATCTTTAAAGTGAGGCAGGCTGTGAAGGGAACACTTCGCAGCCGAGCCCGAGAGAAATTTGAATTCCAGTTAAGGATTTTTTGAGGCTCGGCGAGAAATAGCAGCGGCCGGAGAAGACTTTATCTCTTCACTTTAGCCGACTGCGTGTTCCCTGAACAGCCAGCCGAGCGATAATTGTTACCGAATTCGTTCATAATTATAACTCTGGTATTTGCTTATTTTTTAATTTTAATGATTCGTCAAATTCGTATTCTATTAAACCGCCGTAAGGAATTTCCAGATTAATAATATCATTATCGGAAATTTTTTCAACATATTTTACTATTGCTCTTAAGGAATTATGGCTGGCTACTATTAAAACATTTTTTTCTTCTCTTAAATCTTTTTCAATATATTTTTTGAAAAAAGGAGTTGTCCTTTTAAAGACATCTTTCAAGCTCTCCCCGCCGGGCGGAGCCAAATCAAAACTTCTTCGCCAAAGTTGAACTTTTTCCTCACCGTATTGTTTTTTTGTTTCTTCTTTATTTAATCCCTGTAAATTACCGTAATACCTTTCGTTTAATTTTTCTGAAACATAAACTAGAATATTGTTTTGACTTATGTCTGCGAAATTTCCCCATTTTTGCATTCTACCTCCGTCTAAATGAATAAAAAATGGGTATTTCTGGCTATTCTCAAATACCCTGGCAACTGTATCTTGATTTCTAAAAAGAGGTGAAGTATAAATTTTATCAATTTTAAATTGAGATATTTTTCCGGCAATTTCTCCGGCTTCTTCTTTTCCTTCCTCGCATAAAGGCCCGTCTGTCCAGCCGGCAAACCGGTTTTCCAAATTCCATTGTGATTTAAAATGTCTTAGTAAAATTAATTTACTCATAAATTGATGTTGTCTTTGTTATTGCGTAGTTTTTGAAACCTTGAGTATGCTATATGATCTGAGAATAGTCCCTGTTGCCGATAGGGCTTCTAGTTTGTAATACCAATCTTGTGTTGTTCCATCAACAGAATCAATTATATTGCTAGGGGTATCTTCAGTCTCTGTAAGCTGAAAAACTTTTGACCATGGACCTGTCGCCGCACTACCACGAGAAATGATTATTTCAGTAGTTCCAATTGGTAAATCTGCCCAATAAAGGATTATACTATCTCCCATGTTAAATGCCCAAAAATCGGAATTGCTATTAATACTGGTATTGTTCTCAGTGGTTTGGTCTTGGTTGATAAATTTAAAAGTAGAAAGGATTTGGTCAATGATTTTATCATACTTATCCGATAAAACCATAATTACATTATATTCTTTCAGCCAGCTTGGTTTTTCGTCTAATATCCTAATTGCTTTATATTTTGGCCATTGATTCCATTCTTTCTGTTCTGCTTTCGCGCCTCCGATATTGATAAAAGAAATTTTTGGATTTTCGTCCTCGGCATGAATCGCCCCTTCTGGAGCTATGCTCACGTAATCATTTTCTTTTGATATATGAAACGAATTATATGGCCCAGTAAGAATTGTACCTTCCGCCACCTGCTGAGAATATCCCTCGGAAAAAATCCAACCATTCGGATATCTTACCTCAAACCCATACTCTTCATTCCGATAAGTCTGCCAGTCGGATGTATCTATTTTTTTCTCAGTTTTTTCGCAAATTCCAGAATTGCAGGTACATTCAAAATTAAAATTGCTTTTTTCCGGCAGACACTTTTCACACGATGAACCTTCACTTTTTTTGTACCATTCATTTTGTATTATTTTTGCCTGTTCCGGAGAAACGCATTTATAATCTGGGTTGCCCAAATCACAAGGAGGGCAGCCACTTTCACCAGTATAAACTAACTTGCAATCTGATGCTTGGTAGCATTTTACTTTCCCGTTTAATTGAATTCTGCCAAAAATAAAATCGTCAATTATATCCTTCTGCCACCAAAAAATTCCACCGGCAATAATTATAACTATAACTATCAAAATAAATATTTTTGACATATAAAAATACTTTAAAGCGAGGCAACAAAGTTTTCATGGTAAATTTCGCAGGCGGCAAAGCATGGTTTCTGAGCGAAGCTCAGAATTTGCCGCCGAGAATTTAGATAGC
>Ga0210018_1000282_pt1 | contig 24854 bp, 29 predicted proteins | sample CryGeyCG2014_010_2_FD_183967 | JGI IMG/M metagenome (GOLD analysis project Ga0210018, IMG submission 183967) | Groundwater microbial communities from aquifer - Crystal Geyser CG09_land_8/20/14_0.10 (SPAdes) (version 2) | ecosystem: Environmental > Aquatic > Deep subsurface > Groundwater | place...
AAATGGCAAAAATCAAGCCGAGTTTTTAGGAAAAAAATTTCAAAAAGAAAATCCTGATTTAATAATTACCTCTTCTCTTAGTAGGGCCAAAGAAACAGCAGAGATTATTAATAAATATACAAAAAAGACATAATTGTTGATAATCGCTTTGTTGAAGCTGACATTGGAATTTACGAAGGATTAACCAGTAGCGAATTTTGGGAAATAATAGAAAATAAATATTATGGAGATATATATAAATTTTATAATAATAATTTTTTAGGAGGCGAGAATAGCAGAGAAATTGAAAAAAGAGTTTCTCAAGGTTTAAAAGATATCAAAAAAAATTATCAAAACAAAAAAATTATTTTAATTACACATGGTTTTGTTATAAGAATTGTTAATAAATATTTCAACCCGGATATTTCATTTACAAAATTCTTTAATTTTCTTATTAAAAACGGTGAAATTAAAAAATTTAATTTTTGAAAAAAAATATGAAAAAAGCAAGATTTAGTTTAGTAGCGGATGTCCATTTATTTCTTATTAAAGATAATAAAATTTTATTTTTATTAAGAGAAAATACTGGTTATATGGACGGGTATTATCATGTGCCTGCTGGTCATTTAGACGGAGAGGAAAAAATAGCTAGCGCATTAATAAGAGAAGCTAAAGAAGAAATCGGTATAGCTATAGAGCCTGAAGATATAAAGTTTGTGCATATTATGCACAATAAGTCTAATAATGAAAGGGTGGCATTTTTCTTTGAAGTTAAAAAGTGGCATGGTGACATTAAAAATATGGAGCCGGATAAATGCGGAAGGTTGGCATGGTTTCCTTTAAATAAATTACCGGAAAATATAGTTCCTTATGCTAAAAAATCTATAGAATATTATTTAAAAGGAATAAACTTTTCCCATTATGGCTGGGACTAAAATAATTTTTGTATGTTCGAAAAATTAATAAAAAGTTTAGAAAAAATAAATTGGAATAATTTTGATGAAGTATTTTCAGTAAACAAAGAGATATTGGAAAGTATATTTAAAAATCGCGATATTATTGGTTATTTTTTAAATAATTCTTTGAAAGATAAAAAATTGGTTTCTTTAGCTGAGCATTATGACTTTTTTGATAAAATAGTTCTTTACATTGATAAAAAAGATAGATTTAGAATAAGGCTTCATGTTTTTTCTGGAGAAAATTCTAATCAATACAGACCACATTGTCACAGATGGGATTATTCAAGTGTAATTTTAAATGGTGGCTATAGGCATAATATTTACGGGACAGAAAAGGAAATTAACGAGAATACAAAGATTGATGTCTTAAAACCGATATTGTGTCAAGAGGAAAGAATTGGTTCTATATACACACTAAGCAATAAAGTATTCCATTCAATAGCTGCAAAAAAAGATACAGTTTCAATTATAATTAGAGGGCCTAGTTTAAAAGATCGTTTCCTTATAATAGATAAAAAAGTTAATAAAATATGGTGGGAATATGGAAGAGAAAGCGAAACAATAGAAGAAATAAGAAATAAAGTTATTACGACCAGAAATCTAAAATTATTGGTGAATAAAGTTAATAAATTGGTTTTATAGCTATGAGCATAGAAAAATTTTTGACACCACAGGATTTTTTGTATTTAAAGAAAATTACAAATAATCCTCCTAAAAATTGGTTTGAGAATATCTATATTTATATTACTGAAAAATGTCAACTTCATTGCAAGCATTGTTATTTAGGAAAACGACTAAACAGGGGGCTTGTTATGTCAAAAGAGGAAGTCTTTGATAATTTAAGTTTTTGGAAAAAAATTGGTGGTAAGAAACTTTGTTTTTTAGGAGGAGAACCGACTCTACATCCTGATTTTGAGAAAGTTGTAAAGCATGCGAATGATTTAAAATACGAAAAGGTTATCATGGATAGTAATGGTCAAAAAGTTTCTTTAGAAAAATTAAGCAATTTGAGTTATTCTGATTTCAGTTATATTCAAATAAGCTTGGATGGAGGATCTTCTTCTACAAACGATATAACTAGAGGTAAAAATACTTTCAATATAGCATTAAATAGTATAAAAGAATTAAGGAAGAAAAATTTTGATATTAGAATTATTTGTACGGTTAACAGATTTAATATAAAGGATTGTCTTAATCTTTTACCTCTCGCAGACAGCTTAGGAGTAAGTTTGATAAAATATCATATTTTTTCAGGGATTGGAATAGGAAAAGATAATAACAACTTATTAATTAATCCGAAAGAATGGATAGATTTTACGAATTTACTTTTGGAACAGAAAGGTAAATATAAAACCAAAATTCAATATCAAGCCGCTTATGGCGACGAGAATACAAAGAGTTTATTGTTTGGCCAGAAATATACTGGATGTTTGGGAAGAAAATTAGATAGGATGTCAATTTTCGCTGATAAAAAAGTATATGTTTGTTCTTACCTTTTTGATACAAGCCTAAACTTCGCTGAAGTTGATTTAAAAAACAATAAGTTGGTTATTAACAAGAAAAGAAATAGCGAAATTAATTTATTTTTCTCAAAGTTAGAAAAATGTCAGCGATGCAATTTTAATAATGTATGCGCCAATGGGTGTGTGGCAGAAAAAATTGTTAATAATTTTTACCCTTGCAGTAAATATCGGAATATATATCCAATTTGCCGTTTATGGAAAGCAACTGTATAAATTTAATTTAACTCAAATTCATGCCTAAATTACGGCTTTTCGACAATTTATTTATAGGAAAAATAGTAATTAAATTTAAAATGATTCCAGATATCAGCGACTTTAAAAGTTCGCTGAAAAGTAAAATTTTAGAAATAAAAGATATTACAAATCGTAGGAAAACCGTTATTTTAAGTTTCGATTTAGAGGGCAGAATAATGAACATTAAATTAAAAGATGAGATATTCAATAATGAAGTAAAAATTTTTGAACGAGGCTTTGACGGTAAATTTTATATCTATTCAGAAAATTGCAAAAATCTTAATCCAAACAATAAAAGCATTTATCAATATTATGATTACTATAACGAAACAGTGAACGAAAATTTAGAAATAAGCGAGATTATGATTAATTCTATTAATTCGTTTTTAAAAGGGATTTCAGCAAGAAAAAATTTATCTTTAGCTAAAGATAAATTTTCAATATTGGAAAGAGCTTATTCACTATACGGTTGGAGGGGATTATTAAATGAAAGGTTTAAAGTTCAAAAAATATATTGCAATTCTATAAGTGTTTTACCGCCAGAAGTTAGGCCAGACCAAAATCCTACTTTTTCAATAATACAAATTGCACAAGGTTGTTGGATAAAAGATAAAAAGGGTCCGTGTAAATTTTGTGATTCTTATAAAGATATAAATTACCGAGAAAAGAGCATTAAAGAATTAGAAAAACATATAGGCCTAGTTATAAATAATTCAGGGAAAGGATGGAGATATGTAAAAAAGATTTTTTTATTAGACGCAGATCCTCTTCATACAAACATAAAAACTGAAACCTATTTTAAATTTTTAAAGAAAAAAATTTCTAAAATTAAATGGTATGAATCATTTATTAGTACCCTCACTATTTTATCGAAACCCGTCAGTGAATGGGAAAAAATTAAAAAATTAGGGCTTAAAAAAGTATATTGGGGCGTTGAGAGCGCAGATGATAAAACTTTAATGTTTTTAGGAAAATCACATACAAATAAAATGTTATATAATGCAGCTTCAATGTTGAATAAAATAGGCCTGCATTATGTAGTAATATTACTTTCTGGAATTGCTAATTTAGGTTATGAAAATAACCACATAGAAAAAACAGCAGAATTTATACAAGATATCAATGCTACAGATGTTTACATATCCAGATTTACACCCCAACCAAACACCGAATTATTCGATTTAATAAAAAATAAAAAAATAATATTTCCTTCAATTTCGGATCGAGAAATAGAACACAGAGCTATGATAAAAACAATCAGTCGAAAAAATAATCATCTTATCGCAACCAGAAATGTAAGAGGGACATACGGTGTGCAATTCAATCGTTAATCTTTTCGACCTCGCTCATAAAATTGCATTAAATGAATCAAGTAGAAGCTAAACCATCAATGACTAAAATTTTTTATGAGCAAACATTATACGAAAAGTTATAATAAGTGTGGCGCGTCAGCTTCGCTGGCACGAAGAATTACGGCGGCGAAAAAAGAAGCGGCGAAAGCTATGCCCGAGCGTTCAGTTTCGGTTCTGCCGCGCGAAGCGCGGCAATCAGTCGGGATTTTGTTCAAAATGAGTTCTAACTTTTTCTAAAATTGACCATTTAAGTTATCCACAGCTAGTCTTGACAAGATATTTGTTTTGAATTATAATTCAAAACAAAGGCCGGCACAAATAATTATTAATTACAAATTACAAAATTATGCCATTTAGAAACGGAACAGGCCCATTGTGGGGCGGCGGTCCGGGCACTGGCTTTAGGGGAAGAATGTTTGGCGGTTATTGCCCGTATTTCAACCCCAGAATACCCAAAAAAGATTATCTTGAAATGTTAAAACAGGAAAAAGAAGCTCTGGAAGAAGAAATTAAAGAACTGGAAAATGCCAAGGCCGCCTAAACCGCGTTGCGTGAGGTTTCGGCCTCACGCAACTTATTTTAAACCCCAAGGCATACCTCTTTGTTTTTTAGAAGAGGTTGTTTTGGATATTGATGAGCTTGAAGCAGTCCGACTTTGCGATTTAAAAAATCTAGACCAGATAGAAGCCGCCAAGAAAATAAAAGTCTCGCAAAGCACTTTACAGAGAATTTTATCAAGTGGTCGTCAAAAAATCGCTCAAGCTTTGATTTTAGGCAAAGCAATAAAAATAGTTAAATAAATATTTTTATGCTATAATTTTAACTTATCCACAGCTAACTATTGACAAAACTTATCTCTGTATTATACTTTGAAACAAGTGTTAAGTACGAGATTCGTACCCTTAGAGCTCGAGCAATCGAGCTCTTTTGTGTTTAATTGCTTGATTTGTTATAATGAAAATGGAGTCCAAGGGGCTACCGCTTGGGCGGGACTCGTACTTAACACTCGAGTTTGAGGGGTTCGAATCCCCTTGGCTCCATTAAATCTATGAAAACGACAAAACAAAATCTTGCCATCATCAGTCTGACTGCCTGCGAAGGTTGCCAGGTGGTGATTTTAGATTTAGGAGAAAAATTCTTAGATTTGCTTAAAAAAAATTATGAACTGGCGGAAATGTCTTTAATAGAAGATGAACCAGACAAGCAAAAATACGATGTTTGCATTATTGAGGGCACAGCCATTACCAAACAAGATAAAGAGCGGCTTTTAAAAGCCCGTAAAAAATCAAAGATTTTAATCGCTTTGGGCGCCTGCGCCTGTTTGGGCGGCATTCCGGAAATTAAAAATTATACTGATAAATATCAAGCAGTAAAATATGTTTATCAAAATATCAAAAAAATAGACAATCCAGAAATCAAACCATTAAGAGAATTTGTCAAAATCGATTTGGAAATTCCCGGCTGTCCGCCAACTGGTTCAGAAATTCTAGAAGCTCTCAAGCAATTATCTTGCGGCCGAATTTATAAAATTCCCAAAAGACCGGTTTGTTATGATTGTCCGTTAGCCACGACTTTGGATTGCTTTTTGCAAAAAAATGAATTATGCTTAGGACCAGTAAGCATAACTGGCTGCAACGCGGTTTGCCCAAGAAATAATTATCGCTGCGAAGGCTGCCGGGGACCGCTCTTGGATAAAAGCGGCAATAATATCAAAAATATCTTAAAATTATTTAAACAAAGAGCTGGTCAAAGAGAGATTGATCTCTTGTTTCAAAAATTCGGTTTTCAAGACGATGTTAAATTTGAATCTAAAATTTAAGAACAAAAACTTGCTTAGACAAGCCTTAACCCATCGTTCGTACTTAAACGAAAGTCCTAATCTTGAATTAGACCATAATGAGCGATTGGAGTTTTTGGGCGATGCGGTTTTAGAATTGGTTGTTACCGAGTATCTTTATCAAAACTATAAAAGTCCGGAAGGAGAGCTGACATCTTGGCGGGCAGCTTTGGTTAATGCTGAAATGCTTTCAAAAAAAGCGAAAGAGCTTGGCTTGAATGATGAAATTTTATTAAGCAAAGGTGAAGCAAAGGATACTGGCAAAGGCCGCAATTATATTTTAGCCAATGCTTTGGAAGCTCTAATCGGCGCAATTTATTTAGACCAGGGTTATGAAGCAGCTGAAAAATTTATTAAAGAAAATATTCTGATTGAGCTGCCGAGCATTTTGGAAAACAAGCTTTATCTTGATGCTAAAAGCCAATTTCAGGAAAGGGCGCAAGAAGAAGTTAATATTACTCCTGAATATAAAGTTTTAAAAGAATGGGGGCCTGATCATGATAAAAAATTTAAAATTGGTGTTTGTTTAGGACTAGAGCTGGTTGCCACAGCCATTGGTTCAAGCAAGCAGGAGTCCCAGCAAAAAGCGGCTGAAAAAGCCCTGAAAGTAAAAAAATGGTAGTTGTGGATAACTTGAGCTTGACAAAAAAACTTGTTTTGATTTATTATTAAAAATAATGATTTCGAAGATGGGCTTAAATCTAGTTGTCATTCTAACCAGTTATTGAGCTGAGCTTATTTTGTTTTTAGATAAGCCAGCTCAAAAAGCTGGTTTTTTGTTTTTAGGAGGTGAGTAAATTGTATCTCGAAAAGCAAGGTTTAGAAGAATTAGAAAAAAGAATCGCTCAAATTGACAACTATTTGCGCAACAGAGCCTTGGGAGCGCGACAGCGCGAATGGTTGAAGAGGGAAAAAGAAAACTGGAGCGAAATTATAAAGGAGATAAAACAAAATGATTTTTATCTCTAGCGCGGTTACAAGCCGCCATAGGATAAGCAAAGTTATAGAGATCCTAGGCCTCTTGCTTATCCCTATTTTTATTGACAAAAAATTTTGGTTTTGATATCTTAAATATAAGAGTAATTTTAAAACTATGCACTCTTCGCTTGAAATCGAAGAAATATTTTTAGATAAAGAAAAAGAATTAGAAATAGAAAAACCGCTCAACAGAAAACGGCTGTTATTTCTTTATCTTTTTATTTTTTTCTGTCTTTCTGCTTTACTGGCAAAAGTTAGTTATCTGCAAATTGTCAAAGGTGAATATTATCAAAAAACAGCTGAAGAAAATAGAATCAGAATAAAATCAATCCCCGGTTTGCGAGGAATAATTTATGATGCCAAAGGTCGACAACTAGTTAATAATGCCTTAAGTGCCAAAGAAAAATTAGTCCGCCAGTATATTGACGGACCGATTTCAGCTCATATTATCGGCTATGTTAATTCAGAAAACAAAGGCCAAACTGGCTTAGAAATGATTTATGAAAATTATTTAAAAGGCCAGGATGGCAAAAAAAGAATTGAAGTTGACTCTTTGGGCAAAAACCACAGAATAATAGCCTCTCAAGAACCCCAATTCGGCAATAATCTGATTTTGAATCTTGATTTTGATTTACAGAAAAAATTATATCAAACGCTTCCCGAGACACCTTCGGCCGGCATTATTTTAGACTCTAAAACCGGCGGCATTTTAGCCCTGGCCAGCAAGCCAAGTTTTGACAATAATTTATTTAGCCAAGGCATTTCAGAAACAGATTATCAGAATTTAATTCAAGACCAGCAAAAACCTCTTTTTAATCGAGTAATAAGCGGTCAATATCCGCCCGGCTCAACCATTAAACCGCTGATTGCCGCAGCCGCTCTGGAGGAAAATCTAATTGACCCTTGGCAGGAAATTACTGACCTGCCTTATTTGCAAATCAGAAATCAATATAATCCCGAGATTATTTACAAGTTTCCGGATTGGAAAGACCACGGTAGGGTCAACATGATCAAAGCCATCAAAGAATCGTGCAATATTTATTTTTACCAAGTCGGCGAAAAACTAGGCTGGCGCAATTTTCAAAAATATGCGAAATTATTTAATCTGGGCAATACATTGGGCATTGACCTGCCCAATGAAGCACATGGTTACACACCCAAAGACGGTTGGCTGGGAGATCTATATCATACTGTTATTGGCCAAGGAGATTTAACCGCAACAGTTCTGCAAGTTGCTTCTTATACCGCGGCAATCGCCAACAATGGCAAACTTTATCAACCACAAATAGTTGACAAAATTATTGATAGCGATAATAATTTAATCAAAGATATTTTACCAAAAATTTTAAAAAGTAATTTTCTTAAAGAAGAGAATCTCAAAATCATTCAACAGGGGATGGACCAGGGGCTGGAACACGGCAAAACAGGCACTGCTCAATTTGGCCCTGATAAAAAAAAGTATCATGCCTGGTACACTTCTTATAAAGAAAATTTAGTTATTACTATTTTAGTCGAACAAGGCACAAGCGGCCAACAAACAGCTCTACCCATTGCCAGAGAAATTTATACATGGTATGATTCTAATCAATGAACCTAACTAAAGAAAACTTAGAAAAATTGCAAAAAAAATTGGACTTTCTTAAAAAGCCAAAACGACGCGAGATTTCTTTGCGCATTCAATCGGCTAAAGAACTCGGCGATCTTTCCGAGAATGCCGAATACAACGAAGCCAAAGAAGCTCAATCTTTAAACGAAGCAGCCATTGCTGAATTGGAGAAACAGATTAGAGAAGCAACTATTATTGAAGAAAGCAAAAGCAACAAGATCCAAATCAGCTCAAACGTAAAAGTGCAAAGCGTTAAAGGTGTTCAGCAATTTACGATTGTCAGCTCTAATGAATCTAATCCTTTAGAAGGAAAAATATCCGATGAATCGCCTTTAGGCAAAATACTTATAAATCATTGCGCCGGCGATAAAGTAGAACTTGAATTGCCTGATCAAAAAGTCAATTATAAAATTTTGGAAGTTAGATAGAATTATCTTCAAGGTTCAAATTCGGTTTTGCTTCTATTTTGTCAAAGTCTTTGGGTTTGATAAGCTTTTTTTTAAAACTAGCGGCTAGAGCAATCATAACTGCATTGTCCAAGCAAAATTCAGGATCTGGTATGCAGTATGCAGTATGCAGGGAATTTTTAATGGCTTGGCGGAGAGCCTTATTAGCCATTACTCCGCCGCCAAAAACAACTGACTTGGGTTTGAATTCTTCAAACGCTTTTTTGGTTTTAAAAAGCAAAACATCAATCACTGCGCTTTGAAAACTGGCGCATAAATCAGCTTTATTGATTTTATCAGCGCTTCGCACTAAATACAAAACAGCTGTTTTTAATCCGGAAAAACTAAAATCATAATTTTGACTATGCATCATTGGCCTTGGTAAATCATATTTTTTTGGATCGCCTTTTTGAGCCATTTTTTCAATAATCGGCCCGCCAGGATAGCCGAGATTCAATAGTTTTGCCACTTTATCAAATGCTTCGCCAGCCGCATCATCGCGTGTCTGGCCTAAAGTTTTATAGTTTTGATGGCCTTTCATCAAAACTATTTGCGTATGCCCGCCAGAGACTACTAAAGCTAAAACTGGAAATTCCCAGCCAGAGGCTGGTCGGCCTTTGGCCGAAAAAGGCCAATTAGCATAAATATGACCTTCAAGATGATTAACCGGAAGAATCGGCTTGTTTAATTTTTTGGCAAAATTAATCCCCTGCCACAAACAAGGCGAAAGACCGGGCCCAATCGTTAGAGCAACAACATCAAAATCTGATTTTATTTTCTTGAATAAAATTGGCAAATTCTTTTCATGCTCACGGCTGGCTAGATGCGGCACTACGCCGCCATAAGGCGCATGAATTTTTATTTGCGAAGCGACTAATCTTTTTATAATCTTAAAATTATCTAACAATGCAATTGCTGTTTCGTCGCATGATGTTTCAATAGCCAAAATTTTCACAACTTAATCTTAATTTAGAAAATCAAAAACCGCAAGCCTATCGGCTGCGGTTTTTTTAAGAAAATATTTTACTTTCTTTTCTTTGCTTTCTTTTTCTTGGCTGGCATATTTTTATTTTTAGAATTTATAAATTCCCCTCATTGTCTCGCTTCGACCCTAACGAGAATAAGCGTCTATAAAATAATTATAAGAACCTTTCGTCGCTTTGCTCCTCAAGGACCTTTTAATTATTCGCTTCGCTTATAATTATAGCATAAATTAAAAATTAAAAATACCTGTGGATAAGTCAGAGAAATCAAATAACTCTGTTGCGCAAGTTTTATTTTTGTGTTATGCTTATTTAATTATTTTAAATTTATGGTCAAAGAAGAATCTAAAGAATCAAAAATTAAACAAACAATAGACGAGCTTAAAGAACGCTTTGGCGAAGGCGCGATTATGAAACTTGACGAAGTGCGCCGAGTTAATATCGAGACAATTCCAACCGGTTCAATTTCTTTGGATTTAGCTTTGGGCGTTGGCGGTGTGCCAAGAGGCAGAATTATAGAGATTTTCGGTCCGGAAATGAGCGGCAAAAGCACGGTCTGCCTCCATGTTGTCGCTAATTGCCAAAAAAATAAAGGCGTGGCTGCTTTTGTTGATGCCGAGCATGCCTTGGACCCTGACTACGCTAAAAAAATAGGCGTTAAAATCAATGATCTTTTAATTTCTCAGCCAGATACGGGCGAGCAAGCCCTGGAAATAGTTGAAGCATTAGTCAGGTCTGGCGCAATTGATGTTATTATTGTTGATTCAGTGGCTGCTTTAACGCCTAGGGCTGAAATTGAAGGTGAAATGGGCGATGTCCATATGGGTTTGCAAGCTCGTTTAATGTCGCAGGCCTTAAGAAAATTAACAGCTGTTGTTTCTAAGACTAACACAACTTTGATTTTTACCAATCAGACAAGAATGAAAATCGGCATGGTTTTCGGCAATCCAGAAACAACCCCAGGCGGCAAAGCTTTGAAATTTTATTCTTCGGTGCGCATTGATTTACGCCGGACAGCCCAAATCAAACAGGGCGAGCAAATAATCGGCAATAGAGTTAAAGCAAAAGTAGTGAAAAATAAAGTTGCTCCGCCTTTTAGAACAGCTGAATTTGACATTATGTACAACGAAGGCATTTCGTATTTAGGAGATTTGATTAATATAGCCGTCAGGCAAAAAATTATTAACAAAGCCGGCTCTTGGTTTAAGTATAACGATCAAAATCTAGGCGCCGGACTTGAAGCAAGCAAGCAATTTCTAAAGGACAATCCAAAAATTATTCAAGAAATTCTGAAGTTAATAAAATCATAGAACAAGTCAATCTTGCAACCTGATAAACTTTGTGCTATTTTGAACCAATGCCGACAATCCAACAACTAATCAAAAGACCGAGAAAAACGAAGCCGAAAAAAACAAAAGCGGTTGCTTTGACATTTGGTTTTAATACTCTTAAGAACAGACCGACTCATTACGACTCGCCTTTTAAGCGCGGCGTTTGCCTTAAGGTCGGCACAACAACTCCAAAAAAACCCAATTCTGCTTTGCGAAAAATTGCCAGGGTCCGGCTGACTAATGGCATGGAAGTTACCGCCTATATTCCTGGTGTTGGCCATAATCTGCAGGAGCACTCAATTATTTTAATCCGCGGCGGCAGAGTTAAAGATTTGCCCGGAGTGCGTTATCATATTGTCCGCGGTGTTCTAGACACAGAAGGAGTTAAAAACCGCAAAAGAGGCCGTAGTCTTTACGGCGCTAAGAGGGAACAAAAACATGAGAAAAAAGAAGAAAATCAAAAGAGTAATTAAACCTGACATAAAATTTAACAATATAATTATTGCTAAATTTATTAATCAGATTATGCGCCAGGGCAAAAAAGCTTTAGCCAAGAGAGTTGTTTATCAGGCTATTTTAAAACTTGGCGACGAACCGCTCAAGGTTTTTGATCAGGCGATTCGAAATGTCGAGCCGCAAATGGAACTGATGTCACGCCGCATTGGCGGAGCGAATTATCAGATTCCAAGAGAAGTAGCGCCTGACAGAAGACTTACTTTGGCTATGCGTTGGATTATTGCCTCAGCTAAAAGCAAGAAAGGAAAACCCATGGCTGAAAAGCTGGCTGATGAGTTAAAATTAGCCGCTCAAAGCCAGGGTGATGCGGTAAAGAAAAAAGAAAACATACATAAAATGGCCGAAGCCAATAGAGCTTTTGCCCATTTTGCCTATCGGGAAAAACGAAATTAAAGGGGGGTGAATAATAATGTTGGAATTCACTCTGTGGTTTCTTGTTGCTGCTTGCGTTATATCTTGCCTGCCACTGTATTTAATTATCCTAAGGCCGCTCTTAAGAACGCGATCGCGAATGCGGTTGCAAGATAGAGTTAACGAACTTAAACAGTTCGCCGAGATCGAAAAGGGACTAATAGTTTATAGTTCCGACGACACAGCGCGCATAGATTGCGAGAATAAATTATTTTTACTCAACAACGAGCTTTTTAGGTTCGAAAAAAAGCTCTCTCAGAAAAAAAAATAAAAATTTTCAAAAAACGTATCCAGGATCTTGATATCCTGGATTTTTTTGTTTATACTAAATACCACATACTAAATACTAATCTTATGCCCCGACAATATCCAATTGAAAAAATTCGCAATATCGGTATTATTGCCCATATAGACGCTGGCAAGACAACTGTCACCGAGCGAATTTTGTATTACACTGGTAAAACCCACAAAATCGGTGAAGTCCATACCGGCGACACGCAAATGGATTGGATGGAACAAGAAAGAGAACGAGGAATAACAATCACATCAGCCGCCACAACCTGCCTTTGGAAAGAACATCAAATTAATATAATTGACACGCCGGGTCATATTGATTTTACAGCCGAGGTCCAACGATCTTTAAGGGTTTTAGACGGCGCAGTTGTTGTTTTTGACGGCAAAATGGGCGTTGAACCTCAATCAGAAACAGTTTGGCATCAAGCTGATAATTTTAAAGCGCCAAGGATCTGTTTTATTAATAAAGTTAATTTAATGGGCGGCGATTTTTACAGAAGCTTAGAATCAATTCGCGAACGCCTTTCAAAAAACGCTTTTCCGATTTTTTTACCGATTGGTCAAGCCGATAATCTAAAAGGCGTTGTTGACTTAATTGAACGCAAAGCTTATGAATATACAAGCGAGGATAGCATGAATTTTAAAGAAATAGAAATTCCAGAAGAAATGAAAGACATAGTTGAAAATTACCGAGCTGAAATGATTGAAAAAATTATTGAGCTTGATGATAAATTAACTGAAAAATTTTTGGAAGACAAAGTAATTTCTAATGACGAATTAAAAATTGGCTTGCGTCAAGGTGTGTGCCAGGGAGTATTTTTTCCAGTTTTGGGCGGCGACGGCCGCAAAGCAATTATTAAAAATTTATTAGACTGCATTGTTGAGTATTTGCCGGGACCAAGCGGTCAAGACAACAAACCTTTTAATGCTTTAGCATTTAAAGTCGCGACTGACCCTTATGTCGGCCAATTAACTTATTTCAGGGTTTACGACGGAATTTTAAATACCGGCGAAACACTTTTAAATTCTACGCAAAAAAAGAAAATCCGCATTGGCCGCATTGTCAGAATGCATGCTGACCACCGAGAAGAAATCAAAGAAGTTTATGCTGGCGGCATTGCCGCGGCAGTCGGCGTTAAAGATTTAACAACCGGCGACACAATCTGCGATGCAGCTCATCCTGTTGTTTTGGAAAAAATCATATTCCCAGAGCCGGTTATTTCAATTGCTGTTGAACCAAAAACCAAGGCTGATCAGGAAAAAATGGCTATTGCTTTATATCGTCTAGCTGCTGAAGATCCGACTTTCAAGATTAAAGGCGATCCTGAAACCGGTCAAACTTTAATTTCAGGTATGGGCGAACTGCACTTGGAAATTATTGTTGACCGCATGCGTCGTGAATTTAATGTCGCGGCTAATGTCGGCAAGCCAGCTGTTGCTTATAAAGAAACAATTACCCAGATAGCCGAAGCAGAAGGTAGGTATATCCGTCAATCCGGCGGCCGCGGTCAATATGGCCATGTTTGGCTGAAATTAGAGCCGGCAGAAAAGTATGAATTTATTAAAGCAATTAAAGGCGGCGCTATTCCCCAAGAATTTATTCCAGCAGTCCAGAAAGGCGTTAAAGAAGCGATTGACAAAGGTATTATAGCTGGCTACCCGGTTGTCAATGTCAAAGTTACTTTATATGACGGTTCTTTTCACGAAGTTGATTCTTCAGAAGCGGCTTTTAAAATTGCCGCCTCAATTGCTTTTCAGGAAGCGGCTAAGCGAGCTAAGCCGGTTCTATTGGAGCCGATTATGAAATTGGAGGTTGTCACGCCGCCGCAGTTCCTGGGCGATGTGACTGGGGATTTAGTAGCTAAAAGAGCTCAAATTGAAAATATAGAAGATAGAGCGAATATTAAGATAATTAATGCAAAAGTGCCTTTGGCTTCAATGTTTGGTTATGCTACTCAAATCCGTTCTATTTCTCAAGGACGAGCTAGTTTTACAATGGAATTTTCGCATTATGCTCAAGTGCCGGCAAATATTGCCGAGGAGATTGCCGGAGGGAAGAAGTCTTGACATAAATTATCAAAATAGTATAATTACATTAATGCATACACCAACTCTTCAAATACCAATAAACCAACAAATGCGCAATAAAGCAACTAAAGTTGCTGAACAGCAGGGATTCTCTTCTTTGCAGGAGCTTGTTCGTGTTTTTTTAAGCCAACTTATAATGAACAAAGTTCAGGTATCTTTTACTCCTTCTCATCTAATACTTTCTGATAAAAACGACGAGCGCTATGCCGGAATGATTAACGATCTTAAAACGGGTAAAGTTAAGACAAAAAAATTTTCTGATGTTAATAAGCTGATGAACTATTTAAATAAATGATAATTGAGCTTCATCCCCGCTTTAAAAAACATTACAAAAAGCGCATTGCTCACAATATTAAACTTATCAAACAAACTAGAGAAAGAATTACTTTGTTTAAAAACAATCCGCATTATCCATTATTAAAAAACCATTCTTTACTTGGCAAAAGGACTCATTTGCGGGCTTTTTCAATAACCGGTGATATCCGCACTGTTTATTTCCCAATATCTAAAAACCGTGTTCTGTTTTTAGATATTGGCACGCATAATCAAGTTTATTAAAACATTACTAAGGAGATTGTTGGAGGAAAAAAGGGGAAATAATACTATGAAAAATAGAAAAAAAATTAAACCAATTTATTATGAATTGCAAGGATACCTCACCGAAGCACCAAAGGTAAATGCTTTTTATGATAAAGAGCTTTGGGAACGGTTTAATAGCATCGTTCAAGAACTAAATGAGATTAATCGCGACAAGAACTATGATTGTTTTTTAATAGACGCTCGTTGCGTGAACGGGAACGAACCTTGGGTTGAAGCTTTGGTTTATAGATCGAAAATTTCTGGATTGATTTCGAGATTGTATGCTGAGTATTTTTCAGACGAGCCTGCACCATTTGGCGAGGTACCAAACACTATCATTCAGCAAAACCAACAACAAAATCAATCATTTAATGTGCAAATGCTACTTGAAATCCAAAGCAAAATAGATGAAAAGATGCCAGATTTTGACGAAAAATCTAAAGAAAAAACTTTTTTACAAAAAGTAAAAAGTTCTCTGAAAACAGTGAGCAGTCTTCCGCAATTAATTACTCTTCTACTAAGCACAGGGAAAGACATGGGTTTAACACTTGCTCAGACTCTAAATATTTTTAAATGAAAATTTTAATAAATCTTATCAAGAAATATCTCGGAGAATTGATGGTTATAATCGGCTCCGGAATCTCTGTTTATAATCTGTTGGATTTTGCTCATTCAACATACTTAACAAAAAACAGCTTCCAGGGCTCTCGAATGGAGCGATTGTTGGCAAAACATAGCGGTAATGCTTCTCCGCAAACAGTTTATTATTACTATTCTGCTAATACGCTTTTATGGATTGCACTTGGAGTTATGTTAATTGTTGTCGGGATTTTGATAATTAGAAGCAAAAAGAAAAATTTAAAAAACAAAACTTGCTAAAATTGATTAAAATGTGCTATTGTTAAATATATGAAAACCTATACTTTTCGGGCAATTATTGAGCCCGACCAAAACAAAACCTATCACGGCTTTGTGCCGATTTTAAGAGGTTGTCATACTTGGGGTAAATCAATTGAACAAACCAAAAAAAATCTCCAAGATGCTATTAAATGCCATATCCAAGGGCTCATTTTAGATAAAGAATCTATTCCTCAAGAAGAGGAAACATTTGAATTTATTCAAACTTTTTCGGAACAGGAACTTAGCAAAAGACTCTTGACCCATGTCTAAACTGCCATCCTTGAAAGTCAAAAAGTTAATCAAGACTCTTCGGATTAAAAATTACTACCCAAGAATTAATAAAATACTTGTGAGTTGAATGCTTTATAGGCTTTTCATCACAGCGAGAGGAATGCTCCTCTTTTTTTCTTGCCAAAAATTTTTTAATTTGATAGAATAAAGTCAATATGAAAAGACAAAAATTTACAAAAGAACAAGAAAAGTTCATTAAGAAATTTATTGATATGTTGTATCACAACATGGCGATAGAGAACGAAGCGCCTTATTCAAAGCGCGAGTTTTATGAGGTCTATAGGCATCACGCAATTGATTTAATCAAGGACGGAAGTTACAAAAATATCAAATACTAACTTATGGCTAAAACACCAACAACCTATAAAGAAACAAAATTAGGTGTTTTGGAGATTCAGGAAATCGAAAAAATAATTACAGAAAATCTAGCATTGGTGCAAAAATTTATTATTCGTAATGTGAAAAAACTAGAAGTAAATCAAGCAACCGCAAAGAAATTACATCAATTCTTAGCAAGCAACCTTTTTGAACAAGCTGGCGAATACAGAAAACACGATGTTGAGTTGGGTGAATTTAAGCCGCCGGAGTATTTTAAAATTCCTGTTCTAATGAAAAACTGGGAAGATGACTTTAAGGAAAGAAGGAAGCATATTAAAAATAAAGAAGGGCATATTGAAACTTGCGCTTGGCTGATGCATCGGTTGTTATGGATTCATCCGTTTTTTGATTATAACGGCCGAATTGCCAGGTTGCTTGGCGAACTATATTTAATTAAAAACAATTTACCAATAGTTGATTTTAGAAAAGTTGGCAGAACAAATTTTGTGGAAGCAGTTAAAGAAGCAACTAAAACATCAAGTTTAGAAAAATTTAAAAGTTTAATTAGGAAGAATCTTTAAATATGCCTCATAAAAAAACAATTATTTTTGATATGGACGGCGTGATTGTCGATGCCGAGCCATATCACTGCCAGGCCTGGATTGAAGCCTGCCAAAAAGTCGGCATTAGCATTGACGAAAAATTTTATTTTTCAAAAGTCTGCGGTAATCATAGTTTGATTTCTGCCCAAATGCTGCTTGAGCAGTTTAATGAAGAGTATGCGCCTGACGATTTGGTTGAAAAAAAATCTTTTTACGCGCAGGAAATAATCAGCCGAGAAAAACTTAATGCCTTCCCCGGCGTCTTAGAATTAGTTAAATTCTTTAACAAAAAAAAATATAGAATCGGCTTGGTTTCTTCAAGCGCTTATCCAATTATTGACATAATTTTAAACAAATTAAAAATCAAAGATTATTTTTCTTTAATTCACGGCCCGGAAAAAGTTAAGCAGGGCAAGCCCCATCCAGAACCCTATGTTTTAGCCGCTAAAATTTTATCAGTTGAACCCTGGGATTGTGTGGTTTTCGAAGACTCAAAAGCCGGCGTTGTTTCAGCCAAAAGAGCCGGGGCAAAATGCATTGCTTATCTGAACGGCCATAATCGCAAACAGGATTTAGGCTTAGCTGATTATATCATTGATTCGTTTTTTAAAATTAACGAGAGTTTAATAAACAATCTGTGACCATTTTCAAACAATACGATATTCGCGGCCAATACCCGCGGGAAATAAATAAGAAAATTGCTTTAAGAATTATCCGGGCTTTAAAAGCAGAAAAAATAGTTTTGGGTCATGACGGGCAAAGAAATTCTCTCGCTTTGAGTAAAGCTATTATTAAAAAATTTAAAAATATTACAAATCTTGGCCATGTGCCGGTTAGTTTAGTGCCTTTTGCAATTTATAAACTGAAATTAGATGCCGGTGTAATGATAACTGCTTCGCATTTGCCTAAAAATTTTGCCGGATTTAAAATTTTTGACAAGAACGGGTTGCCAATCAATCCAAAAAGACTTTATTAATTCTTTTTTATGCCAATGCTTTCAGAATTTTGTTTTTCAATCCCTGCGAATCAAATTCCGCGACTTTATAAACCTCTGTTGGCGGGCCGGATTTAAGAAATTTTGTAATGCCGATAACCCGCTTTTCATAATCTTTGGGCAAAATAAACGGATTAAGAAAACCCGGCCAGCCATTATGCAAAGTAATTACCCTTTCCCTATCTTCATCAGATAAAATCAAGTTAGCCTTCTGGGGATTAGTCTGTCTTAACTCCTCAAATAACTCCGGCGATGTTACGGCTATAATTTTTACATTATAATCTTTTTCCAGTTCAGGCAGAACTTCTAAAACATTGGCCATGACTTGACCGCCGCAAATCGCCAAAACAATCTTTTTTTTGCTGTTTTCAGAAAATTGTTTAAAAACATAAGCTCCATTAATCGCTTCTCTGGCACATGGAACGCCATTACCCCGTTTGAAAACCGGCGTGTTGGGGCGCATCACCGATAATGCGATCGGCTCGCCTTTCTCTAGAGCATAAAAAAGCATTTCAATTGTTTCGTTAGCATCTAATGGCTTATAGACTTTGATTCCGGGATAAGCCGTAAATAGCGACATCCAAAACAATCCATGATGTGTCGGCCCGTCTTCGCCGGTTTCCGGCCCATCATGAGCGGCGAGCATAATAAAGAATCCCTTGCAATGGCGATTAGTGGCATTGGTGATTAAAGCCATTCGCACCTGATTGCTCATTATTGAAGTGAAAACTCCGTAAGTGGCGAATACGCTCATCGCCTGAAATCCGCCCGGCAAAACATCTTGAGTCAAAGCGGTAGACATCATTGCCATATTTTGTTCGGCAATTCCAAATCTGATTCCCCGGCCCAAGGGATTCTTTTTGTTAATCACTCCGTAAACATTCTCAGCGGCGCCGGTTAAAATTGATTTCATTAGATCGCCTGCTCCGAGATAAAAAAACGCAGTTTTAGCCATTAACCATTTATAAAATGCTTCAGTGGCTTTTCTGGTGGCAATCGACTCGCCCTCTTTAAAAACTAATTCTAGGGGCAGAGCATCCGGACGTTTAATTGATTTGTAATCAACCAAAGGTCTGTTTTTCAACGCTTCTCCCATTTTTCTTAATAATTCATTTTCTGGCTTGATTTTTCCCGCTCCAACCATCAAGCGCTCAACAAAATAATCAGCATCATCATCTTTTAAATAAGAAAGAACAATTTCGATATCTTTAATTTCTTCATTGTCAATTCCGGGAATATCAAAACCCAGCTTTTTCATCATCAAGACATATTCTTCGTGCGACAGCGGCGTACCATGAGAGTCGGCTGTGCCTTCTAATTTTCCGTAATATTTACCTTTGATAGTATGGCAAATAACCACTGTCGGCAAATTATTGCCAAATCCATTAACTGCCTTTTTGTAAGCATAAACTAATTCCAAAATATTGTGGCCGTCAACTTCAATAATATTCCAGCCAGCGGCAGACCAATAATTTAAATACGGTGCGCTAATCACATCGCTTATCGGACCATCAATGCCAAAATTATTCCAATCCAAGCTGACTATCATATTATCCATACCCAAAGAACAGGTCAGATTTCTGGCTTCAAAACTCATTCCTTCTTCGGTTTCCGCGTCGCCGGCAATAACAAAAACTTTCGCGTCTAAGCCGTTTGACTTTTGCAAGGTTGCCAAACCTAGAGCAGCAGAAAATCCATGGCCTGATGAACCTGTGGAAATATCTGATAAGGGGTAATTCGCTTCGATGTGGCCAGTCGGACCATCGCAATGCCTAAACCTGACTAGGCATTGAGGATAAAAGGCATTCAGTTTTTTAATGTCAAATTTTTCACCGCGCCTCTTCAGGCACTCATAAATCAGAGACAAAACCGAATGGAATAACGGCGTGCAATGACCGGCTGACCAAACGACTCTGTCTCTGCCGGGATGATTGGGCTCCAACGGGTCAAAAATCATTTCGCCGGATAAAAGCAAAGACAAGATTTGTTCAACTTTTGACGATGACCCGCCGGGATGGCCGGAACTGATGCTTTCTATGGCGGCAAATGCCAGCCCCCTGATTATTCTTGCCAAATTTTCGGTTTTTTCTAAATCAATTCCTTTGATTGGTTCCAGTTTTAATTTTTGCAAATTCATATAAAAACCGCCTTGAGCAGCGTACTTGAACCTCTCGGGTTCTTCTTTCTTCAAGACATCTAAAATCCTCTTATCTAAAATATTATAGCTTCTTGGTTTTTTTGTTTTAAACATATTTCTATTATATCTTAACACTGCCAATTATAGCAAAATTCTAATTAATAAAAAAGACTGGTTGCCCCGGGGGCAGAAGTGATAGCTCGTTGAAAAATTCTTTTTTTGGAAGTTTCAATCAATAAAATTTCTACTAAGCTTATGCTAAAGATAATTAACCACTCAATTGCGCTCAGTGGCTGTGTTGAGAGAAGCTTTTATTGTTCGTGTTTTTTGTATATCGCCTGTTAATTTCCAAAGGATAAAGAAAGAAAGGAATGCCGCTATACCTGTAATTAAAAATATGGCGGCCACCCAATGCTTCATCGGTTTATTTAATATCGGCTCTTTAGGATTTCGCGGTTTTTCGTCCATCACTCCTTTTGTCTCCTGTTCGGTGGTAAGGGCGATATCGGGGAGACCGTCCTCGACAAGATTGATCCAAAGGATTTGAGCAGGTAGCAGCGGGAGAGGGAACCCCATTGCCATGCTTCCTAAAAACAAAAAGAGTTCGGAAAAATCATCGGCGACTAAATACACGAAAACTTTACGGATGTTTCCAAAAACGACTCTGCCTTGCTCAATCGCTTTTACCACGGTTTTGAAATTGTCGTCCAAAAGAACCAAGTCGGCCACTTCTTTTGCTACATCAGCGCCAGAACCAACCGCCACGCCGATATCTGCAGATTTCAAGGCCGGGGCATCGTTCACTTCGTCTCCAAGCATTGCCACTACTTCCTCGTTTGCCTGAAGCGCGTCAACGATTCTTAATTTGTGTCGAGGGGAAACGCGGGCGTAAATGGAAACATATTTGGCTTTTTCTCGCAGATCATCGTCGCTGATAGTTTCCAATTCTTTGCCGTCAATTATATTTTCGTCTCTCGCGTCAAGACCGATTTCTTCGGCAATGGCTTTGGCAGTTAATCGGTGATCGCCAGTTACAATAACGGTGCGAATGCCGGCCTTTTTGGTGATGCCAATATATTCTTTGGCATCTTGGCGAAGCGGGTCTTTGAGAGCGATAAATCCTACAAGCGTAAGGCCTTTTACTAAGTCGCTAAGGTTTTGGTATTTAATGCCGGCCTCATAATCCTTATGGGCACAGGCAAGCACTCGCAGGCCTTTTTGAGTCAGCGATTCGAATTTTTGCATCAATTTGTCGGATTCCGAAGTGCCGAGTTTTTCTTTTCGTCCATCAATATCCAAATCAATGGAACGCGCAATGATTTCTTCCGGCGCGCCCATGACATAGAGCGAATTTTTATGTTCGCTTACATAATGGAAAGTGGCCGCGTATTTATAGTCCGACTCAAAACTGATTCTATCAATGACAGGGTATTGTTTTTCGAGTTCGCGTTTGTTTAAGCCGGCCTGCATTCCGGCTAAAAGTAAGGCGCGTTCGGTTGACTTGCCGCGTATTATCCATTCCTGCAGTTCGGCTTCGGGATTTTCTACAAAAGCGTCATTTGCCAAAGTGGCGATTTTGAGCGCGGTAATGTGCGATTCGACCCCGTTGGCATTTTCTCCCTTGGCAAGCCCATTGAGACCGTCGCTCATCAACTCCCGGGTGCTCGTCAAGATATGATTAACTTGCATCTTTCCCTCGGTAAGCGTGCCGGTTTTATCTGTGCAAATAACGGTTACGCCGCCCAAAGTTTCTGTGGCAGACAGCTTTCGCACCAAGCCGTTTGCTTTGAAAATACGCCGCATTCCCAAAACGAGAATAACAGTTATTGCGGGTAGCAATCCTTCCGGGATCGCTGAAACTGCCAAAGCGAGGGAGGCTACAAAAACCTCAGCAAAATCTTTTTGCGAAAAGTATCCCTTGATAATAACGATGAAAATAATAGAGAGGATAAAGACGCTCAGCCAGCGCGAAAGCGTCACGATTTTTTTCTGAAGCGGAGTTCGGCGTTCTTTTGTCTCTTTAAGGAGCGAAACAACTTCGCCGATTTGCGTATTGATTCCTGTTGCAATAATAACGACGGTTGCCCGCCCTTCTTCAACAATAGTTCCCATAAAGATCATGTTGTTTCGCTCGGGAAGCGGAGTATCTTCCGGAAATAAGTCAACAACTTTCTTTTCAACCGCTTGGGACTCGCCCGTGAGACTCGCTTCATTTACTTTCAAACTTTTTGATTCAATAATCCGGCCGTCGGCAGGAACTTTATCGCCCGATTTCAAAAGTACGATGTCTCCCGCAACCAATTCCTCGCTGTCAATTTCTTTCTCATAACCATCTCGCAAAACCCTCGCTCGAATTTTTACCATTCTCTTGAGGGCCAAAAGCGATTGATTGGCTTTGTTTTCTTGATAGAACCCGACGGTCGTATTAATAAGCAAAACGACAATTATGAATATGGAGTCGGAGTAATGTTTGAGCGAAAAAGAGATGAACACCGTTGCAAGTAGGATATACATCAAAGGACTATTGAACTGACCCAAAAAGAGCCGTATTTTTGAATACGATTTTTCTTGGGGAAGAGTATTGCGCCCAGATTCCTTACTGGTTTAGCGTAGTCCACGCGGGCCCGAAAAAGCCGAGCCAAAAGGAATATCCGTTTAGAAACATGCTCGTTTGCGGAGAGTGCAGTTGCGCCATAACTTCCGAAACGCAAAAAGGACATAACTATTATCGTTGCACAAAAAAGCGAGCTTTCCGAAAAATCAAAGGATTTTGAGCGAAACGGCAATCATTGGCTCGAACCGCGTTTTGCTTTCGCAAAAGGTGGCGATTGAACCCAAAAAATCTTAGCAAATACTATACAATCTGCCTGCCGAGGCGCGAAGCGCCGAGGCAACAAACTCGCAACATACAATTTGGCTCCGCGAGTAGGACTCGAACCTACAACCCACTGGTTAACAGCCAGTTGCTCTACCATTGAGCTATCGCGGAATAAAAAAATTCTTAGTCATAATCAGTTGCTCTACCCGCCCGCCATCGCAAGCATGAGCTTGCTCAGGCGTTGCGGGCGGGCCATTGAGCTATCGCGGAATAAAAAAATTCTTAGTCATAATCAGTTGCTCTACCCGCCCGCCATCGCAAGCATGAGCTTGCTCAGGCGTTGCGGGCGGGCCATTGAGCTATCGCGGAATATTTTATAATCTATCATACTATTTTTCTAACTCAATTTCAAGTATTTTCTGTTTTTTAATTTTTCCGGCATAAATTTCTGCTCGCCAAGACCATAGCCAAGTTCTCGCATCAGCTTAGTCGGCGCATTACGGACAAAAAAAGGCACTTCTAAATTACCGTATTTCAAGACATCATCTTTAGCTTGAGCATAAGCCGCATCCAATTCTCTGGATTTTTTGCACTTAGCCATATAAACAACTGCCTGAGCTAAAGCCAAATTGCACTCCGGCATGCCAATAAAATAACAAGTCTGATAAGCGGCAATTGCCTGCTCCAAAGCATGTGAATTTGCCAAGCCAATATCTTCAGAAGCAAAACGAATAATCCGCCGGGCAATATAAAGAGGGTCTTCGCCAGCCTCAAGCATTCTGGCCAGCCAATATAAAGCCGCGTCAGCCTCAGAAGAGCGCATTGATTTATGCAAAGCTGAAATTATATTATAATGCTCTTCGCCGTCTTTGTCATAAAACAAATGCGATTTTTGAAAAGCCTGTTTAATTATTTGAGCATCAATTTTTTTTGAAAGAGAAAAAGCATATTCCAGAACATTCAAAGCGGTTCTGGCGTCGCCATTGCTCATCTGGCTAATCAGCCTGATTAAGTTTAACGACAAATTAACTTTTATTTTTTTAATGGCCTGCTTTAAAATCTCGGCGATTTGTAATTGGCTTAATTGTTTTAAAACAAAAACGCGGCAACGGGAAAGCAAAGCCGGCCTAACTTCAAAACTTGGATTCTCGGTTGTCGCGCCGATTAAAGTGACCAGCCCTTGCTCAACATAAGGCAAAAGACCGTCTTGCTGAATTTTGTTCCAGCGATGAATTTCGTCAATAAATAAAATAGTTCTAATGCCTAATCTTTGATTTTGTTCAGCTCGCTCTAGAATCTGGCGCAAATCTTTTAAGCCTGAAGAAACCGCGCTGATTTGCCTGAAATCCGCCTTGGTCTGCTTGGCAACAATAAAAGCTAAGGTTGTTTTACCGCTGCCGGGCGGCCCCCAAAAAATTATTGAAGGCACTTTGTCTGATTCAATCGCCTTTCTAAGCAGTTTGCCTTTGCCCAAGATTTCTTCCTGGCCTAAAAAACCATTAAGAGACTTGGGCCGCATTTTATCAGCTAAAGGCACATTATCCATAAACTTAATCTATCATAAAAAAATATCAAATAAAATACCGGGTCTAAGCTGTTTTAGAGGCAACATATTGCCGAGGTGTAGCAAACCTGTTACAGCCGTAAATTAAAACGAGCGCAAGAAAGAATTTTTTCT
>Ga0210018_1000284_pt1 | contig 24628 bp, 18 predicted proteins | sample CryGeyCG2014_010_2_FD_183967 | JGI IMG/M metagenome (GOLD analysis project Ga0210018, IMG submission 183967) | Groundwater microbial communities from aquifer - Crystal Geyser CG09_land_8/20/14_0.10 (SPAdes) (version 2) | ecosystem: Environmental > Aquatic > Deep subsurface > Groundwater | place...
AATGTATTCATCTCCCATTTTGATTGACTCCTGCCTGGCCCGGTCAAGAACTTTAGCCATATCCTGGGTTAAATAAAACTGACCAAAAGTTTGGGGAGTGGCAATGACTGGCAATCTTTCCAAAGCCAATTTTGTTTTTCTTTTTAATCCTTCGATATCAGCCCCGATTCTCTGAAGCAAATTCAAAACCACACTTTCTTCCTGAGAAAGCAAAGCGTAAAGCAAATGGAGAGCATCAACCTGCTGTTGACTTCTCTCTCTGGCTAAATCCTGTGCACTCAGAATAGCCTCCTGAGCTTTGTGTGTAAAATTACCTCCATTCATAAAAGTTCATTTTCTTTTTACCCCGTTAGAAATTTTAAGTCAAGCCCCGTTAGAAATTAACTTTTGAGAAAACATAAAATTAGTTCAATCTGGGATTTCTAACGGGGCAAGTAGACTTTTCCTGGAAATTAGTTACAAGATTTCTAACGGGGTCTATCATAAAATTTTTAAAAAATCAATAAAAAGTTGCCAAATAAAAAAGCGGTCGAGGTTTTGACCGCTTCGGTAAAATTAGGAATTCGTTACCAAAACCTTCCAGCTTATTACTATCTATAATAATCCTTATTTGTTGGGTAGGTTTTACCGTCTAAACAAATTACTTGATATACTGATATATAAGAATTTGTCTGCTTTACCCTCCAGTTAGTGTTATTTCCCATATCAAGATATTTATAAACATTCCTGCTTCCTAAGGTATAGCCAAAACTCTTATAGCCAAAATTTCCCTGGGCACATTTACAGAATTTGCTCATCTGAGAGCCCACTCCGTAAATAGACTCAAAGTAAAGATACTGATAAGCTCCACTCCAACATTTAACTCCTGGCGGTGGAGTAGGTGTTGGGGTTGGTTTTGGAGTTGGTCTTGGAGTAGGAGTTGGGGTTGGAGTTGGTCTTGGAGTAGGAGTTGGGGTTGGTGTAGGCTTAGGAGTTGGGGTAGGGGTTGGACTGGGTGTTGGAGATGGCGGTATTCCTCCATACTTAAACTCAAGCTGGGCTTTGTGCTGGGCGTTGCAGCTATCATCTACATTATATGTGTCTTTAAACTTTACTAACAATTTGCCGTCTGAAAGATAGTTTTTAAGATTTGATTTAGAAACGGTGAACTGCTTTGACTTCCAGGAGCAAAGGCCACCGGGACCAAACTCACCCAAGAAACCAAGATATTTGTTGTCTAAATATATTTTGGAACGTTCATCAACGCCGGTACCACCGTCATAATCTCCATTCAAAGATATGGTTAAGGTTCCATTACTTGTTGGATTACATTCATTTCCTGAACAACTAAAGGTAACTGAGTTTGTGCAACCGTAGGTTGAGCAGTCTTTTTGAAGGGTTTGGGAATAATTACCCGGTGGGGGTGATGGGGATGGTGTTGGTCTTGGTGTTGGGGTAGGGGTAGGTGTTGGAGTTGGAGTTGGGGTTGGCTTTGGAGTTGGACTGGGTGTTGGGGTAGGTCTTGGAGTGGGAGTTGGGGTAGGCCTAGGTATTGGGATTAATTCTCCCATATAAATAGCTTTTGCCGTCGTATCGTAATTAAAATCTACCCAGACAATTCTGTTTTCCCATATGGCAGGACTGTACTGTCCTCTGGAACCAGTGACTTGAATTTCTTTTCCTGTTTTCAAATCATAAATATATATATCGTAGTAGCCGTCCTCGTCTCTGCAATCGGTCCAAGCAATTATATCACCCCAGATAGCAGGACCATATTGTTCATGGGGGTCAGTGGTAATTTGGGTTTCCTTCTTAGTTTTTAGGTCGTACATATAAATATCTGAATTACCATTTCTTGAATCCGTCCAGACAATCCTGTCGCCAGAGATTGCAGGACCAGATTGATCGCTCGGAAGATTAGTAATCTGGATTGCTCTTCCGGTAAGCAAATCGTACATATAAATGTCTTCTTCCCATTTTTTCATTGTCAACTCGGCCGCCCAAACGACTCTATCGCCAGAGATATGGGGATGAGTTGTAGAAAAACAACAATTATAAGCAAGCTCGGTTTCTTTTTGTGTTTTCAGGTCGTACATATAGATATCTCCGCGACCCTGCCCTCTTCTCCAATCTACCCAGACAATTTTGTCGCCCCAGATCTCAGGGTTAAATTGGCTATTTTGGTAGCTAGCAATTACAGCTTCTTGCTTTGTTTTCAAATCATACATATAGATATCTACCGAACCACCGTTTCTCCAATCTTCCCAGACAATCCTGTCGCCCGAAATCTTGGGTAACCCTCGATTATCAGCAGCATTGGCAATTACGGTTTCTTGCTTGGTTTCTAAGTCGTACATATAGATAACTTTGAAGTTTTTCGTAAAAACAATTCTGTTACCCCAGATATCAGGAGTATTATCCAAGTAGTACACACCAAGATTATTACTAATCGTGGTTATTTTCATCTTAATAATTTCAATTTCAATACTTTGGGTTATTGTGTGGACATCATCTTTAACTTGAAATGTTGCCTTATTAATTCCTAGATTATTTTCAGTTGGAGTCCAAAAAAAAGTCCTGGTGTTTGCATTAAAGGTTGCACCAGTTGGCAAAACCGGAGCAGAATAAGTTAATCTTCCCTGGGGAGTAGCAGGATCATCAGGATCAACGGCTGAAACTGTAAATTTCAAATCAATGCCAGTCACTATGTTTTTGTTGCCAATCGGCTTAAAAACTGGGGGTTCGTTGATATTATCAACTAAAACCCTTGTCCTTGTTTCCCATGTTTGATTATTATTATCAGTTGCCTCTAAACTTAAAATATATGGTTTGTCACTGCAGACAGTTGTGTCCAAAGAACCCAAAACTCCGTCGGAAACCGGATTATTGGAAGAAGAAATAAGGGTTTTGCTTGATGGAAGGTTTTCTTGCCAATAATACAATTTGTAGCTTTTGAAATTATTACCCGCTACCGTTCCTTTAATTTGTATGGTTTTGTGTACAAAATTGTCTTGTTTTGGCCAGCTCATCGCTATTTCCAATCCGGGCGGATTGACCTTAAAAGACGTTTCGGGATCGCCAAGAAGGTTGAGCTCAAAGTAAACCCATCGGTTCATCGAATAGTATAAATAAGGAATATTATCTTCCTTAGAATCTTGGTTTGCTTTACCTAGATTCAATATGTTCTCTTCAAATACTGCATCCCAGAACTGGCGAGCATAATACTGAGAGGGACCAGCAGTACTATTACGCATTCCGTAGCCGTAACGAGAATTCATTACCACTGCAAATGCTCCATTTGGGTTGGTAACAAAATGTTCTGCTATTGAATCGCTTGCAATGTAAGCTTTTGTGTTGGTCCGGTTATCAAAAGCACCGGGATAACACCCCTGGCTGTAAGCGAAAAAATAGTTACTGTTAGTGGTTTTACTATCAACATCGCTATTATTTAACTTCATTACGTTAGTGTTGTTGGCATGTCCAAGATGATTTATAATATGAACGCTCTGGTTCATAATATTAATCAGCTCTTCTTTTCCCCAGCTAAAACTTTCCGAATCATAAAGAGTTTTGGTGTTGAAAAGTGCTTTGGAGGTAAACCCTACTGTAGTATAACCATGAGCGCTGGAACCAAGTCTAATTTCTTCCATAGACTCTATAGCATACTGTGCCGGCCCTCCGAATCCTAAGAATTCCCCCACCATATAAGCGTTCCGGAGATAAACAGATCCGCTTTTCTCGTAAGCTATGGTTTTCTGAACAAAGTTATTCACTTCTGTTACTGAATCTACTGGAGCCCTTCCCACATAAACCTCTGCTTTCAAATCTACTTCTCCTCCACTTATCCCGTCATTCTTTTCTCCATATATTCCGTTGTTATTGTAATCAAATGTTCCGTCCAAACAAGCATAATAGAGATCGGCAGGAATAGTGTCGCCGCTGTCATATAATTCTCTGACTGGAATAATATTGTTTCCGCTTTCTCCTCCAACATTAGCCCCATCTGCGTCTCCACCCAAAAGAATGTAATCGGTATTCCAGTTGTGGTAGGCGTCAATAATGAAGTTTCTGATTTTAGTGGCATTGTCTTTTCCTCCATAATTACTATAAACCCACTCGGTAGTTACTGTTGTGGCGGTTAAACCTTTTGACTTTTTTTGGTCAATAAGCGGTTGAAAGGCATTTTGAAAATTTGTCGGAGTAATGATTACATATCGGTAATTGTTAGTAGTTAGGAGTAACTCGCCAAGCTGGCTTTCCGGAGAAAATCCTTGTTCTTTAAGTTCTCTAATTTGCTCTTCCTCCCCACTATAAGAATTTATGTATTGGGGGTTAGCAGCGTATCGAAGTATTCTTCGTCTATCTTCTATTAAATCTCTTACTCTCTGCTTTGTTTCATGATTTTTAAATATCTCTCTGCTGAAGGTAAATATTCCTTTGGAAGCTGGTCTGGTTTTTACCACCAAGGTCAGCTCCTTGTAATAGGATATTTTTCCCAAACTTGGCTGGTAGACCATTGGATAAAGATTAATGGTTTCAGTATTATACCCCGTTATTACTTGTTTTATTGATTTTTCGCTAAATTTTTTTAGTGGATAAATTTTATCCGAAAAATATATTTCTTTTAGGGGTAGGGTTGGCTCTACCTTCCCTGTGTAGCTTAAAGGAATTGGTTCTTGACCAGGTTCAACCTGATAGAAACCGGGTATCTCTATTTTTTCCCCTAGTTCTACGCTGTATCCTTCTATTTCTTCTCCAAAGGGAATTAGAACATTTACTCCCTTTACCGGTAAAACTGGCTCTCCGGGATTGGCAATACTTAACAATCCTTCCATCTCAATATGATGATAACCATATGGCAAAATAAACTCGTCTTTAAAGTCGGGTGACTCTTCTGGCTGGTAGGGCACGGAAGATTCACCAATAACCGGCTCGGGAAACTTAACCTTAATCCGAATCTCGGGAGAAGATAAAAAACCGGTGATAGTTTTTTCTGCCTGGTCAAAAACAACGAGACTGCTAACTCCGACAGCAATAATTGTCAAAACCAGGACAACAAAAATTTTATGGGTTTTAAGATAATTCATAAAAGTAGCTATATTAAGTTTTCTTTTAATAAGCTGATATATGTTTCTTTTTAAAAGAAAACATTAACCATTAAATAATTTTACCCCTAAAAAAAAGAAGCGCAAGCCAGTTTTCCACAGGCCGGTAGGTCTTAGTTAAACCTCATCCCGCAATAAGGACAAACTTTTTGGTCAATCTTCTTGATGGCTAAACATTTTGGACAAAATGAAAGCATTTTAATTTCTTTGTAGGATAGATTTTTCTTAATTAAAAATGTATCTATTTCTTGTTTCTGGGAAAAAATCGGGGCAGAAGTTGGCGATTCGCCCTTAAGAATAATCGTCTCAAAATCGCGACGGTCAATCATCCACTTCATTAAAACAAAGAAAATAAGGATTGTAATTCCGATGGTATAATAGAAGGCCTGGGTTAAAAGAGAAAAATTAAAAAAACCATGGAGAAGAATAGTGGTAGTTAATCCCTTTCTTAAAAAAAAATTTTGATATAATTTATGAAACTTAGCTAAAGACAAATAATATCCCATTATTCCGCCGTAAAGAATATGAGCTAAAGTAGAGAGAAAAAATCGAGAAAGAAAAACACCCTCGAAAACTTGAGGGTCTCGGAAAAAATAAAAGGCGTTTTCAAAAGTGGCAAACCCTAAACCCAAAATTATTCCCAATTGAACTCCGAAAATTGATAGGTTGATTTCTTTTCTCTTGTAGATTTCTCTTTTAAGAAAAAGGTATTTTAGACTTTCTTCCAGTGGTGCAATTAAAATAAAGGTCAAAACAAAGATAAAACCTAAACCCTGATAGTTGATAGTAAAGGGAGATTCTTTTAGGAAAGGCAAGTAATCTAAAGGAATAAATTTAGTTATTTCTCCTTCAATTAACATTGCCAATCCAGCTAAAGCTAATCCAACTAAGAATAATTTTGCTAATAATTTAAAAGAAACTGTCTTTATTTCTTTTTGGAAAACAATTAAAAACCAAAACCAGAATATTGCCGGAAGAAATGAAAGAAAAATAATAAAAAAAGTATTAAAAATCATTTTACTCGCTTCTTTCGCCGAGCCCCGCGAAGCGGGGCGAGGTGCGAGATGAGGCGAAGCCTCAGCGAGCGCCTAAAGTAACTTCTATTAAGCGCTCTTTCCCGTCTCTCAAAATCTTTAAACTCACTTTGTCTCCTGGATTATACTTCATAATAATTTTAGCTAAAGTGTTTTTAGTGGTAATTTTCTCATTATTAAATTCCAAAATAATATCTCCTTCTTTTAAGCCATATTTTTCAGCCGCTGAGCCGGGAGTAATAGCCGATTCTCCCTGTTCTCCTTTAATTACCCAGGCTCCGTAATCTACCGGCAATTTATTATCTTCTTTAATTTTTTCATTAATTAAAACGTATCTTACCCCTAAAAAAGGATAGGTAATTTTTCCCTCGGCTTTAACCTGTTCAATGTCTTTTTTGGCTTTACTAATCGGAATGGCAAAGCCAATACTCTGAGCGCCCATTATCATTGCCGTATTTATTCCAATGACTTCTCCTTTTAAATTCAAAAGTGGTCCCCCAGAATTTCCCTGATTAATTGCGGCATCAGTTTGAATAACATCTTCAAGAACTTCAACTAATCCTCCACCCGAAGCAGTAATAGTTCTTCCTAGACCAGAAATCACTCCCACTGAAATAGAGTTTCGAAATTCTCCTAGAACATTGCCAATGGCAATGACGGTTTGACCAATTTGTAATTTTGAAGAATCGCCAAGCTTGACAACTGGAAAGTTGCTTCCTGTAATTTTAAGTACGGCTAAGTCCTGAACAGGATCTCTGGCTAAAACCTTAGCTTGATATTTTTTACCATCATTAGTTAAAACAGTATAATCAGCTTCCTCATCTAAAACAACATGTTTGTTTGTTAAAATCATTCCATCTGAAGAAATTATAAAACCGCTCCCGCCGCCAACCTCTTGTTCTTGAGTACCCTTTTGGCGATATTGAGGAATTTGAATATCAAAGGGAGAATTAGGACCAAAAGGATTAATATAATATTCCTCTATTATCGGAAGGTTTTTTGTGATAATAATGCTTACTACAGCCGGCGAAGCTTCATTAACCACTTTAACCACTGCTTCTTCTTGAGATGTTTGAGGAGTATAATTTGTTTGTCCTTCAATCTTCGGCGTTTCAGAAGGTTTGATATTTAATTTGCTTAAAAAACCATTTATATCCTGATAAAAATAGCTGCCAGAAAACAATCCTCCTAATCCGCCCGAAATAAAAGATATTAAAATTATTAAAAAAATCAAAAAACTTTTGCTCCGCCAGAATTTTGGAGCTTTTAATTTTGGTATTTCAAATTTTGGCAGCTGATACATAATGTTTTTAATTATATTTTTAATTATAGCTCGCTTTTTTAATCTTACAATAATGGTTAAATCTATATCTAAAAATATCTGATTTCACCGGACCTAAAAAAATCATATAAAGCTGGCACAAAAAATATTTCGTCCAGGTTTTTATCCAGCCGTCGTTTTGAAATCTCCTTGAAGAAACTAAAATTTTTTTTGATTTTAAAACTCCAAATTTCCCAATTTTTTCTCCTTTCCTGACATAATCTAACTCTTCGCCAAGTTTTATTTCTTCGTCAAACTCCCCAATCTTTTGGTGAAGGTCTTTTTTTACCAAAATAATATTCATCGCCTGAGGAAGAATTTTTTCCGTGATTTGTGTAGGAAAATTGTATAGAAAATTAAATATAATATTATGAATTTTATTGTGGGATTGCAAATAAAATGACGCGACGTCTAAATTTTTCTGCTCAAATTCTTTTAAAACCTCTTCAAGGAATTTTTCTGGTAAAAAAACATCAGCATCAATAAACAAAATTAAATCGCCTTGGGCAATTTTCCCTCCTTCATTTTTCCCTTTAGGAGGAAAACCGCCACTCGTAATTTTACAACCATAATGTTTAGCAATTTCAATAGTTTTGTCTTTAGAACCAGCATCGGCTACAATAATTTCAAAATTGGTACTAAAATTTTGTTTTTTAAGAGATTCAAGTAAAAAAGGTAAACAATTCTCTTCATTTAAAGTTGGAATAACAATTGAAAGCATATCTGTTACTTGTTAACTGTTAACTGTTTTCTAATTTTTGGGGTGGGCCAGAAACCAAGATATTTTCCCAAGAGCCAGCGGGTTTGGGCTTCAAAGGAAGGTAAAGAAGTAAAAAATATCATAATTATTGGAAGTAAAAACCACTCGAGAATGAAGAATAAATATTTTTTCCGCCCCAATTCAGGGGGTTTTGGGGGAAGTAAAAGAATACTGAAATAAGCTGAGCCGACTAACCCAAACATTGCTATAGTTAAAATATTACGGGTAAAAATGGGTAAATTATAAGAGAAAAGGGTCTGACGAAATGCCTCGCCTCCTAAAACAATTGGAAGCCAACCTAATAAAAACACCAAAATTGAGCAGGTTGCCCAAGACCAGTGGGTTTCAAAAAGGGTAAATCCTAAAGAAAATTTTTTGGCAATGGGAATTTCTCTGTTTTTTAAAAATCCAAAAAAGGCATAAGCTATATCGCCCACTCCATAAGCCCATCTTCTTTGTTGCAAATAAACATTTTTCATTGTTTTTAAAAAATTTGGGCCGCAATTAGCATCCATTGAAATTGGGTAATATAAGGGAATAACTCGATAATCGCCATTATATCTAAAAAAGCACTGCCAAAAAATTCGGGAATCATCGGAAACAACATTGGTTTGACGGAGGCCAACATCAACTAAAGCCTTAAATGGCATGGAATGAGAAGAGAAAGTAATTAATTTTTCAGGCCTTTCCTGGCACATCATTTCCCAAAAAGTAGCTGAAAAGGCAAAAATCCGGGAAATTGGCGAAGCTTGCCAGATGTTGTTAATAAAAAGGGGGACGGGCTGGAAACTGCAATGAGTTGGGTTTTTGGCAGTTAAATAATAATAAGTTAAACAACTAAAATATTTTGGAAAAACGCAAGTATCAACATCAAAAGAGGAAACAATAACATTTTCATAAGGAATTTTCAGAGTGTCCACAATTAATTCTTTTGCTTTTTTTGCTCCCCAGGTTTCATTTGAACCTTTGCCCGGAATTTCACCAGATAAATTTGCCGGGTGGAAAGTTAATAAGAATTTGAAAAATTTATTTTCGAATTCTTTTTTTATAATTTCTGCCGCTTCTCTATTCCCTTTTTCCTCGCAACTCAAAACAACAATCATTTTATCTTTTGGCCAATCGGAGTTTAATAAAGAATTAAAACTCTCTCTGATAACTTCTAAGGGCTCTTTGTACATCGGTAAAATTATTAAATGATAAATATTTTTCCAATCCTCGCCTTTTAATTGGTTTAATTTCTCTAACCAATCGGTTTCTTCGTTTTTTTTCATTTGTTGATAGCAAGCCTGAAGATGAAACGAAAAATAAATTGTTCTAAATAACCAGTAGATGACGAAGGTGATAATAAAATAAGCCATCCAGACAGGCTTTAACCAAGAAAACAAAATTGCCAAAAATAAAGTTAGCCAACTAACAGCCCCGGGTAAAATTTCAAAAAAACGGAAAATTATTCTTTCTTTTTTATCCTGAAGATCAGCTGCCCGACCGATTTTTAGATAGTAAGGTACGCTCATTTTATATAAAAAGTTTTCTTGCTTCTTCCCAGATTTCGGGTTTATTATGTTTATCTTTCATCCAAAACCACCACTCCCCTCCCCACAAATAAAATTCTTTTAAGCCGGTTTTTTTAGCGAATTCAATGTTTTTTCTAAATTGTTCTAAATTCATTGTTTTTTGTTGTTCTTGAAGAGAACAATCGTAAAGTAATGTGGGACACCAAGGTTCTGCCTGTAATTCTACGCCGATTACTTTTTTGCCGAATAATTTTTCAATAATTTTTGCTTTCCTTTCATAAAAAGTCGGTGGCCAGGGATATTGTAAATAAAACCCGAAGTCTTTAAACGGGCCTAAATATTTTTTTAAAAAATATGGCGCGCTGAACCAAACCTTTCTATACATTGTCGTTCCAACAACATCGCCAATTTTGGCCGCCGTTATCCATAAAGACTCCCCATTTTCGCCTATTAGCACGGGTCGCCCTTTAGAATCAAGAGAACGGACTTCCGCCACTTCTTTTTTAAAAAATTCCTTATCCACCCACGGGCAATCGCCGAACGGAAAAAATGGCTCATTCTCCACTTGCCAAGCCCCCACACCAAAATTTGGTGTGGGGGCAAGCCCATTCCCATATCTCAAGACTATCTTTTTTAACAATTCTAAAATTTCTTTTTGCTGCTCTTCTTTTGATAAGTTTTTTGCCCATTCAGGAATATGGCATTCTGGCCAACGGGGGGTTTTCATTCCAATTACCAAAAGAATTTTTGCTTCTCTTTTTTCGGCTTCTTCTATTTGCCAATCTAAATCGTCAAAATAATATTTATCTTTTTCTGGTTCAATTAAATCCCAGTGGGCAGCTATTTTTAAATTTTTAGTTCCCAAATCATCAAGCAAGGCTAAATAAACTTCTTTCCAATCCAAACCTAAGTTTTGAGTATGTTTTTGAGAAAAGTTAACTCCCCAGGTAATTTCCTTTGCTGGTGCTGGCTCAGTTTTACCAATAAAAAGATATCCCGCGAAGGCTAAAAGGAAAATTAAAAGACAAAGTAATATTTTTTTGAAAATCCTCATCATTTAGCGAGACTTAATTTATTAAGTTGAAGCTGAAGATGAAACTTTAGCTTCATCGACTATAGCGAGACTTAATTTATTAAGTTGAAGAGGTAAACCTCTTCTTCATCTTCGCTTTCGCATGGCGAAAGCTCGCTAGTTGAAGCTGAAGATGAAACTTTAGCTTCATCGACTATTTAATGGCTAAATAAAATTAAACCAGCTCCGATTAATAAAATAGCAATTATTTTTTGAAAAAGGATTTTTCTGGAAATTTTTTCTTTTAGGAATTGAGGGAATTTGAGGGAAAGGAAAACAGTAAAAATCAATAAAAATAAATATTTTGTTCCTTCTAAAGCATTTACAAAGGGAAGGAAAACCAGGGGAACTAAAGCAATCGCCCAATTTTGTAATAGAAAGGCGCCGCCTCCCACTGCCTGATTTGCAAGAAAAATAGTTCCTGTCTTTTTTTGAAAAGTGAATTTTCTCTGAAAAATTTCTCTTTTGACTTCTTTAGTAAAGAGAAAACAAAAAGCGGTTAGAAATCCGCCAATTCTCATCCAAATAAAACCTGACCAAAATGGTTGGGCTAAATAGACATATTTAGTTAAAACAAAAGAGAGGGCAAACAAAAGGGCGGCAAGAGCCGAAATTTTTAGAGATTTTAAAGTAATTAATTTTTCTCTTTCAAAAGTAATAAGAATGCTTCCTATTATTAATAAAATAAAGGTAAAAATTTTCCAGAGAGATAACATTTCTTTTTCGCCCGAAAAGAGAAAAATCAGACCAAAAGTAAATAAAGGTAAAAGTCCGCCGATAGCCGGCACTATTCTTGAAGCTTCAAAATTTTCCAAACCAGTATAAAGCCCAAAAAGGGCGAAAATAAAAATTGAACCAGCTAAAAGAGAGAGAATAATTTGGGTTGTCTCTGGAATTGAAAAACCAACAAAGGGAATTAAAAATAGAACTAAAATTCCTAAAATTCCAACATAAAAAGAGTAGCTCTTGGGATTAGGGGGACCAGCCAAAAGATATTTATCACCCAAAGCAGTAATGGCAAAAAGAAAATAAGCGGAAATGGTGACGATTAACCAGGGCATAAAATTATTAATTGCTGATTGTTAATTGATTGTTTTTACAAATTTCGGCGTAATAATAAGCCGAGGGTCGCGGTTTTCTTTCTAAAGTTTTGTAATCAATTTCAACCACTCCAAATTTTGGAGCAAAGCTTTTTTCCCATTCAAAGTTATCCATTAGAGACCAGTGAAAATAACCTTGAACATCAACCCCTTCTTCAATAGTTTTATGAATCCAATATAAATGATTTTTAATAAAATCTTTTCTTAATTTATCTTTAGCATCAGCTAATCCATTTTCAGTAATATAAATTGGCAAATTATATTTCTTTAATTCCTTCAAAACATGATAAATTCCTTCAGGATAAATTTCCCAGCCAAGATCAGAGACTATTTTATTTTCGTTCCTTTTTAAAAATGGAAATTTAATTTTATTATGGAAATAATAATTTAAGCCGATAAAATCTAAGTGATTTTTAATTTTATTTAGAAAATATCTATTCCAAAAATAGTCGCATAAAAAGACATTAAATCTGTCTAAAAAAGATGTTTGATTGTAAGGTTCGAAAAAACAATAAGATTCAGCGTTTCCAACTTTAACATCGGGTTTTATTTTGTGAAAAATTTCATAGATATTTTTGTGAGCAACAATCTGATTTTTTATAACCTTTAAAAATAAAATTGGATTTTTCTTTTTAGGAACCCATCTACCTTCGAGATAACCAATGGAGGCATAATTCAACGGTTCATTAATTGTTATCCAAAAATCAACTAAATCCCGATATTCATCGAAAATTCTCTCAGCAAAACGAGAGAAATAAAAAACAACTTTTTTATTAACCCAACCATCAATTTTCGCCAGCCAAAAGGGAGTAGTTAAATGATGTAGGGTAACCATTGTTTTTATCTCCCGAGATTTTAAAGCATGCAAAACTTTCCAATAATGTTCTAATTCCTTTTCATTAAAATGTCCTGCTTCTAGCTCAACTCTTGACCACTCAATTGAAAATCGGTAAACGTTTTGATTGAGAGATTTTAATAAATCGAAGTCTTCTTCATATCTGTTATAGTGGTCACAGGCCTTAGCGGCAGGATAAACTTTGGACCAATCAGAGTTTTCAATTCCTCCTTCAACCTGATAAGCCGAAGTAGCACTTCCCCATAAAAAACCTTCTGGAAATTGTAAAACTTTAGTCATTAATCTATTTTACCCCGTTTAGAAATTTATTTCTAACGAGGCTTACCACTAATATTTCAAAAATTTTAATTTTTGGCTTTCCTGTAATCGCCAAATAATTAAACCTAAAATCAAATAAAGTAAGAACAGCCAAACCCAAGAAATTTCTAAAGTTAAAGAGGACCATGAAAAACTGGAAAACCAATCCACAACTTTGGTTAGATAAGTTAATAATAGCCAGCAAGGCCAAGACAAAATCCATCCCAAGGGTTGGAAAATTATTCCAAATAGTCCAAAAATAAAACCTGAGATCATAATAAATGGAAGTAAAGGAACAATTAAAATATTGGTAATTGGGGCAACTGAAGACATATAACCAAAATTATAGATTAAAATAGGAAGAGTAAAAACTTGAGCGGAAAGAGTCATAGCTAAAACATCTCTTGGCCAAGATGGAATTTTTTTAAACCAATTTCTAAAAATTGGTAAAAGATAAATTATTCCCATCATTGCTAAAAAGGATAATTGAAATCCAACATCTAATCTTAAAAGCAAAGGATTTAAAGCTAACATCATTACCGCAGCAAAAACTATAGTCCGAGAGGCACTACCTAGTCTTCCTAAATGTTGAGCTAAAAGAAATAATCCACCCATTATTCCCGCCCGAATGGCTGAAGGTTGCAAACCAGTCATAATGACAAAAAGGGTCATTAAAATTACGGCAAAATAAAAAGCCTGTTGTCTCCATAAACCCAAACCGATTAACAAGACCATCAAAACACTAGTTAAGATAGCCACGTGCATTCCTGAAATAGCAGTTACATGTCTTGTCCCGGCTCGATTCCACTTGATTTTCCACTCTTCTGATATTTGTTTCTTATCTCCCAAAATCATTGCTCCCAAAATTGAACTCTGAGGTGGGGATAAATTTTGATAAATGCTTTCTCTTAATTTATTTTTAAAATCCAAAATTATCGCATAAATTGCACGGGTCGGACCCGTGTATTTTCCTCTTTCTAATAATTCAATCTTTGGCCAATCCATGACTGAGTAAATTCCATCTTTCTTTAAATAATCTTTGTAATTAAAATCTTCAAATACTAGAGGCGTTTTTAATTTTCCGGTGATTTTCAATTTATCTCCATATTTATACTCGGGGTAGCGGTTTATAGTAACCAAAACCGCTCCCGAAATATTATTCCACCCCTCGTCAATTTTCAATTTACAATTTGCAATTTTCAATTTTATGCTTTTTTCTCTAATATCTGGTTCGGCTATCACCACTCCTAGTAGAGTAATAGTTTCTCCTAAATCATTATGTTTTCTTAATTCATTATTAAAAACTTTTAATTCGGCTACTTGATGCCGCCAGATTCCAGCGATTAAAAATAAAACACAAAAACCAATTACTGCCAAGGTTTTGTATCGCCAGAAAACCGAAATTAATAAAATTCCCAAAATTAAAAAAACCAGCATTAAAAGCTGGGAGACAGGAATAATTGAGTTTAAAAAAATTCCACAAATAAAGAAGAGACAAAAATAAAGAAAAATTTTTGAGGCAGTCATTAGTAAATTTTAATTGAGTTTCAAGATTTTCTCAAGTACAAAAGCTTAACTTTTTTTGACAGTTTGCTATAATTATGGTGTAGTGATAGTTCTTTGAAAAACGAGGTTCAAGTTATGAGACGAGCGTTTTGGACGTCCCTAAAAGTGGGGTTTCTAAAATGCTCGTCTCATAGGAAACCTTCTGAGAAGGAGGCTCGGAAGAAAGCCAGAGATGAGAGAGTAAAAAAAACAGGAGGTGTGACGATGACGACCAAACAGTCGATCACGTCCGTAACGAGTGGCCAAGAGAAGCAGATCATTCGATTCGGCTCGGATGCCACCGAAGCCGCCCTCAAGGCACTAGGACTCGACAAGGATGGCGCCCAGCGCATCATCGAACATGGCGACGAGTTCACGTCCGCCATCAGGAACGCCGCGCACTCCGCGCTCCGGAATCTCTCGGTCTCCGACCGGTTCAAGGACGAGGAGGTGAAGTCGAACTACGGGTACCTTTCCGACTATCGCAAGCCGGTGGAGGTTTCCGACCAGATCGACATCCTGCGTTCGCACTGGCCAAGCCTGAATCCCGACGTCGCCCTGCGATACTACCGTGAGACATACCTGATGCTCCAGCTTCCCAAGTGGGTGGAAGGCCCTTTCGTCATCATCAGCCCAGGCTTCTTCTCCGACCAGTACGGTGAGGAGCTCACGGAGGTGCTGAAGGCCATCGCCAAGGATCGCAAGGGCAAGTTTTACAACTACCGCGAGTGGCAGTTCGGTCCGGAATACCTACGCCAGAGCGAACGGACGCTCGGGAAGCTCTATCAGGTCTGCGAGACACAGAGCGGAAGCGACATCCTCATCGTCCCGGCGCAGCTCGGCATCCGTCATCGGGGCCGTTCGGTCCGTCGGGTACGCGAGGTGTTCACGGCCGGTGAGTATGGCTTGGACGCCAAGGACGTCGGTACTATGATACTAACCAACCCGCTCCGCCTCCAGCACTACGACGATCTCTGGATTGACTGTGCTGGCGACGAATACGCTCCTGGTGCTGATGGCGTCTTCTCGCGCGCGCCCTGCTTCAGCTTCGGCGATGGCGGGGTTGAGTTCGACGCGTACTGGTTCGGCGATGCGGACTCGCTCTGTGGCTCGGCGTCTGGGTTTCTCCCGCAGTAGAACCTCGAAGGCTTGGACGCTTGGACTTCTCGATACTTTGAAGCCTTGCGTCCGCCACAAAAAAGGGGTTGTTCACATCAGTGGATAACCCCTTCTTCTTTTTTAATAATATATATTTCAAACCAAACTTTCTTTTGCTATACTATAAATGAGCTTAGGCTAATGAACAGCAGTTCACGGATTGCTGTCGCCGAACTCTCTCTTTAAGAGAAAAGCAACCAGAGTCTTAGCGACTACGGTTTCTAAGAGCGTGTTGTGCTGAGGAGATACTGCTTGCCTCTGCTTAGCGCAGGTCTTCCCGACATTATGTCGGGAGGTGCTGCCGAATAAAATCAAGACCAAAAAGATATAAGCCTTTGGGCAGTAAACTTCGCGGTCTGGTGACATAGATGAGCGAAGGCAATTATCCTGATGCTGATGGCGACTTCTCGAACGCGCCCTACTTCAACTTCAACGATGGCGAGGTTAAGTTCGACACGAACTGGTTCGACAATGCGAACTCGAACTATGGCTCGGCGTCTGGGTTTCTCCCGAAGTCTCTCCAGAAGCTACAAAAGGGCATCCGTAATGGATGCTCTTTGTAATTACCTCTGCCGAATAGAGCGCAACCAACCGCCAAGCATTCTCCCAATCTCATCAACCGATTCTTGTAAGAGAACATACTTTTTGTTATCAAGCATCTTTATTTCTTTGGAAAGTCTTATAAATACTCGCAAGAAATTCAGCCTCAAGCTTGTCTTCTCTAAAATAGGGACTTTTTCGCCTTTCGGGAGCTGGCTTGCCCATAAGATATTCTCTAATATATCCAAGATAAGATTTTCGCAACGCTGCCAGAGAGTGTATCTATCCTGTTTGGGAATCATATTGCGGAAACCATAAAAAGTCTTATACAGCTCGTAAGTCTTCTTAAAAATTGGTATATCAAATTCGTCCATAAATATGAAAATTTATAAAAACGTATTCGAAAAAATAATCTCACCAGAAAATCTCTTTTCGGCATGGGATAAATTCAAAAGCAATAAGCAGAAAAAACGGGACGTGCAACATTTTGAATGGCGGCTCGAGGAAAACATTTTTCGACTTCATAGAGACTTGAAATTTCGCAGCTATAGGCATGGGGCTTATACCTCGTTTTATATTCGCGACCCCAAGCAACGACATATCCATAAAGCTACTGTTCGAGACCGCGTACTCCACCACGCCGTCTTCGCCGCTCTTAACCCAGTCTTTGAACCGACGTTCATTTCTAATTCGCTTTCTTGCCGTATCGACAAAGGAACACATAAAGGCATAGATATTCTGGAGAAGTTAACAAGGCAAACCAGCAAGAATGCGTTTAAACCTTGTTTCGTTCTCAAATACGACATCAGGAAGTTCTTTGAAACGATCGACCATAAAATCTTATTAAACATTATCCGTAAACGAATAAAGGATACTGATGCCTTATGGCTTTTGGAAGAAATCATCGAAAGTTTTATATCTCGCTATTCTACCCTCTTTGAACGAAAGGGTTTACCAATAGGCAACCTAACCTCTCAACTTTTCGCCAACATTTATCTTAATGAGTTCGACCAATTTATTAGGCATAAATTAAAAGTAAAACATTATATTCGCTATACCGACGATTTCGTAATAGTGGCGGGCAATAAGAGACAGTTAGAAAATTTTATTGCTCCCATCCGCTCTTTTCTTTTAGATAATCTTGCCCTTGAGCTACATCCCAAAAAGATTGCAATTCGTAAATTTCATCAAGGCATAGATTTTCTCGGTTATATTGTTTTGCCTTACTATCGGCTTTTGCGAACAAAAACAAGGCAACGGATATTTAAAAAATTAAAGAAACGGATTGAGGAATATAAGAAGGGTGTAGCAAATAAACAAACATTGGAACAATCGTTGCAATCCTATCTCGGCGTTCTTTCTCACGCAGATACTTATAAGATTAGCAATGAGCTTAAAAATCAATTTTGGTTTTGGTTAAATGAATAAAAAACTGCCCCATTGAGCAGTTTAAATTTAAAAATATCTTAAATTTTTCTTCTAAGCCGGAATCATGGATGGATGGATGGATGGATGGATGGATGGATGGATGGCATATTTAGGAGTAATTTAGACTACTTTTCATTTTTTTTTATTCTAATGTATTTGTATTTATATTTTATCACCTTACCTGGCAGATTTCAAAAAATGGAGAGATGGTCTTTTGGATTTCTAATAAATATTCTTGGGGATAGGGTTTTATTTTTTCAAATTTTGGGTCAATAGTTTTTTCCGGCCGAAAATTCTGTAAATAGTATCTCTTTGCGGGAGATATTTCTCTGGCAATTTGTAAAATATCTTCTTTTATATGGATTCCAGGCACCACCGTCGTGCGAAATTCGTAATCAATCCCCGAATTTTTAATTATTTCAACACTTTTTTTTATTTTTTCCAAATTAATTTTTACCCCCGTCGCTTTTTCGTAGCTTTGAGATTTGAATTTTGAGATTTGAGATTTGGCGCCGAAAGGCGCCTTAATATCCATTGCTATATAATCTACTAATTTTTTATCAATTAATTTTTTTAATATTTCGGGATTTGAACCGTTGGTATCTAATTTTACAAAAAATCCCATTTTTTTAATTTTTTTAATAAAGGGTGTCAATCCTTTCGAAATTACTGGCTCTCCACCGCACAAAACCACACCGTCAATTAATTTTTTTCTTTCTTTTAGAAACTTTAAAAGTTCTTTTTCGGAAATTCCTGCCCCGTTAGAAAAATTTTTTCTAACGGGGTGAAGCTGCTTTTTTATTTTTTCAGGCAAAACCAATTCCGCTGAATAACACCAAGGACAACGGAAATTACAGCCGGTAAGAAAAATAGTGGCCGCTAAGTGGCCCGGATAATCAATCAATGTAAGTTTTTGCAAACCACCAATTTTAATCATCGTACTTCTACTAATTTTGGAATCTTGAATTCTTTTCGTTGTTTAAATTCTTCTTGCTTTCCTAAGTTCCATTGTTGGACAGGTCTTAAATATCCCACAATTCTTGAATAAACTTCGCAAGGTTGTTTAATTGTACATTCAGGACAGAAAAAATGTTCTCCCTCTAAATAACCATGAGTAGGACAAATTGAAAAAGTAGGAGTTAAAGTAATATAAGGTAAATGGAAATTTGTAAAGATTTTTTTAATTAAATTTTTTACGGTTTTAATGTCGGAAATTTTTTCTCCCAAAAAAAGATGCAAGACGGTCCCGCCCGAATACTTACATTGAATTTCATCTTGAAGTTTTAATGCCTCGAAAGCATCATTAGTATAATTTACGGGCAGCTGAGTCGAGTTTGTATAATATGGCACTTTCTTGGTTCCGGCGGCAATTATGTCTGGATATTTCTCTCTGTCTTTTTGCGCCAAACGATAAGCGGTTGACTCTGCTGGCGTTGCTTCTAAATTATAAATATTTCCAGTTTCTTTTTGGTATTTTACTAATTTTTCTCTCATAAAATCCAAAATTTCCAAAGTAAACTTCTTTCCTTTTTTTGTAGCAATATTTTCTCCCAGAAAATTAATACAGGATTCATTCATTCCTGATAAACCAATAGTCGCAAAATGATTTGCGTAATAACCACCCCTCATTTTTTTAACTCCTTCCAAGTAAAACTTTGAGTAAGGATATAATCCTTTCGAAATATAATTCTCCAAAACCTTTCTCTTTAATTCTAAGCTTTCTTTGGCTAAATCCATCATTTTCCCTAATCTTTCTAAGAATTCTTTTTTTGTTTTTGATAAATAACCTATTCTCGGCATATTTATGGTTACCACCCCAAAAGAGCCGGTTAAAGACCCCGATCCGAACAGCCCCCCGCCGCCTCGATTATAAAGGTCGGCTAAATTCAGCCTCAATCTGCAACACATTGATCTTACGTCGTCCGGGCTCATCTCAGAATTTATGTAATTTGCGAAGTAATTCGTTCCGTATTTTGCTGAAGTCTCGAAAATAAGATCAAAAGCTGGATCGTCCCAAGGAAAATCTTTAGTGATGTTTATAGTGGGAATGGGAAAATGAAAAGGACGTCCCGATTTATCCCCCTCAAGCATAGTTTCATAAAGAGCCTTGTCAAATATTTTTATTTCTTCTCCAAATTCGCCGTAGGTTTCTTTTTGAGGTTTGCCTCCGATAATTACGGGCTGTTTGGAAAAAACCTGAGCGGGTTTTAAATCTAAAGTGATATTTGAAAAAGGACATTGGAAACCTACCCGAGTCGGAACTGCCATATTAAATAAAAATTCTTGCATTGCCTGTTTTACTTGTTGGGGGCTCAGATCGTCATAACGAATAAAAGGAGCTAGCAAAGTATCGAAATTAGAAACAGCAACGGCACCGGCCACTTCGCCCTGAAGAGTATAAAGAAAATTCACTAATTGTCCCAAAGCTGCTCTTAAGTGTTTCGCCGGTTTTGTTTCAACTTTTCCGGGAACTCCGCAAAAACCTTTTAATAATAAATCATATAAATCCCAACCTGCGCAATAAGGGCCTAATGTATCCAAGTTGTGTAAATGCAAATCTCCGGACTCATTTGCTTCTCTGATTTCTTTCGGATAAATTTTGTTTAACCAATATTTTTTAACAATGTAAGAAACACCATAATGATTTAATCCCTGCAAAGAAAAAGCCATATTAGCATTTTCCTGAACTTCCCAATCAAGTTTCTCCAAATACTGATCAATTCTTTCGACTGCCTCTTCAGAAAATGTCACTGCTTCTCTAATTCTTCTTCTTTGCTCTCTGTATAGAATATATGCTTTGGCAGTTTCAACCAAACCTTCTAAAATTAAAACTTCTTCTACAAGATCTTGAATCTGCTCCACATTAGGAATTTCTTCCTGTGCGTGACCAAAACGGCGATTTAAAATTTTAACAACTTTTTCAGAAATTCTTTTTGATTTTTTCCCATCGCCCTGGCCAGTAGCTGTTATAGCTTTAAAAATAGCTTTTGTAATCTTTTCTTGGTCAAAATCAACAACGGTGCCATCTCTTTTTTGAACTTTGGTGATTTTATTTTCCATAGATTATTATATTTTACTCTGACAAAAAAACTGGGTCAAACCCCAGTCAAATCCTATTAAAAATTGGAGTTATTCACACCCCGTTAGAAATCTAAAATTGCTTGTTTTAACAAAAATATTTACGTCCTAAAAAAATTTCTAACGGGTCACATCCTAAAAACCAGTGGCAATGACTGTTATTTTTAACTCGCCTTCTTTTAAATTTTTATCTTTCAAGGCTCCGAAAATCACTTTAGCTTCGGGGTTGATTTCTTGAGTGATTACTTTAGCTACTTCATCTATTTCAGAAAGACTCAGGTCGTCGCCGCCCGAAACATTAAATAAAATTCCCCTTGCCCCTTTACAAGAAACATTAAGCAAAGGAGAACTAATAGCTTTCAGGGCTGCCGTTTCTGCCCTATTTTCTCCTTCTCCTTTGCCCATTCCAAACAAAGCCGATCCTGAATCTTTCATAATTGTTTTGACATCGGCAAAATCAACATTAATTATTCCCGGCAGAAAAATTAAATCGGTTATTCCTTGAACTGCCTGTCTTAAAATATCATCACAAATCCAAAAAGCAGTACTAACCGAAATTTTGGGGTCTAAATTTTCTAATAATTTATCATTTTCAATTGTAATTAAACTATCAACTTTTCCTTTTAATAATCTTTCAGCATTTTCAGCAATTTTCCTTCGAAAGAGACCTTCAAAAGAAAAAGGTTGAGTGACCACTGCTACAGTCAAGACTCCTGAGTTTTTCGCAATTTCAGCTATGATTGGCGAAGCTCCTGTACCTGTTCCTCCACCCAAACCGCAAGTAATAAAAATCATATCTGAATTTTTTAAAACTTCCTGAATTTCAGCACGGCTCTCTTTTGCTGCCTCTCTACCAATTTCAGGATTCATTCCTGTTCCCAATCCTTGAGTAATTTTTTTACCGATTCGTAATTTCAAATCAGCTTTAGTTTTTTTCAAATCCTGGGCATCGGTATTAATAGCAATTAATTCGACTCCCTTAATTTTAGATTTTCTCATTCTTGAAACAGCATTAGAACCTGAACCGCCTACCCCAACTACTTTAATTTTGGCAATAGATTTCATAATTTTATTGCTAGACAGAAATTTTTACGGAATAAAGATTTTAAATATTTTTTTTATTTTAGAACCTATTCCTTTTCCGAATTCAAAAGTTTTCTCTTTTTCTCCCAAATCAACCATAGTTAAAACCAATCCGCAGCAAACACTCCAAACGGGATCATCTAAATTTAAAAATCCTTTGGGTTTTCCTATTTTAACTGGCAATTTTAGTTCTTTCTTGGCTAATTCTGTTATTTTCGGCAATTTTGCTCCACCGCCGGTCAAAACTACACCAGAGGGCAACAATTTTTCTTTTCCGATTTTTTTTAATTCCTTATGAATCTGGTCAAAAATTTCAGAAATTCTAGCTTCAATTATACTCGCCAGTTGTTTTTGAGAAAAAACTAAAGGTTCTTCTTCGTTTATCTCAATTTTTTCTTTTCTTCTACTAACAGATTTTTTATCGCTTCCCTTAAAAAGACAGGTTCCGTATTCTAATTTTATTCTTTCAGCAATATCAATGTCGGTTTTCAAACCAATAGCAATGTCATTGGTGATATTGGCAGCCCCAATTGGTAAAATTGCCAGATAGATTAAATTTCCCTCTTCAAAAACAGTAAGACCAGTGGTGCCGGCTCCAATGTCCACCAAAGCCACCCCTAATTCTTTTTGACGAGGAGTTAAAACTGCTCTTGAGGCAGCTATTGGAGAAGGAATCATATCTAAAACCTGAAGGTCAGAATTTAAAACAGTTTGAGTTAAATTTTTCAAATAAGGCGAGAAGCCAGCCATAGCTAAAACCTCGGCTTCCAATCTCACTCCCTGGAGACCTAAAACTTCTCTTATCCCACTTTGACCATCAACGCTGAATTCTTTTGGAAAAACATCGAAAACTTCTTTATTCGAAGGCAAAGAAAATGTTTGAGCAGCCTGTAAAACTCTTTCAATATCCTCCTCAGAAATTTTTTGGTCAGCTCGAGAAACAACCACTGTGCCATGAGAAGAAATAGAAAAAATATGGCTTCCGTTAACATTAAGATAGACCGAGTCGATTTTTAGACCTGTATCTTTTCGAGCTTTCTCTAAAATATTTACCAAAGCCTCAGAGGTTTCTTCAACCCCAACAACTACTCCTTTTCTCACTCCAACCGATGGTTCTTGAGCCAAAGACAAAACTTCCAATTCTGATTCTTCTGGCTTTTTTGAAGAAACTAAAATCTTTATTGCGCTTGTTCCAATATCTAAACCAGTTATAATCGTTGGCTTCGCCATAAATTTTTAATTACTGAATTTGCCATCAGGCAAACGATCAGGCAAACGAAGGGGAAGAAGAGATTTATCTCTTCGCCCTCTAATTTTTAAACTTGTCAGATAATATTCCTCTTTCTCTCTCATCTTCTCTGTATCCAATTCTGATTTCTCATGGTCGTATCCCAATAAATGTAAAATTCCATGAATTAAAACTCTGGCCAATTCCTTTTCAAAAACCGAGCGAACGGAGTTGAGCGAAGGTGAAGAAGAAACTTTAGTTTCTTCAACTGCGCCATATCTTTTGGCATTTTTTTTAATTTCTCGAAGACAAATTACTATTTCTCCCAAACCAATTTCTCTATCCGGAAAGGCGAGAACGTCTGTTACGCTATTTCTACCTCTATACCTTTTATTTAACTCTCTTATCCTCCCTTGTCCAACCAAGGCAATAGATAATTCCGATGCTTTTTTATCCTCGCTTTCTAAAATTTCTTTGGCAATTTTCTTTAAAAATTCCTCATCAACCGGATTAGTAGTTAGATTATTTATCTCAATCATACCCCGTAGAAGAATTTCGACTAATAATATTAATTTGCTACCCCGTAGCAGTCGAAATTTCTCTACGGGGCATAATTTTTACTCCAAAAACCGAAAAGTAGACTACAACCCGCCCACCACATCCTCCCATCCTTCGCTTCGCTCAGGATAGGCCCCTTACATTTGGTTAAGAAATAAATCGATATAGTTTTTTAAATTTCGATGTCGATTTATAGTACGGGAGCAATTAAAAACCGCAATTGTATTAATGTAACTATTACAAATGTTAATATAAAAAAGATTAAGTTTAAAGCGATGAGATATAAAAGGAATTGCCAAAGTTTTTTCCCAGAAAGTACAAAATAATATTTAAGAAGTAAAAAAACAACTAAAAAAGGAATTAAAAAATTAGCGAAGTAAAGAATAAATCTATTTGATACATCTTTAATAACAATTGGGATTGCGGAGTTTAGAAAAAAACTAAGAAGGAATATTGAGAATATGTAAACAATAATTTTAGATCTTGGAACTCCTTCAATTTTTAAAATTTTAAAGCCTGTTAAAATAAGAAAATAAAATACTAAAAAAGCAATTCCGTAAATAACAATTATGGGAAAAATAAAAAGTAGAGCTGGCAAAACCCAAGCACCCAATAATCCTTCTTTTTTTATTATAATTTCTATATCCTTAAGTTTTTCTGGACTGGCACCGTAATTTAAAAAAGTTTCTGCTAAAGAGAGTTCTTTTTCTTTTTTTGAATACAAATATTTTCCATCTTTTAATAAAGCTTTAATATTATGATTCTGAATAGTAATACTCTTGACTTGTTCTTGTTCTATCTTCTCTACAAGAACAGATAAGGGAATTTCCGCTCTTTTTACCTGAAAATACTGCCAAGCTAAAATTCCTCCGAAAAGAAGAATCGTAGCAATAACTACAACCCAAATTTTAGAAAAAGCGCGGTTCATATTTTTAAAATTTTTCTAATAATTCTCTAATTTGTTTCTTTAAT
>Ga0210018_1000288_pt1 | contig 24555 bp, 18 predicted proteins | sample CryGeyCG2014_010_2_FD_183967 | JGI IMG/M metagenome (GOLD analysis project Ga0210018, IMG submission 183967) | Groundwater microbial communities from aquifer - Crystal Geyser CG09_land_8/20/14_0.10 (SPAdes) (version 2) | ecosystem: Environmental > Aquatic > Deep subsurface > Groundwater | place...
GGTTAAGGTTTCTTTCTTTATAACCTAAGTGCAAATTTCTTAAACAGTTAGTAAAAATTTTTTGAAATTCTTTCTCGAAAACACTAATTATGAGATAATTTCTCTCCTCATGGCCTTCAGACAAATAAAAACCGACAAATTTCAAGAAATCGTCGGATATTTTTTGATAAAAGCCTACTTTTTTTCCATTTCTCCGATTGACAGTTAAAAATCTTAACTCTCGCGAATCTTTAATTATTTTTGATAACCATCTTGTGTTTACTTTTTCGTTTTCATTAATCACCCTCCACCATTTTTCTCTTCCTAAGATTTCCTTAATAGATTCTTTGTCTTTCAAAACATTTATAGGAATATTTTTTACGTCAAAATAAGAAGTTCTATTAATCCAGCTGGTAAGCCATACTCCTTCAAGATCTTTTTCGTCATTAGGCAAGGACAAAATTAGAGGCACCGGAAGATAATCTTCTTTTAATATTTCCGTGGTTTTAACCAGTTGAAACTTTCCCTTCCTTAAAACCCAAAAGTTATGATCACCGGTAACTTCAATTTCTCTACCACAAACAGTTCTAAGGATAAAATCATCATCACTTGCTAAATGACGAATATATTTGTTTATTTTTTTTATTTCATAATTACCTGATATCGTGTCAAGACTTAACACTTTGAGTTTTTGCCTAACTTTATTTGAAAATAAGATTTCAGTGTCACCTTCCTTTTGCGTTTTATGTTTCTTAAAGAGTTCGTCAATTAATTCGCCTATCGAAATAATCTTTGCCCCCGAGTTATCTTTATCCTCTTCGAAAACAAAAATCGGTTCATCAAACGCAAGACTCTTACCACTACCGGTAACCCCCAAAAGCACTTGGTGGAAAAGTCCGGCTTCCACCCCAGCCGTCAATTTCTCAATTGCCTGAGGTTGATCACCAGTTGGTTTGTAGTCCGCTTTTAGTTTGAATTCCATGCGACCATTTTACCATTTTAGCCTCGAAGAAGCCAGAATTACGAAGAATTGGTAATAGTTGACATATCACGTCTTATCTTAATAATATCCTTCTTAACACTCTTCATATCTATTTTTAGATATTAGCATGCATTTACAATAACGCAATAGTTTCATTTTGGCAATACACCAAACAGCCTTAATAATGGTATAATTAAAAGTTACCAAACAAAACACGAACACTACGAATTATAAATTATAAACAAAGTTTGAAAGCTTCGCTTGAAAACTGTTTTCAAACTTGCTTATCAATTTTAAATTTTAAATTCACCGCAAATGCGGGATCCCGCTACGGCGGGACAATATTTAAATTTTTAAATTTTTAAAAATGCCAAATCAGGATTACATAATCATAAAGGGTGCACGAGAACATAACCTGCAAAATGTAACGGTTAAAATTCCTAAAGGGAAATTAGTAGTTTTATCGGGAGTTTCCGGTTCGGGCAAATCTTCTATGGCAATGGATACTTTGTATGCCGAAGGCCAACGGCGCTATGTCGAAAGCCTTTCTTCTTATGCCAGGCAGTTTTTGGGGATGATGAAAAGACCTGATGTTGACAGTATTGAAGGTCTTTCGCCGGCTATTGCCATTGACCAACATGGGCTTTCCCATAATCCCCGTTCAACTGTCGGAACCGTTACCGAGATTTACGATTATCTTAGGGTCCTTTTTGCTAGAATCGGCCACCCTCACTGCCCGAAATGCGGTCGGGAAATCAGTCACCAAACGAGTATAAGTATTACCCAGCAAATTCTTAATTTAATTACTCAGAAATTAGGAAATGAACCGAATGCACGATTCTTTATTCTTTCTCCGGTTATTAGAGACAAGCGTGGAGAATTTTCCCAACTTTTTCAGAATTTACAAAGAAAAGGTTTTGAACAAGTTCGTATTGATGGGCAAATCTTTAATCTTTGGGATATTCCTTTACTCATTAAGACTAATAGGCACAACATTGAAGTAATTATCGACAAAATTAACATTATCAGGAAATACGATAAAGCTGAATATGAGACTCGAATTTTAAATGATGTGGAAATTGCTTTGGATCTTTCTGATGGTCTAACAATTCTCGCTGAAGTAAACGATAAAGCTTTCAATTTCCCGGACAAGCCCAAGCAAATGAAAGATATTTTATTTTCCCGCCGTTTTGTTTGTCCGGTTTGCAATATTAACTTACCGGAAATTGAACCCCGGCTTTTTTCTTTTAATTCACCTCAAGGCGCTTGTCCGGAATGTAACGGCTTAGGAGTTAAAATGAAAGTAGATACTACTCGGGTTTCCGAATGGCGGGCGGAAATGCTGGAACGGCAATATTACTCCACTACCTCCGATACGGTACGTGATGAAATTGAAAAGTTAATGATTAAAGAAACTTGTTCTCTCTGCCATGGCAACCGTTTAAAACCTGAGGCCTTAGGAGTAACCATTGAACAAAAATCAATTGCTTCAATTTCCGCTTTGGCTTTAGAAATTCTACTTAATTGGGTAGAAAAATTACCTGAACAATTTTCTATTGAAAAAGACAAAGAAGTGGCCGAACCTTTATTAAAAGAAATTAAAAGCCGGCTTTCTTTTTTGGTCGCTGTTGGGGTAAATTACTTAACTCTTGACCGGACTGCTTCTACTCTCTCTGTCGGGGAAGCGCAAAGAATCCGCTTGGCCAGTCAAATCGGCACCGGTTTAACCGGCGTGCTTTATGTTTTGGATGAACCAACGGTCGGTCTACACCAAAGAGATACCCAAAAATTAATCGTTACCTTAAAGACGCTGCGTGACTTGGGTAACACGGTAGTTGTCGTTGAACATGACGAAGAAGTTTTAAAAGAAGCGGATTGGATTGTGGACTTCGGTCCCGGGGCAGGCAAACAGGGCGGCAAAGTGGTAGCCGAAGGGACGCCTGCTCAAATTATGAAAGATCCTAATTCTTTAACCGGAAAATATTTAAGCGGCAAAAAAACTGTTTCTATGTTTCCTGTCGAAAACTTAGCTATTCCTTATAAAAACGGCAATTCGTATTTCATAACGATAAGCGGCTGTAAAGAACATAATCTTAAAAATTTAACCGTTAGTTTCCCTTTGAAAAAATATACCTGTATTACCGGTGTTTCCGGCTCGGGTAAGTCAACCTTAATTCACGATACTTTATATCCGGCACTGAGTAAAAGTTTGGGGCAATATTTCCGTGAGCAAGCAGGAGAATACGAAAAAATCACCGGTGTTCAACAAGTTGACCAGGTACTTTTAGTTGATCAGAGTCCGATCGGTAGAAATTCTCGCAGTAATCCGGCCACTTATTCCGGTGTTTTTACCGACATTAGAGATCTTTTTGCTTTAACCGAAGAAGCAAGACTTAGAGGCTTTACCTCCAGCAATTTTTCTTTTAATGTTGACGGCGGACGTTGTGAAGCCTGCCAAGGACAAGGTTTTACCCGAGTGGAAATGCAGTTTTTACCGGATGTTTGGGTGGAGTGTGAGGAATGTCATGGGACTAGATTTAAGGAAGAAATTTTGGAAGTTCAATATAAGGAAAAAAATATTCATCAAGTTTTAAAATTAACCGTCGGCGAGGCTTTGGACTTTTTTGGCGCTTTTTCAAAAATTATAAATAAATTAAAGGTCTTGCAAAAAATTGGGCTTGATTATTTGGAATTAGGCCAACCCTCGCCGACTCTTTCCGGCGGTGAATCACAAAGATTAAAATTGGCCAGAGAATTAGTTAAACCGGCGCATTCGCATACGATTTATTTATTAGACGAACCAACTACCGGACTGCATTTTGCGGATGTTGACAAACTCTTACAAGTAATTAGGGAATTAGTAGAGAGAGACAGTAGCGTCATTGTTATTGAACATAATTTAGACATGATTAAGAATGCTGACTGGATTATTGATTTAGGGCCGGAAGGCGGAGAAAAAGGCGGACAAATTATTGCCGAAGGAACTCCGCAACAAGTTGCCAAAAACGAAAAATCCTGGACGGGGAAATACCTCAAATCGCACTTGAAGTAAATTATGAATCTTATAATCGCTGAAACATTAAAATCAAAACTGAATGAATTGCCTAAAAAGCCCGGGGTTTATATTTTCAGAAACTCGGCGGGGAAAATTATCTATATCGGCAAGGCTTTGGTTTTAAAAAACCGGGTTGGCAGTTATTTTAAACAAAAACATACTGATCCAAAAACCATTGAATTAGTAACTAACATTGCCGACTGGGAATTTATCGTCGTTAATTCGGAATTTGAAGCTTTGCTTTTGGAAGCGCACTTAATTAAACAGCACGCTCCTAAATATAATATTGTTCAAAAAGATAGCAAAAGTTATCTTTATATTGTTATCGGTAAAGAATATCCTAACCGGATTTTTACTGCTCGCTGGACAGAATTAAGCGAACTTTCCGAAAATATTCTGGATTGGTACGGACCTTTCCCTTCTTCAACTGATGCCAGACAAATCCTTAAATTTGTCAGAAGAATTTTTCCCTTCCGGAGCTGTAAAAAATTACCCAAATCCCCCTGCCTTTACAAAGATTTAAAACTTTGTCCGGGAGTTTGCATTTTATCAGACAGCACTTACTCTAAAACTATTCGAAACATTAAACTCGTTCTTTCCGGAAAAATTATTAACTTGGTTTCCTTACTCACTAAAGAAATGAAAGAATTTTCCAAAAACTTTAATTATGAGGAGGCGCAAATGGTTAAAAGACAAATTGAAGCCTTACAATCTCTAACTTCAGGCTGGCGGACTGTTCCCAAAGAAAAACAGGACTTCGCCAAAATAATTTTTACTTTAAGAAAACTTATTGTTAAATATCAGGGTTTTGATCCCACTTTTATTAATAAAATCGAAGGTTATGATGTTTCCAATTTAGGAAAAACAGTAATCGTCGGTTCAATGGTAGCTTTTGTAAACGGAGAACCGGAAAAGGATTCATATCGAAAATTTAATCTGGAATATAATTTAGCCGGACCTGATGACCCGGAAGGAATAAAAAAACTTATAGAAAGAAGATTTAAACATTCAGAATGGGTCTTTCCCCAAGTAATTTTAGTTGACGGCGGAAAAACCCAAATTGGCGCCGCATTTGAAGCAATAAAAAATGCCGGTCAAGTTGGAAAAATTTCTTTGCTTGGTTTAACCAAAGAATTTGAAACAATTATTATTCCAAAAATTAAGCAGGAAAAAATTGTCGGCTGGCAAACAATTAGACTGGCCCGGCGTTCTCCGGAATTACAACTTTTACAGGCCATCCGAGACGAAGCCCACCGTTTTGCTCAAAAATATTACCAAAAACTTCACCAGAAGTTTCTGCTAAAATGAGTTGTGGTAAAAATTCAAAAGAATTCCTTAAAAATATTTCTTGCCGTTTTTATTACTCTCTTAATCGGACTTACAGGCGGATTTTTAATCAGTAAAAAAATAAAATTCCCGGCAAAAAAGACAACAGTTTCTGTTTTTAAGGATAAATATTTAGCTTTTTTGTTTGAAGTTTATGAAACAATTAAAGTAAATTACTGGGAAAAAATAACTGACGAACAATTGACAAATCTTTTTATTCTTGGAACGGAAAAAGTGACCGGAAAGCCACAAGTTAATAAACCAAAAGATAAACCAGAGCTACAAAAGTTACTTACTTCAGTTCTTAAAGACCAAGACTCGGAGCAAAAGAAAAAAGAGTTTACTTCTCAACTCGCCAATATTGTTTTAGCCAATCTCCAACCCTTTGGCCGGAGCCGGCTCTACAGTCAAAAGGAAGAAATTGCCTTAAAAAATAACGTTGAAAATAAAAATCCGGAAGTTGACCAGTATCAAGTTTTAAATGTTAAAAAAGATGCTTCTATGGAAGAAATTAATCAAACTTATAAAACTCAAGCAGAAAAATTGACAAACGATAAATCACCGGAAGCTCAGCAAAAACTTGCCCAAATCAATAATGCTTATCAAACTCTGGCAGACCAAAATACCCGGAAAGTTTATGACCAGTCCGGAATCGAAGCGACAATGGTAAACAAAATTCTAGCCAAAAATATTTTGTATTTCCACATTGATAAATTTTCTCCAACTACCATACAGGAACTTTTAAATATCAGCGAAAAGTACAAGAATATTAAAGATTTAAATTATTTAATTATTGATCTTAGAGGAAATGTTGGAGGAGCCATTGACGGGTTGCCTTATTTTTTGGGCCCGTTTATCGGCAACGACCAATATGCTTATCAATTTTATCAGCAGGGAAATAAAGAAGATTTTAAAACTAAAACCGACTGGTTTCCGGGATTGGTTCAATACAAACAAACCGTAATTTTAATAGACAGTGAGACTCAATCGTCAGCTGAAGTTATGGCCGCAGTTTTAAAAAAATATAATGTCGGCGTTCTAGTCGGAACTCCAACTAAAGGTTGGGGAACTGTTGAAAAGGTTTTTGAGTTAAAACAACAAATTGATCCCCTGGAAAAATATTCGGTTTTCCTGGTACACCACCTTACTTTAAGAGAAGACGGCCAGCCAATCGAAGGAAGAGGAGTTGATCCCTCCGTAAATATTCAAGATCCTGCCTGGAAAAATCAGCTTTTTACCTACTTGCACAACGAACAGCTTATTTCCGAAATAGAAAAGATAGTAAAAACTCCTTAGTAAAAAAATTATTTTGTGGGTTTCGGTGTCGGTATCTCCCTCATTATTGGATTAAGCTGAATACTTTGAGCAGTGACACTACCATCAGAATTAGTAGTCCCAAAAACAGCCACTTTTTGTCCCGTGGTTAAATCGGCTTTAGTTGCCGTTGATGCTTTATTGATCAGGGTCTTATCTGAAAGAATAACAATCTTGCTGCTCCCATCGGCTAACTTGACCGTAATTGACTGAGCATCACTACTGACAATATCCCCGTTTACCGGTTGAAAAGCCGCCCGGTTGCCGATTCCTTGCCTTTGTCCAGCAACTCTTCCTTGTGCTCCATTAAATCCGGCAGATTGAGTTGTTCTTTTACTTTGCTGGTATTTTATTCCGCCGAAAAACGCTCCGGCGCCAACAACAATTATTAAAATGGCCCAGATGATATTTTTTTTCATAATCCTCCTTTAAATAAAATTATAAATTTTAAATTTGACCTTGCCTGCCGGCAGGCAGGAATTTAAAATCAAAAAAACGAATTTTAAATGTTTAAATTATAAAAAACGGTTTGAAAATATATTCATATTCGATTTTACTCATAACGCAAGGCTTCTATTGGCTGTAAATTGGCAGCTTTATTTGCAGGATACCAACCAAATAAAATCCCGATTGCTGCAGAAACAACAAAGGCCAATAAAATTGAACTGGGTGAAATAATAAAAGCCGAATTAATCAGTCTTGAAATAACATACGACGCAATGATGCCGAAAACAGCGCCGATAACTCCGCCGCTGAAAGTCAAAATAATCGATTCTGCCAAAAATTGAGTGGTAATTACTCTTTTCTTCGCCCCCAATGCTTTCCTCAAACCAATCTCTCTGGTTCTTTCAGTAACGGTAACCAACATAATATTCATAATGCCAATACCGCCAACAAGCAGGGAAATTGCCGCAATTCCCGACAATAATGAAGTAAAGGTTCCGGTGGTGGCAGAAACCGTATTGATAATATCCTGCTGAGAAGTGATCGAAAAATCGGCTTGAGTGACATCACTAATTTTATGACGCGCCAATAAAAAATACCCCACTTGATTTTGTGCTTCGGTCATCACGTTTTGACTTTTGGCTTCCAAGGCAATTGAAGATAGATAATCCGCTCCAAAAAGCACTTTTTGAGCCGTTGTAAGTGGTACATAAATAATATCGTCCCGATTTAAAAATCCGCTACCACCCTTGGAAACAGTTACTCCAACAATGTTAAGAGTTTTTCCACTAACTCTGATAGTTTTCCCAATCGGATTTGCTCCTTCCCCAAATAAATCACTGACGACTTGAGGTCCTAAAACCGCAACTTTGGTCATACTGTCAACGTCTCTTTGAGAAATAAAAGTTCCGGAAGAAACAGCGATTTCATGAACAGGGGCATACTCGGAAGTTGCTCCAACTATTTGAGTATTAGTATTACTTCCACCGGTAGTTACCTGCGCCCTTCTGGAAAACTCCGGAGAAACATTTTGGATATCGGTAATTTCCGGAGATAAAGCGATGGCTTTGGCATCCTCCAAGGTTAAAGAAGTTCTTCCTCCGGCAGCACCCCTAACTCCTCCTTCATTGACCGCCCCTGGTTGAATGGTCAATAAATTTGCCCCCAAGGATTGGATTTGCTCTTGAATTGATTTCTGAGTCGCCTGTCCAAGCGACACAAGGGCAATCACGCTCCCAATGCCGATAACAATTCCCAAAATTGCCAAACCGGTCCGGGTTTTGTTTAAAGTCAGGGTTCCCAATCCTTCTGAAATTATTTCTCTAAGTTCCATAATAATTCCTCGTTAGATAACTAATGAATCTTTTGACTTTGCTATCCGCTGTTGATGTTGGCTACTGTCGTCAAAAATTTTACCGTCTTTGAGATGAATAACCCTTTTTGCATGCTCGGCAATATCGGACTCATGGGTAATCATGATGATGGTGTGTCCCTCATCATTTAATTTTTGAAAAATCGCCATAATTTCTTCTGCTTGAGCAGAGGCGATATTCCCGGTCGGTTCATCGGCCAATATTATCGAGGGATTTAAAACTAATGCTCTGGCAATAGCCACCCTTTGCTGTTGTCCGCCTGATATTTGATTTGAGGTATGATTCATTCTGTCTTCCAGCCCAACCATTTTGAGAAATTTTTTTGCTCTCTCCTCCCTCTCTTCTCTGGGAATTCCTGCATAAATCATCGGCAATATCACATTTTTTAAAGTTGTCGTCCTTGGTAAAAGGTTAAAAGCTTGAAAAACAAAACCGATTTTTCTATTCCTGATATCGGCCAATTCATCATCGGTCAATTTTTCAACCTTTTCTTCGTCAAGAATATATTCTCCGCTGGTCGGCTTATCCAAAGCTCCCAAAATATGCATTAAGGTTGATTTACCGGAACCCGATGGTCCCATAATGGCAACAAACTCCCCCTTTTCAACCCGAAAAGAAACATCATCAACTGCCACTGTTTCCAGCGTGTCCGTTTTATAAATTTTTGTCAGGTGTTTTGCTTGAATTATCGGTTTATTATCCATTTTTAGCGAGGCTAGTCTCCAATTCTCCTAACTGCCCCTTCTCCGAAGTTTCTGTTACCCCCTAAACCGCCAAACGGAGACGAAGTTGAACTGCTGTTCGTACTGGTTGAAGTAACGACACTAGTAACCACCACATCCCCTTCATTTATCCCTGAAAGAATTGCTGTCTGTGTATCGTTAGAATCGCCAACTTCTACTGAAACTGGCGTGACTTGACTCCCTTTCATTATACTAACCGTTGATTGCCCATTGGTTGTTCGAACTGCAGAGGAAGGAACCAAAACTACGTCATTGACAACTTTGGTAATAATTGTCGCGCTAACAGACATATTAGGTAAAATTTCCGGCGCTTCCGTATCTAAACCGATAATTGCCGGGTAATTGGTTACCCCGGAACTAATAGAACCAATCGTATCGATGCTAATAACTTTTCCGGTGTAAGTTTTGTCTGGAAAAGCGTCCAAAGTAACCGTGGCTTTATCACCAACCTTAATCTTAACCACATCCATCTCGGTTAAATTAACAGACAATTGAATCGCCGCGTCAGTTTTTATACTGGCAATTTTTTGGGAGGTTGCTCCACCGGATGAATTTGATTGAGCCACTAAAACCGTTCCCTCCTGAAGCGACAAACCGGTTACTGTACCGCTTATGGGAGCATAAATAGTCGGTGAAGACTGTTGATAAGAAAGCCAGCTTGAACTGACATTAATTTGAGCTTGATCAACTGCATTTTTTTGATTTATATATTTGGCTTCCGCCGCTAGCCAGTTATCGTTTTCCTGAATGTAAGTCGGATCATAAACCAGTAACCCCCGAGCGAGCGCGTCATTAACAAAGGTCCTGTTGGCCGCCCACATAGAAGAATCAAGAGTATACATAGTAGACTTGGCCGAATCAAGGCTGTTTTTGGCGCTTAAATAGCTGGACCATGCTTGAGTTGATCTCAACTTTCCGTCAAGATCCAAATCAAGCTCGGCAATTTTATCACCGACTTTGACAACCTGGTCGTTTTTAACAAAAACTTTTGAGACTACACCCGAAGCTTGAGTAGAAACAGAAGTGCTATTAGTAGAGGAAACTTGACCGGAAGCTGTAACGCTCGTAACTAAAGTGCCTTTTTCCGCCTGGGCAATTTGATATTGAGGTTTTTTGGCCTTGCTGGCCGAAATTCTGGAAATAGCCAACCAACCCAACCCAAAAAGAACCAAAACCATAATTATCTTAAGAATTAACGATCTCCCCAAGAACCACTCCCAGGCTGAGAAAAGTTTTTGCTTTATCATTTTAATTTTACTCATAATATCTAAAATATTAAATAATCCTGAGAATAAGCTGAAAAGTTATACCAATTTATGACTTTGTTTTAAAGGAAGAGCAACAGTAAAGACCGATCCTTTATTAACAACACTCTGTGCTTCAATCTTTCCCTTGTGTAAATCAACAATACTCTTGGCAATTGAAAGACCCAAACCATACCCTTTGACTACATTTTTTGTCCGGGACAAATCAGCCCGATAAAATCGATTAAAGATATGCGGAAGATCAGTTTCACTAATTCCAATGCCAAAATCTTCCACCTTTATTTGGACGTTACCTCTTTTTTCTTCAAGACCAATGATTACCTTACCTTCCGGATGACTGTACTTAATGGCGTTATCAAGAAGAATACTAACAAGTTCGGTAATACTGACTTTATTCGCTTCCAATAAAACTGGAGCTAGGTCCTTTTTTATTTCAACTTTCTTTTCCTTGGCTAACCCCTGTAATCGATTACAAACCTCTTCGGCAACCGGTAATAGATTAAACGTTTCCCAGGAAAGATTATTATTAGTATCCTGATATTTACTTAAAGTTAAAAAGTAATCGGTTAAAGATTTTAACTTATCCACTTCTTCTAAATTAGACGAAAGCAAATTTTTAGCCGAAGGAAGACCTAATTTTTTATCACGCAGGGTCACTTCTATTTCGGTTTTCATCGCCGTTAAAGGGGTCCGCAATTCATGGGAAGCATCGGCTATAAAACGTCTTTGGCCTTCCACCATTTCACCAATCGGCTTTAGGGTTTTACCTGCCAAAAAATATCCTGCCCCCGCAGAAACACCTATAATCAAAACGTCTATTCCCGCCAAAATTATTTTAAGACGCATTTTTGTTTCCGCCACTAGATTTGGATCAAGAAATAAAGAATTAGTATTAATTGGTGGAGCTAATCTATTGGGCAAACCGCGCTCAATTCTTGACCGGTGCATCGCCTTTATTCGGTCCAATTCCACCGTCATTTCCTGATACATGGCCACCGTAAATGAAACACAAATTATGGTAATGATTAGGAGATACCAAGCAGTTAATTTTATTCTGGCGGAGTGAAACATTATTCTTTCTCGCTAATTTTATAACCAAAACCCCTAATTGTATGAATCAATGGTTTTTTGTTTTTAAAAGGATTATCGATTTTATTTCTTAAATAACCGATATAAACTTCAATCGTATTGGGTAAAATATCTGCATCATATTCCCAAACATTATTAATAATCTGATCTTTAGTCAAAACCATATCGGGGTGTCTGAGTAAATATTCTAAAAGTGCGAATTCCCGTCGGGAAAGTTTAATTTCCCTTCCATCTCTTTTTACTTTGTATTTAATAGTATCCAGGGTTAAATCGCCCAATCCTAAAATAGTACCCAAACTATTTTTTGGTCGTCTTCCCAAAGCCTTGACCCTCGCCAAAAGTTCGGAAAAAGCAAAGGGTTTAACCAGGTAATCATCGGCACCGGAATTTAATCCTTCGACCTTATCTTCCAGTTGACCTTTAGCGGTAAGAATCAAAATCGGGGTATGGACCGAAGCTGCACGCAAATTTTTACAAATTTCCATTCCGTCCATGTCGGGAAGCATTAAATCCAAAATAATGACATCAAAGTTTTCTGAAGAAGCAAGATCAAATCCATCTTTGCCATTATAAACAACATCTACTGCTAAAGATTCCTGTTCCAGTCCCTTTTTAATGGAGTTGGCAATTTTGTATTCGTCTTCAACAACAAGTATTCTCATTTGAAAAAATATTATACCACTAACCTGAGGATTAACTGAGAAAAGTGGAGATCACTTTTTACCGAGGGTAATCACAATATCAAATTCGCTTTTAGGATCCAGAGTAGGATTTTTCGACGAAAGAGTATATTTTTCACTCAAAGATTTTACAATATCTGCCAAAAACATCTGTTTATCTTCTTTAATGGAAACCTCAGTTGTTTCATAAGTAAAAACTTCGGCATTACCGGTATAAACGACTTGATAGCCCAATCCTTCTAAAAAGGCTTTTGCTTTACTTGCCAATCCGGCAATTCCGCTGCCGTTAAGAACGCTCACTTTCAAATCTTTTTTTGTTATCTCCGGCGTTGGGGTAGTAACGGCCGTATTAACAATTGTCGGAATACTGGTCGGTTTAGTTTCAGACGGCACCGGAGGATTCGTTCCTTCCAAAGCTTTCTGAGAAAAAAGAATGCCTCCAACGGTCAAACCACCTACCAGTAAAATTATCCCGGAAAACAATAAAAACATTTTCCCTTTCTTGGGAGACTTTTCGGAAAACTTTTTTTCTTCTAATATAACCGGAAGTACTTCTTTAACAATCTCCGGATTAGCTTCTTCTACTTTTTCTAAAACCGGAGGAATTTCTTCTTTCTGAACTAAACCAATCATTGATTCGGAATTTCTTTTTTCCGATAATGACATTGGTTCCATAGTTTTAATCTCCAAATTGGCCTCTTTTGCCGCCAGATTAATTTTTTCAAGCAAATCCTTTCTAACGGCATAGACAGTGATTTGTTTTTGAGTTTTAGTTTCTCCGGTCACCTTAAAATCCCAGTCTTCCCGATCTAAAATTCCCGGAATTTTTTCCGCCATTTTCAAGCCGACAAAAGAACGCTCATTGGTCACGTCTTTTGGGATGGAAAATTCCAAAGTCTCACTGACATCCGCGTCATAAACAATCCCGATAGTCCCGGCTTTATAAATACTCTTTATCTTCTTAAAAACCTCCGGCAGAGTACCTTCGGTCCACTCAAAACTTTTTCTTTTGTCAACTTTGGGTTTTTCACCCAAAGAAACCAGCCCACTTTCCAACTTGCCAGCAGTTATGGAAATAACTAATGATGTTTTGTCTTTCATTTATGTTTAGTCTAAGTGAAATGAGAAGTGCTTGTCAATCAAGTTTTTTATTATTCGGTTTGCGGATAGTGGCATTTTTTCCATTTCTTGCCGCTGCCACACCAGCAGGGATCATTGCGGCCGATTTTGGCAACGTGAATTTCAGTTTGTTGGTGGGTAACTCCATTGGTCGGTAAATTTCCCATGGCGTTGGCAAAAGCGGAGAGATCGCCCTTTTTTAAAGGCTGACGTGGAGTATTTTCGGTAGCCGCGGCCGGTTCCGCTATTTTTCCCCTTTCTTCTCTCGCCTTTTGCAGGGTAGAAACTACCGGTGGCTGGGCTAAAACTTGAACCCGGAAAACCTTCCTGACCACTTCATAATCAATTTGATTAATCAGTTTCTCGAACATGTCGAAAGCTTCTTTCTTGTATTCCACCAAGGGATCTTTTTGGGCGTAGCCGCGCAGACCGATGCCGTCTCTTAAATCGTCCACGGCGGTTAAATGGTCAATCCACAAATTATCCATGGTGGAAAGACAAACAAAGCGCTCTAGTTGTCGTGAAGCATCCTCACCATAAGCTTTTTCCCGGCGTTCATACAAATCGGTCACTACTTTCATTAAAAATTCGGTAATTTCTCCAGTAGTTTTGAGTTTTAAGATTTGAGTTTTAAGTTGATATTGTGAAGCATCATTAAAAGGAACAATTTCGTTAAAAGCCAAGGCGATTTTTTCGTATTCCGGCTCAGAGTATCCTTCCGGACTATACATCGCCACCAAATTATTTATTTCACTGCCAATTTTTTCCAGTATTTCATCTTTAAGAGTTTTCCCTTCTTCAGTACCTTTTTCCAAAACTCTTTTTCTCATTTTGTAAATAATTTCCCTTTGCTTATTCATAACGTCGTCATACTCAACCACTTGCTTTCTCATGTCAAAATTAAAGCCCTCGACTTTAACCTGCGCCTGCTCAATTGCCCGGGAAACCATGGGGTGTTCCAGCGGGATATCTTCCGGCATATTAAAGCGGGTCATTAAGGAAGAAATCTGCTCCCCGCCGAAAATTCTCATCAAATCGTCGTCCAAGGCAACAAAAAAACGTGAAGAACCGGGATCTCCTTGCCGGCCGGAACGTCCCCGAAGCTGATTGTCAATTCTTCTTGATTCATGTCTCTCCGTGCCAATAACATGAAGACCGCCTAAAGAAACCACTTCGTCATGTTTTTTCTGCCATTCTTTTAAGGCACTTTGATATTCTTTTTTGTTTTGAAAATCAATTTCCTGCGGCATGGCACCGCCTAAAACAATATCAACCCCGCGGCCGGCCATATTAGTCGCAATCGTGACCGCGTTTTTCGCCCCGGCTTTGGCAATTATTTCCGCTTCTTTTTGGTGTTGTTTGGCATTTAAAAGCTGGTGGGGGATTTTCCGGTGATTTAAGAACTGGTCGATAATTTCGTTTTTGGAAACAGAGGTGGTACCTACCAAGACCGGCTGGCCTCTTTTATAACAATCCTCAATTTCGTTAACAATCGCCGCGTATTTAGCCCGCTGGTTTTTATAAATCACGTCCGAATTATCTTTCCGGACCATCGGCCGGTTAGTGGGAATAACCGTGGTTTCCAGTTCATAAATTTTTTTAAACTCCTCCGCCTCGGTAGCCGCCGTTCCGGTCATCCCCGCCAATTTCTCGTACATCCTAAAATAATTCTGGAAGGAAATTGTCGCCAATGTTTTTGATTCTTGTTGAATCGGAACATTTTCTTTGGCTTCAACGGCCTGGTGCAAACCTTCGGACCATCTCCGGCCAAACATGAGTCTTCCCGTAAACTCATCCACAATCACCACCTGATTGTCTTTAATCACATAATCCCGGTCACGCAAAAAATGGACTCTCGCTTTTAAAGCGTTTTCAACATGATGAATTGTTTCAAAATCTTTTTCGTAAAGATTATCGACATTTAAGATCTTTTCCAGTTTACGGATTCCGTGTTCAGACAAATTAACGGTTTTGGTTTTTTCGTCCGAAGTGTAATCCGTGTCGGGAGATAAAGAAGAAATCAGTCTGGCAAATTCATAATATTTTTTGGTGGGTTCGGTATCCGGGGCGGAAATAATCAGTGGCGTCCTGGCTTCATCAATTAAAATCGAATCCACCTCATCGACAATAGCATAGTGATGACCCCGCTGGACCATTTCCAAAACATCGGGGACCAGATTATCCCGCAAATAATCAAAGCCAAACTCGTTATTGGTTCCGTAAGTGACATCCGCCTCGTAAGCCTCTTTTCGAGAAATCGGCGAGAGGTGAGCCAGACGATTATCGACTTCGTCTTGCAGGAAAAATTTCGGGTCATAGATAAAAGCTTCTTCGTGAATAATACAGGCCACTTTCAAACCAAGTTTAGTTAAGGCACGGCCATACCAACCGGTACCAATCCTGGCCAAATAATCATTAGTAGTAACGATATGAACTCCTTTACCCAAAAGGGCATTGACATAAGCCGCCAAAGCGGCGGAAAGAGTTTTTCCTTCTCCGGTTTTTTGCTCGGCTACCCGGCCTTTGTGAAGCGTAATTGCCGCCATCAATTGAACATCAAAAGCCCGCTGATTAACGGTTCTTTTAATCGATTCGCGGATAACCGCGAGAGCTTCCGGCAAAAGTTCATCCAGCAAGCTTCCTTTTAACAGCCGAAGTTTAAATTCCGGAGTTTTGGCCGCGAGTTCCTCGTCGGAAAGCCTTGCTGTTTCCGGCTCAAAAGAATTAACCTCTTCCACCACTGGTTGCAGTACTTCCACCTCTTTGAGATTAACATCAAACAACCGCTGAAAGATTTTTAACATCGTCTTAACAGTATACCTTTTTTTGAGCCTCAAGAAAAGCAAAAACAAGTAAATTATAGTCAACTTCTCTACTAATCAGGTAGGGGAAGAATTGAGCTATTTTTTCCTTAAATTGAGCAGTTTCCTTTTTATGTTTCCCGAAATTCAGGCGGTTAAAAATAATTAAACCGTCTTTTTCTAAAATACTTTTTAAGGAATTTAAAAACTCATTGCTTTCGGCTTCTTTGGGAAATTCCTGACCTAAATACAAATCCACCAAAATAAGATTGTATTTTGTATTACGTATTATGAATTTTGGAAAAGAAATTTCCTTGATAGCATCGGCTATTACAATGTCCAAATTCTTAATTTCATCCAAATCAAAATACTTCTTCCCTAATTCAATTATTTTGGGATCTATTTCTATTCCTGTTATTTTGGCGGTTTGCGGATAGCGGTTAACAATCAATGATGCTAATGTTCCGCCACCCAAACCCAAAATTAAACATTTAAAATTGGATTTTGAAAATTGATTGAAAATTGAAAACCTGTCTGCCGCCAGGCAAGATTTCAAATTGAAAATTGAATTCCATAGCTTTTTAACCAATCCCCCCGATTGACTCACTTCTCCCACCTTCATTTCCCTCTTACCAAACAAATTCTCAGTCACCAAAATCTCGCCGTTAATCGGTGAATAGACCCTCTCCAAAACCTCACTCCCAAAAAATAATTTTCTAATAAATGATTTCATGATCGTTCTCTGCTAAAATTAGCCACGATGGCAAACACAATTGTAACACCAAAAACATTCACAACCTACAGCCTTGGCTGCCGAACAAATCAGGCGGAGATGGAAACTATCGGCAAAGAGCTTATGGACCACGGACTACAGCCGGTTGAGAACGGATCACCGTCCGATTTAGTGCTTCTAAATACTTGTGTGGTTACCCAAAAAGCAGAGAAGGAAACCCGACAAAAAATAAGAGAGCTAAGAAAGAAGTTTCCCAAAGCATTTCTGACAGTTATTGGCTGCGCCGTCACCGCCAAAGAAAAATTTTTCATTGATTTACCGGAAGCTGACTTAGTTATTCCCAATGAAGATAAATCAAGAACAGTAAATTTACTCGAACAAAAATTAGGTCCATTTAACAAAGTTAGCGTGTTTCCGATAATTGATAACGCTTATATTCGCTCAGGCAGAAAGTTTATAAAAATTCAAGACGGGTGCGATCTTTATTGTTCCTTCTGCTTAACTGCCTATCTTCGCGGTCTGCTAAAAAGTGTTCTACCCGATAAACTAATTGAAGAAATAAATTTCTGGGTTGTTAGGGGAGTCAAAGAAATTATTTTAACCGGTATTAATATCGCTCTCTACGGAAAGGACCTAAACGGAATTACCTTAATTGACCTAATTAATCTAATTTCTAATAAAACTAAGGTTGAAAGAATTACTCTTTCTTCAATTTATCCGGAAATGCTTTCTTCAGAATTTTTGGAGTTGATAATTAAAAATCAAAGAATCACCCGCTCCCTTCATCTTTCTCTGCAATCCGGTTCGCCTGCTGTTCTAAAAAGAATGAACCGAAATATAGATATTAACAAATTAACGGATTCGTTATTATTTATTAAAAATAAAATCCCCAAATTTACCTTCCGTGCCGATTTAATTACGGGGTTTCCCGGAGAAACTGACGAAGAATTTCAAGAAACATTGGAATTTATCAGATGTGTAAAAATTTCTTTTACCCATGTCTTTCCTTTTTCTGCCCGTAAAGGAACCAAAGCTTACGAGATGATTAAAGAAAAAAAGTGGCGAGACTTGCCTGCTAATATAAAAAAAGAAAGAGTAAAAGAAATTATGGCTACTATAAAAAATATTCATAATGATGAAGCAAAACAAATGATCAATAAAAAATTTCACTGCCTTATGGTCAGACAAAAAGGAAGCCAGTGGGAGGGAATAACGGAAAACGGATGGATAATCAATATCAAAGATCAAATATCAAATATCAAAAATATTAAGGGAAAGATCGTTCCGGTTAAAATTATTGATTTTAAAGAAGATCAGCTTTTGGGAGAAATTTTGTCTTTGCCAATATAGTCACGAAGAACTTCGGGAATAATAACCGATCCGTCTTTTTGCTGATAATTTTCTAAAATCGCCAAAATTGGTCTTTGGGAAAAAACTGTCCCATTTAAGATATGGACAAATTCCGTTTCTCCGGTTTTTCTTTTAAACCTTATCTTTAATCTTCTTGACTGATAATCAGTACAATTGCTGGTTGAATGAGTTTCCCGATATTTATTTTCCGAAGGAAACCAGGTTTCAACATCATATTTATTAGCGGCCGGATCGCCTAAATCTCCTGTGCAAATTTGTAAAACGCGGTAGGGGAGTTTCAGCTTTTGCATTAACTCTTCTTCGAGCGAAAGCAAAAACTCATGTTCTTTTTCCGAATCTTCCGGTTTAACAAAAGAGACCATTTCCAATTTATCAAACTGATGAACTCTTAAAATTCCTTTCGTATCTTTACCGTACGAACCGGCTTCTCTTCTGAAAGCACTAGAAAAACCCACAAATCTTTTTGGTAAATCGCCTTCCTGTAAAACTTCATCTTTAAAATAAGGAACAATGGCGTGTTCGGCCGTCGCAATCAAACACAGATCATCCTCCGGTAAAATATAAGTTTCCTCAAAACCGTAATTATTATATCCCAACGCCGCCATGACTTCTTTTTGAATCAAAGCCGGCGGAAGAATTGGAGTAAAACCTTTTTCAATTAAAAATTTCATTCCCAAATTCACCAAAGCCAGCTCCAATAATACCGCTTCATTTTTTAGATAGCCAAATCTGGTTCCGGAAACCTTACCGGCTCTTTGAGTGTCAATTAAATCAAGTAATTCACCTAACTCAACCTGTGACTTTACGGGAAATTCAAATTTTGTGACTTCCCCCACTTTTTTTATTTCCGTATTCTCGTTATCATCTTTACCTACCGGCACTTTAGGAAGCGCAGGATTAGGTAAACGCCAAAGAGCAGAAATTAAACCGGCATCTGCCATTTTTAAATTATTTTCCAATTCTTCCAGTTCTTTCTTTATTTCCTTACCCCTTTCAATATTTTCTTTGCCTAGTTTGTTTCTCTCTGCCCGTAAAATTTCCACCTTTTGTAAAAGGGCTCTTTCTGCTTCATCTTGTTTTAAAATTTCATCCACTAAATTCGGATCGCGCTGTTTATCCGCAGTCGCCTTTTTGAAAAAATCCGGATTTTCTCTAATTTTTTTAATATCTACCATTTTAAAGTCCTAAATCATTACTGATTTTTTGCATTGATTCTAAAGAGATTCTAACAAACTCTTCCAATGATAGGCCAATTTTTTCTTGGCACATTTGAATATTTTCCCGTCGGGTGCCTTTGGCAAAAGAGCGCTCACCAAACCTTCTTAAAACCATTGGGGAGTCGACATCTATTAATTTTTTACTGGGCAAAACTAGGGTAGTCGCCACAATTAAACCAGTTAAAGAATCTCCCATAAAAATAGTCCAATCCATTAAAGTTTTTGGTTCTTTACCCGTCCCATGCCAATTGTGTGCCGCCATGGCATAAGCAACATTTTCAGGTAATTCAAATCCCTGCCTGCCGGCAGGCACGGCCTTAGCTTTAACCCACTCGCTAATCTGAATTCCCTGCTTTTCCAGGGGAACCTCTTCACAATAATCGCCGTCATGTAAAAGTCCCGCCATCATCCATTCTTCTTTCGTTCCTCCCAAAGCTTCATCACTTTTTCCTTCCCTTTTTAATTCATCGTAAACTCCACCCATTAAAGCCTCAGTCGCCAACATATGTTTAACAATATTCTTGTTGGCAACATGTTCGTTAATTATTTGTAAGGCTTGTTCTTTGGTAATCATTTTTATTCCTTTCTCATGGTCGGGAAAAAAACCGTTTCTCGGATCGGCTTATCCATTAAAAAGGAAAAGAGTCTCTCGCTTAGACCAAAACCGGCCGTAGGCGGCATACCATATTCGAGCGCTTCCACAAAATCCTCATCCAGCATTTGTGCTTCATCATCACCGGCATCACGCAGTTTTTGTTGAGCAACAAATCTTTCTTTCTGGTCAATCGGGTCGTTTAATTCAGAAAAACCATTGCCTAATTCTGTCCCACCAGCCATAATTAAAAATCTTTGCGTCAAATGGGAACTTTCGGGCTTTCTTTTCGCCAAAGGAGAAATTTCTACTGGCAAATTAATCAAAAAGCAAGGTTGAATTAAGGTCGGTCGTACTGTTTTTTTGTAAATCATGTCAATTAATCTTTCTCTGCCGATTTTCTCTTCTAATTTTAAGTGGAATTCTTCTGCTTTCTTTTTTAATTCTTCAAAAGTAACTTTGGCCAAATTTATACCGGTTTTTTCCTCAAAAAGCTGGCAGTAATCAAGTCTTGGCCATTTTTTTGACCAATCAATTTCTGCACCATTGCGCATAGTTTTTAATCCGCCGGTAGTTTCCTTGACCAGATATTTATAAAAATCTTCAATAAAATCCATTAACATCAGATAATCGGCATAACCCCAATAAAATTCCATTGACGTATAATCTTGCAAATGTTCGGCATCGATACCTTCATTTCTAAAAATTCTGCCGATTTCAAAAACCTGGTCATAACCGCCCACCATCAGTCTTTTTAAATGAAGTTCCAAAGAAATTCGCAAATAAAGGTTGATATCTAAAGTGTGATGATGGGTGACAAACGGCCTGGCGTCGGCCCCGCCCGGAACGGCTTCCAAAACCGGGGTCTCCACTTCCAGAAATCCCTTCTCGTTTAAATATTTTCTCACCGCCTGCCAGAACTTGGCCTTCTTGATAAACATCTCCCGAACTTCGGGATTCATAATCAAGTCAAGATATCTTTGACGAAGTCTGGTTTCAATATCGGTAACTCCGTGCCATTTTTCCGGTAATTGTCTAATGGCTTTAGTCAAAATAGAAAAGTCGGTTACTTTTATGGTCACTTCTCCGGCCTGAGTTTTAAAGACTTCTCCCTGAGCCCCGACAAAATCACCCAAGTCCAACAATTTAAGAAGATTGTATTTATCCGACAGGGTATCTTTGGAAAAAAAAAGTTGAATTCTTGCCGTTTGGTCCATTAAATCCGCAAAAGTCGAGCCGCCGTGTCCCCGCAATCCCATCAAGCGGCCAGCCACCGAAACTTTCTTCCCCAGCATTTTCAAAGCCTCAGCGTTGGTTTCTTTTCTTTCCGTTCTCGCCGGATAAGGATCAATTCCCAACTCTCTTAACTGCCTAAGTTTTTCGATTCGTATTTCACGAAGATTATCTAAAGCTGCCATTTAAAAGAATTTTAACACAAAAAGAAGGAAACCCCAAGTTAATCGATGTTGATAATTTTATAGAGGATTTTCCCGGCCGGGGCTTCAAAATTAACTTCTTCGCCGACTTTCTTTCCCAATAAAGCCTGGCCTAAGGGGGAAGAGTAAGAGACTTTCTTTTCCGAGGGATTGGCTTCCCAATCACCGACAATATGGAAGACGGAGTCAGCGTTTCCATTATTAACCGTTACTCGGCAACCAAAACCGACGCAACCGCAAGAACCGTGACTTTTATCAACAATTTTCGCCCGAGAAATTAAATCTTCAAGCTCTTCAAGCCGGCCGTCGAGAAAAGCCAGTTGATCCCGAGCGGCTGCATATTCGTTGTTTTCCGAAAGATCGCCTTGGCTTCTGGCCAACACCAAGCGCTCGACCACTTGAGGTCGAGTCACCTTCCTTAAAGTCTCCGCTTCTTCCTCAATTTTTTTAAAGCCTTCACTGGTCAGAAAAACTTTTTCGTCCATAGCCCTTTTTAAAGCTAAAAAATAAACTACCGCACAGCAAGTTGACTACGTCTGACGTGGCTGATGCGGTATCCCGCCAAGGCGGGAAAGTTTGATTCTCTATTGAAATAAAGCCACACGGTTGTGGCTAAGAGGAAATCTTGAACTTAACAAGAAATAATAAGGCCTTAAAAACGGTTTGTCAATATCTCGAATTCCAGGTATAATTAGTTTGCCTTAAAAGGCGCTATCGTTTAGCGGTTTAGCCCGCCTGCAACGACAGCAAGCTTGTCTTGCGTGTCGGGCAGGGACGCAAGGTTTCGTAGCAAAGTGCCAAGTCGCCATCGTCTAGCGGTCCAGGACGTCGGGTTCTCATCCCGAAAATCGCGAGTTCGATTCTCGCTGGCGACACCAATTGGAGACGCTCTTAAAAAAAATCGGCAAAAAAATAAGGTTTTACTTCAGATTTCTTCTCTGGAAAATCGCCGGTGTTTTCAAGAAACAAATTACTGTTTCCACCAAACAAGGAACTTTTACCGTCTTTTGCCAAGATAAAGAAATCAGCAAGGACCTTTTTTGTCATCGGGACTACGACCGGGAATTTTATTTTAAAGTTTTTAAGTTCTTGTCGGCAAGGAAATCTTTCAAAAAGGGGACTCTGGTTGATATCGGTGCCAATATTGGCGTGACGGCAATTGGAGTCATTAACGACAAACTGATTGAAAAAGCCATTGCCATTGAACCGGAACCGGAAAACTTTTCTTTGTTGGAAAAAAATATTAAAGCCAATTATTTAGAAAAGTTAATCATTCCTCTGCTTTATGCTGTTTCCGATATGAATGGTAATTTGCCTTTAGAATTGTCGGAAAATATTTTTGGCGACCACCGGATCAGGCAAACTTTTAAAAATAACGTCGCCGACGGGCCTTTTAATGAATCAAGACGAAAAGTAATTAAAGTTAAAGCCCAAACCATAGACTCGATTATCGATTCCCTGCCTAAAAACTTTACCCGGGAGATCTCTTTAATCTGGAGTGATGTTCAAGGGTATGAAGGCTATGTTTTTAAGGGCGGCCGGCAGATCTTTGCCACGGGTGTTCCCGTGGTCGCGGAAATCTGGCCCTACGGCATTAAACGCTCCGGCATGAGCGAAAAAGAATTTTGTCGGATAGCGCAAAATTTCTGGTCTTCTTTTTGGGTACTCCGTCAGGAAAATTTCGTCAAATATCCGTCTTCCCTTTTAAAAAATCTATTTACAGAACTGGGGGAGAAGGGAAACTACACTAATGTTATTTTTACCAAATGAAAAACGACCAGGATTTACTCTTTGACCGCCACTTTAAAGGCATCAAAAAGATTGTCTACAAAGACAAATTGTAAATCTTTTTTAAGTTCCGTCGGAATTTCCTGCAAATCTTTTCTGTTATCCTTTGGTAAAATTACCGTCTTAATGCCGACTCTTCTGGCCGCCAAAACTTTTTCTTTAACCCCGCCGATTTCCATCACCCGACCCCTTAAGGTTATTTCCCCGGTCATAGCGACATCTTTTCTGGACGGTTTTTTTGTCAGAGCCGAGACTAAAGCAACCGCCATCGCCACTCCCGCCGAAGGACCGTCCTTGGGAACCGCGCCTTCGGGGACATGAATATGGACATCCATTTTTTGGGCAAAATTTTCTTTTAATCCCAACTGTTTAAAATGACTTTTACAGAAAGTCATTGCCGCCTGGCAAGATTCTTTCATCACGTCTCCCAATTGTCCGGTCAAGAGAAGAGTTCCCCGGCCGGGCATCAAAGCCACTTCCACAAATAAAACTTCACCGCCGGCTTCGGTCCAAGCCAAACCGGTGGACATACCGATTTCGTCTTCTTTTTCCAAAACGGTGGGGGTTAGACGTTGGGACCCCAAAAATTTACGGACCATCGCCAGGTTAATTTCCTTTTCCACCGGTTTCTTCTCGGCAATCTTTTTGGCAATTTTGCGGCAGACGGAAGCCAAATTTCTTTCCAGGTTCCTCACTCCGGCTTCCCGGGTATAACTTCTGATAATCTCGAGTAAGGCGTCTTTGGCCAAAACCAGTTCTTTTTTGGCCAAACCGTTAACAGAAAGTTGTTTGGGCCACAAATATTTCTGGGCAATATTATACTTTTCTTCTTCGGTGTAACCGGGAAAACGGATAACCTCCATCCGGTCACGCAAGGCCGGCGGAATCGTATCCAACATATTGCCGGTGGTAATAAAGAAAACCTTCGACAGATCAAAGGGGACTTCCAGATAATGGTCGGAAAATTCCCTGTTTTGCTCCGGATCCAAAGCCTCGAGCAAGGCCGAAGAAGGATCCCCGCGGAAATCAATCCCGATTTTGTCGATTTCGTCCAACATAAAAACCGGATTTCTGGTCCCCGCATTTTTAATCCCCTGAATAATTCTTCCCGGCAAGGCGCCGACATAAGTCCGGCGGTGGCCGCGGATTTCCGCTTCGTCTCTGATGCCCCCCAGGGAAATCCGGACAAATTTTCTGCCCAAAGAACGGGCGATTGACTTACCGATTGAGGTCTTTCCCACCCCCGGC
>Ga0210018_1000293_pt1 | contig 24449 bp, 23 predicted proteins | sample CryGeyCG2014_010_2_FD_183967 | JGI IMG/M metagenome (GOLD analysis project Ga0210018, IMG submission 183967) | Groundwater microbial communities from aquifer - Crystal Geyser CG09_land_8/20/14_0.10 (SPAdes) (version 2) | ecosystem: Environmental > Aquatic > Deep subsurface > Groundwater | place...
CTTTGACGTCGTCCACCGCCCGGAAATATGCGTCGTGCGAACGGCGGCTCTTCGGCGCCAGCGAGAGATAGGTCACGCCATGGGCGAGGTTGATAGCGCATTCGGGCAGGCCGATGATCTCAACGGCGCGGAACACGGCGTTCGCGATGGTGAGCGCTTGGGGGTCCGCGAGCCCCACGTCTTCCGAGGCGAAGATGACCATCCGGCGGGCGATGAATTTCGGGTCCTCGCCCGATTCCACCATGCGCGCGAGGTAGTATAGCGCGGCGTCCGGATTGGAGGCGCGCATGCTCTTGATGAAGGCGCTGATAGTATTGTAATGCTCCTCGCCCTTGCGGTCGTAGCGGAGGAATTTGGATTGAAGGGCGTTGGCGAGCGTTTGAACGTTCACGGTGCGGTAGAGCGCCTGCGTCGCCTCCAAGAGCCCCAAGAGCTGGCGTGCATCGCCGTTCGCAAAGTTGATGAGCCACTCGCGCGCCGCCTTATCAATCGTGATGCCGGTCCGGTCAACGATCCGGCTCAATTCCTCCGGCGAGAGCTCGTTGAGGACAAACACCTGGCAGCGCGAGAGGAGGGGAGGGATAATCTCAAAACTGGGATTCTCGGTGGTCGCGCCGATGAGCGTGAGCCGGCCGGTCTCAACATAGGGGAGCAGGAAATCCTGCTGGGCTTTGTTGAACCGGTGTATCTCGTCCAAGAACAGCACCTTCGGCCTGTGGTGATCTTTTTCAAAAAGTTTACCGTGGGAGTCGGAAGTGACAATTTGTTTTATGTTGTCTTTTCCCGCTGAAACCGCGGAAAGTTCATGGAGTTCCGCATCCAGATTTTTTGCATAAATTTTCGCGAGCGTCGTTTTGCCGCACCCGGGCGGCCCCCAGAGGATAAAGGAAAAGAGGTGTTTTTGTTCAATCGCAATGCGAAGCGGCTTTCCCGCGCCCGCGAGGTGCTCCTGCCCGATGAATTCGTTGAGCGACGTCGGCCTGATTCTTGCGGCAAGCGGTTCCATGTGTTCGCAGTGTAGCGCGGGAGAGGGGAATTGCAAACGCGCACAATGTTACGAGGTTGAATCCTGCAACGAGGTTGAACCTCCTATGGAGGTTCAACCTCAATATATTACAGGCGATTGATTTTTTGAATGTTTCGGTTTATATTGTTTTGTAAGCGCCGCCCGGAGTGCGGCAATTTTTTATGGATTCCATACGCAACATAGCGATAATTGCCCACGTTGACCACGGCAAGTCCACCCTCGTTGACGCGCTCCTGAAGCAATCCGAGACCAAACTCGGCAAGCTGGCGAATAGCAAGCTCATCATGGATTCCAACGAGCTCGAGCGGGAGCGCGGCATCACCATTTTTTCCAAGAACGCCGCCGTGATCTACCGGGGGACGAAGATTAACATCATTGACACGCCCGGTCACGCGGACTTCGGCGGAGAGGTGGAGCGTGTCCTAAATATGGTGGACGGTTCGCTCCTGCTCGTAGATGCGCAGGAGGGGCCGATGCCGCAGACCCGCTTCGTGCTCAAGAAGGCGCTCAACGCTGGGCATAAGATCATTCTCGTGATCAATAAGATAGACAAGGCGAACGCGCGTGTGCACTACGCGCTTGAGAAGGTAATTGAGCTCTTCATTGATCTTGGCGCGACGAACGAACAGCTGAATTTCCCCGTTCTCTACGCGGCGGGCAAATTGGGGGTGGCGGGCATCGCGCCGAACCTCGCCGCCATGAGAAATATCGCCCCGCTCTTTGATGCCATTCTCCAGCACGTCCCCGCCCCGAAGATGGAGCGCAATGCGCCGTTCCAGATGATGGTGGCTTCCATACAATACAATGACTACCAGGGGAGGATTGCGGTGGGGCGCATCCATCGCGGCGTCGTGGAAAACGGCATGACGATTGCGCACCTCCGGAGCGGCTGTGCGGCCAAAAACTTCAAGATCACGGAACTCATGACATTCTCCGGTTTGGGACGCGTGCCCATTGACGCCGTGCCCGCGGGCGACATTGTGGCCATCGCGGGGATACCTGAGGTGAACATCGGTGACACGCTCGCGGATGCCGCCCATCCGGACACTCTGACTCCCATCACCATCGAAAAGCCAACGGTGAAGATGGTGTTTTCGGCCAATGATTCACCATTTTCCGGAGAGGAAGGGGAATACTGCACGTCGCGCAACATCCGCGAGCGGCTTTTCAAGGAGCTTGACAATGACGTGGCGCTCCGTGTGGAGGAGGGCGCCTCCGCCGACGAATTCGTCGTGAGCGGGCGCGGCGAACTGCACCTTGCGATCCTCATAGAAACCATGCGGCGCGAGGGCTACGAGATGCAGGTCTCGCGGCCGGAGGTCATCTTCAAAGAGGAGGATGGCGTGACGTTGGAGCCGACGGAGGACGTGTGGATTGAGGTGCCGGAGGCGTATGCCGGCCTCGTTATTCAGAAAATGAGCATGCGGAAAGGCGAGCTCAAAAACATGAGCGTCGATAAGGGCATCGCCTCGTTCCACTTCTTCATCGCCACCCGCGGCCTCATCGGTTTCCGGAACGAGTTTATAATAGAAACCCGGGGCACCGGCGTCGCGAACTCTCTTTTCGCGGGTTACTTCCCGAAATTGGATTTCATCCCGGCGAGCGCGCACGGTTCACTCATCGTGCACGAAACGGGCATGACCACCGCGTATGCGCTCCTGCGCGCGCAGGAGCGGGGTGTCATGTTCATCGGTCCCGGCGAGAAGGTGTATGAGGGGCAGGTGGTGGGGCAAAATGCCAAGGCGAACGACATTACGGTGAACGTTTGCAGGCAGAAGCAGCTGACGAACTTCCGGGCCAAGACGGACGCGGTAACCGACGATCTCATTCCGCCCCGCACACTCTCTCTGGAGCAGGCGCTGGAGTACATCGGCGAGGACGAGCTGGTGGAGGTGACGCCCAAAAGTATCCGCCTGCGTAAGCGGATACTCCGGAACGCACTGCGTTAGCTCCTCCTTTTTTTGCGCTATGGTACTTCCTATAAACCAATCTTCCGGTTTTTATCGCCTCGGCATTGCGCCGAATATACTGGCGGTGCTTGATAAACTCGATTTCACCGTTCCCACCACCATTCAGGAAAAATCTACGCTCCTCGGTCTCCCGATATGGTTCGGCGTGGCTCACTATCCTGAGTTCATCGAAGGACTGTGCTGACTTATTTGCTCCGACCCTCCAGTCGGAGCACTCATTTTTCTAAATTTTCGATTTCTTTTTTTATTTCCTCAATTACTTCAGGATTATGAATTATCTTATTTTTGCCTTCGGTTATTGAAATAATATAAAATACTTTGCCGCCATATTTTGCGGTAAATTTTTCGTGTGTCTTTTTCTGTTGTTCTCTCTCGTTGATTATCTGCGTAATATATTCATACCCCGCTGGTTTTATTTGAAGACCAATGTATTTATCGTTAATTTTAATAAAATAATCAACATTATATCCCCTATCCCATTCATCGGGGGCGGGCTCGATTTTAACTCCAAGAATTTTTTCAAGCTGTCCGTAAATTGTTTGAATTTCTGACTGATAACCGTCGAAGGTTCTGTTTATTACCAAATTGTATATGAAATTTATACAATCTTCTTCGGTAACATTTTCTATTTCGGTTTTACAAACATCGGTAACCTTAATAAATAAAGTTTTCCCGAGTTGCTCAAGATATTGCTTTGAATAGGCTTTTTCTAAATAAAATTTTTCCCACTCTTTTAGTGTTTTGGGGGCACATTTTCTTATTAACTCCGCGACGGGACCAACCTTACTTTTCTTAGTTAATCCCCATCTCATATTTGCTTGATTTAATATCCATTCTTTTGCCATATTATTGTGTTAAATTTAAAAATTTTAATTTGTACTTATAGTCAATTTTATCATCTACATCTACGAGACCAGCTTTTATTAAATGGGCATTAATAAAAGTTTTATTTTGTAAATATAAATAGCATAACAAATTATTGTCGCTGTCGTATTTTAAGTTATCAAATCTAATAAAAACCCTTTGATTTTTTAGTTTGGTTTGTAAAAATTCTATTGCTTTATCAAGCATTTCCTTTTTTGTCTTAACTCCAATTAACTTAATCATTAAATCGTTATTTAATAAAATTTTTTCTGGGTTTATAACTTGTTTAACAGAGTATAAATCGACTCTTTCGTTATTTACAGAATCGATTTTTGAACCAAATTTTAATTTTTTGGGATCAATTTTTCTACTAAATTTTATTGAATCCTTAAAAATATACGGCAGTTTTAAGATTTCATTTTTAAAATCTGTGGTTTTATTTTTCTGTTCTATAATTTCAAAATTTACGCCCTTAGACAAATCTTCTTTATCTGCTCCGATTTTTTCTTTTATTATCGGCAAAAAATTCTTATTAATTTCAAAACCAGCGGAGTTGCGGCCTAAATTTTTTGCCGCAAGAGTAGTTGTACCGCTTCCCAAAAATGGGTCTAAAACCGTGTCGCCCACAAAACTAAACATTTTTATAAGCCGTTTTGGTAATTCTTCTGGATACATAGCTAAATGCTTATCTTGTTTTGCACCATTAAAATTCCAATGGCCAGTAAAATACTGATTCCATTCTTCTTTGTACATTTTAGATTTTTCTTTTATTTCCCTTGATACTATTGGTGCGTCCCCTAACTTTTTGAAAATTAAAATAAATTCGTAATCTAATTTAATTATTCCATTTCTCGGATAAGGAAAACTGCCCATTATGGTTGCTCCACCGGTAGTATTCATCGTTGTTGTTTTTTGCCAAATCACGGCTCCCATATAATCAAATCCTATGGTCTCGCAAAATTTTATTATTTCAGTACGAATAGGAATTATTTTATATCGTCCATAATACACAGAACGGGCGAATTGATCTCCGATATTTATACAAAGACGACAACCATCGTTTAAAACTCTAAAACATTCTTTCCAAACTAAATTGAGATTATTGATATAATCTTCATAGCTATCATCAAAACCAATCTGATCGGAAGTTCCGTAATCTTTTAACTGCCAATATGGTGGCGAAGTAATAACAAGATGAACGGATTTATTTTGTAATTCCGCCATATTACGTGAATCGCCAATTATAATTTTGTGATTAGTTTTCATACTTTTTTATTTCATTAAATCCTCTAAACCAACGTCTAACGCTTTAGTGACCACGATAGTGGTCCTTTGACAGTTTTAGGACACTGGGGCAGGTTTTTTTGGACAGTATCAATAGTCGGACTCTGTATCCCGCCCGATTCAATTTTAATAATGGTAGCATGAGACCTTCCCAATTTGTAGTCCCGCTTTCCCAACGCTCACTGACTTATTTGCTCCGACCCTCCAGTCGGAGCACTCATTTTTCTAAGCTCGTTCCCCGCTAAGAAAAATTGAGTGCGGATGCGCCTCTGGCGCAGAACCTAGTCGATTCCGTCCAAAGCTGCGGGGCAGGGATTCTCCGCCAAAGGCCTCGCCTGAGGCGAGTGCGTCCTCTGGAGCAGGATGCGCCTCTGGCGCAGAACCTAGTCGATTCCGTCCAAAGCTGCGGGGCAGGGATTCGAACCCCGATACCGGCGTCCAGAGCGCCGTGTCCTACCTTTAGACGACCCCGCAGCTTTGGAGAGAATCTCTTTTAAATATTTTCTACCCTGCCCCGATTTTAAAAATTTTTCACGTTGAGTTGCTTGACTCCGGGTAGGATAGGCTTCTTTGTAGATTAAGACCCAAGGCATCCGACCTTTAGTATATCTAACCTTTCCTCTGTTATGTTCATTTTCCAGCCTTTGTTCTGGATTTTCAGAATTACCAACATAAAGGCTACCATACGATAAGCTTTGTAAGACATACACGTAAAACATAACTCTTGGGCTTGGATTCTCCGCCGAAGGCCTCGCCTGAGGCGAGTGCGTCCTCTGGAGCAGGATGCGCCTCTGGTGCAAGAGCCCGGCGTGCAACCAATTACACCACCCCGCAAAACAAGATGATGGTACCACCACAGCCATACTTTTTCAAATAATACACTTGCTCCTTCTCATTCTCGTATTCTTAAGAATATAAGAATAAAAATGCACACCGACTAATACATAATACAAGGGTGCTATAATTAACTATAGCACCCTCTCCTTTCCTCAAAATGAACTGCCATGCCCTCGCAGGCGTAGTTTTCTCTTAGCATATAAAAAGTTTAGTATCTCCCATTGGACGGCCGTCCAATGGGAGATAGACACTAAGCCTAAGAAGATGGAATAAATTCACCGTTGCCCTGCGTTAAAACAGCGTCTGTGGTTTCTTGCCCTCGTACTGAACCGTGCGGAGGCGAAGCGCGCCGTCGCGGATCTCGGCGTCCAGAATTTTCATCCGTTTCCCATCCTTCATCGTGTACACACCCGGTTCAGGATTTAGGGCAAGTACTTTCCTCATCACGCGTCTCGGGTCGTCTTTTTCCAAGTCCACAAAACCGTCTGTGGTGGCGAATTTCTTGGTGAACGTGGCGAGGGTCTCGTCCTGCGGTCGGGGCGTGATCATTCCTTCTGCGAAGCGGGGAATGGTTTCAATGAGGAGTTCCGCGGAGAGCGCCGCGAGCTCCCGCATGAGCGTTTCATACCCCGTCGTATCGGGCACGTAGTCGGGGAGTGCGGTTTGGGCGAGGATGTGGCCGTGGTCAATCTGCTCGTCCAGCACAAAGAGCGTGGTGCCAACCTCCGCGTCGCCCTCCAGAATGGCGGTTTGGATGGGGGTGGAGCCGCGCAGGCGGGGGAGGAGGGAGGGGTGAACACCAACAGTCCCGAGGCGTGGGATGGAGAGGATTTCCGACGGGAGAATTCTCGCATAGGCGGCCACGACGAAGAAATCACAAGCGGCGTCCTGGAGCGCGGCACGGATCTCCAGCGGGTGCTCCGGCTGGAGGAGCGTGATTTGCTCGCGGGTATCCTCGCTTTGTTCCAAAATGCTCTGCTTCACCGGCGGGGGCGTGACCACGCGCTTGCGGCCCACGGGGCGGTCGGGATTGCACACGACGATTGCGGGCAGAAAACCGGCGCCGATGAGCTTCTCCAAAACGACGGCGGCGAATTCCGGCGTCCCCCAGAAGGCGTATTTCATACTTTATACTTTATATTTTATACTTACGGGATGCAAAAAGCGTCGCGCGGCTATGCTGAAGTCATCCGAGAACGGGGAAAAACGTCGCGTGTGCGCCGCTCATTCCAATTTTCCGGGCTCACGCTAACCGAACTCCTGCATGACAGGAACCATAAAACAATCTACCTGGGGTTGGCGCGGAAATATGACAACGAATGGCTTTTGCGGCTGGCGAAAGATGTCCTTTCGCGGGAAAACGTGAAAAATCACGGGGCATACTTCATGCGTTTGTTCCAGCAGTCGGCAAAAAAACCATTGCGGTTCATCGCCAAAAATGAGATGCACACGAGAAAGAGAAAACAATTACGCCTCAAACTTCGCAAAAGAACTAACAACCGACGACTAACGACCAACAACTGATAACTTATAACCAGTAACTCCTCCTGCCTCCCCTTATGGTAAGGGGAGGTAGAGAGGGGTTAAGCAAGATATCCGCATAAATCAGCAATGAATAATCAGCGTAAATCAGTGGTTAGTATCAGCGTTAATCAGCGTTCAATAAATCCGTATTCAGTAAATAACTAACAACCATGTATCTTCTCGGCAACAAGAACGAAGAGAAGGTGCTCCGGCGGAAACTGCCGCCAGTGGACCTCGCGCGCGAGAATACGAAGGAACTCAAAGAGCTGGTGAAGCAGATGCGCACGGAGATGAGGAAAGCGAACGGCATCGGCCTCTCCGCGAACCAAGTAGGGGTGGAGAAACGCCTCTTTGTAGCGCAGGTGCCGGATGACCAGGGACGCGTCAAGTTCTACGCGGTGGTGAACCCCGAGATAGTGAAAACATCCAAGGACACCGCGGTGCTGGAAGAGGGATGCCTCTCGGTGCCAGAGCGTTACGGGTTCGTGGAGCGGCCTCTGCGGGTGACGCTCCAGGGGTTTGATGTGAACGGCAAAAAGCTCAAGATAAAAGCGTGGGGCCTTCTCGCGCGTGTGTTCCAGCACGAGGTGGACCACCTGAACGGCACGCTCTTCGTGGATCACGTGAGTCCCGTTATAAACAAGACGCCCTCCCTTCGACGGTGAGCTCAGGACGGTCGAACCGCGAGGTGTCTGAAGACGCGCCTTCGGTGGCTTTCTGAATTAACGACTTACGACGTCGTTAATTTAATAGCGGATGCGAAACAGCGTGTTGCTTCACGAACCTCCGCCGAAGTTGTTGAAACTGGAGTATGGGTAAATTACTCCGCTCCTACTATAGAGGTGCAAGAAGCTGAGATTATTTAAACCGGGTCCGACAGCGCTAAAATCCTAACAGCGCTAAAATCCCAAAAAACACTCTATATTAACAAATTACACGGCCGTGTAATTTGTTAATATCATCCGCATAACTGTAAAAACAGCAAAAACGCTGCGCTAACTAAAGTGAAGCTCCACGGCCTGATGCCTATGGCCTCTCTCCATTCAATATAAAGCCATGGCTTTATATTGATGAAAAGATATGCAGAGAGATACGCGCGGGTGTACAATAGAAATGTTATGCGAATCGCAATAAATCGGCGGTGGGTGGTGAGGGGAGCGGGTATCCTCGGAGGCCTCGCGCTCCTCGGCGGCGCGTTCTACGGCGGGGTTCGGTACGGCGCCGCCTACCGATCCATCACCATCACGGACAGCCGCCAGATTATAGACGGCGATTTTTCGCTCTTCTGGAACACGGTGGATCTTCTGAAATCAAAGTACCTCAATGGGGAAAAGCTCAAGGACCAGGATCTCCTCTACGGGGCGGTGAAGGGAGCGGTGGACGCGGCGGGGGATCCCTACACGGCATTCCTCAATCCGAGCGACGCGAAGAAGTTCAACGAGGACCTCACGGGGAGCTTCGGCGGCATCGGGGCGGAGATCGGCATCCGCAAAGAACAGATCGTCGTCATCGCGCCCCTCAAAGGAAACCCCGCGGAGGCCGCGGGTCTCAAAGCGGGCGACAAAATTTTAAAGGTGGATGAGACGGCGACCGCCAATCTTGCCGTGGAGGAGGCGGTGAAGCTCATCCGCGGCGAGCCGGGTACCAAAGTGAAACTCCTCATTCTCCGCGAGGGGTGGGACGAGGCAAAAACATTTACCATCACTCGGCAGGTCATCTCCACTCCAACCATTGACTCGGAAATGCGTTCGCTCCCGGGCAAGGGTGATGTGCTGTATCTCCAGCTCCACAATTTCAACGCCAACGCTCCCTCGCTCTTCTACGAGGCGGTGGTCCAGGCGTTCACCAAGAGCCCGCGCGGCGTGGTGCTTGACCTCCGCAACAACCCGGGCGGCTACCTTGATATCGCCGTTCACTTTGCGGGGTGGTTTCTGAACCACGGGGAGGTGGTGGTAAGGGAGCGATTCCGCGGCGGCAGTGAAACGCCGCTCCTCGCGAACGGCAACGAGGCGCTCTCGCAAATGCCGGTAGTGGTTTTGGTGAACGGCGGCAGCGCGTCGGCATCGGAGATCCTCGCAGGGGCGCTCCGTGACGACCGCGGTGCGAAGCTCGTGGGGGAGAAAACCTTCGGGAAGGGGAGCGTGCAGGAAGTGGAGACGCTTGCTGACGGTTCCACGCTCAAGGTTACCATCGCCGAGTGGCTCACGCCGAAGGGGCACCAAATAGATCAAAAGGGGCTGGTCCCCGATTTTGAGGTGAAGGTGGACGGGAGCGGTAAGGCGACGAGCACGAAGGACCTGCAGTTAGAAAAGGCGCTTGATGTGCTGGAGTCGGAGATATCAAAACTGACCTGGTCTGTCGTTGATGTGAAAACGGAATAACTTGCAACTGATAACTTACAACTGATAACTTATAACTTCCACCCCAGCCAGAGGCTGGTCAGCCTCAGGCCGAAAAGGCGGATCTCCGCCTAAGGCGGATGCGCCTCTGGAGCACGCCTCAGGCGGAAACAACCGACAACTTGCAACCAATAACTCCTCCTGCCTCCCCTTATGATAAAGGGAGGTTGGGAGGGGTTAAGCAAAATATCAGCGAAAATCAGCAGCAAATAATCAGCATCAGCCAGCATCTAGTAAATAACTAATAACTAACAACAAATTCACTGCTAACCTTATAGATGGAAACCCCATCACGCCTCGCTACCGCATGCGGTAGCGAGCCATCTACACCTCCAATGGCTACCCGCATCCCCTGCAGCCGATTAACTAACGACAGTTTCCTGTTGTTGGTCGTCCGTTGTAGGTTGTAAGTGATTATATGAATCCCATTAGAGATAACAAAATCCTTTTCATGCAGTTCAATATTCAAAGGAATAAAAAATTGATTTGTGGAAAAAGCCGTTGCGTTACGGTTGCATACGGCAACCTATCTCTAACGGGATGAAAATCATTTTACTCAACGACGTGAAAGGATTGGGAAGAAAGGAAGACGTAAAAGAGGTAAAGGACGGGTACGCGCGAAACTTTCTCCTCCCGCGGAAGCTCGCCGAGCCCGCGACCGCGGCGGCGGTCGCGCGCGTGGCATCGCTCAAGGCGCGGCGCGCGCAGGAACGTGAAAAACATCTTACGCGAGCCGCCGCGGAGGTGGAAAAGCTCGCTGCCATTCCGCTCCAGTTCCACGCGCGGGCGGGGGAGAAGGGAGAGCTCTTCGGCTCGGTGACGGCGGAGGATATCGCAACGCTCCTTAAAGAGCGGGGTATTGCCGAGGTGCGGGAGGTACGCATGACGCCGCTCCGCGCGCTGGGGGAGCACGCCGTGGAACTTGATTTTGGAGAGGGAATAAAAAAGACGGTCACCGTGACCGTCCTGCGGGCCGAGTGAAGCTCTACGGGCTGACCTGCGCTTCGCCGACCGCGTGTCGCCTGAAGCTTTAGCGGTGGCACAAGGCTTCGGCAAGGCGAGCGCCCGGGGCTTCTCTCTATTCGGGGTTCCGTGGAGCACCTGCCTGCCGGTCCCGAAACTCTCAATGAGAGTCCCGAGGACTCAAATCGGAGCAGGCAGGCCTGCCTGCGCAGGCAGGGAACCCAGCACCGCTTCTACTTTGGTCGGAGCGGTGCGTGGGTGAAACAGGTTTAGCGGATGTTTACCATCTTCACGAACTGGCGCGAGCCATCAAACCGCCCGCGCTTTTTCTCGGTGAATTTCACCACCCCGCCCTTCAGGGCGTAGAGGGTGTCGTCACCGCCGCGCTTCACGTTCGCGCCGGGATAGAATTTCGTGCCGCGCTGGCGCACGAGCACCTCTCCCACGCCAACCGTTTCGCCGTCAAATCGTTTGACACCGAGGCGCTTGGATTCGGAATCACGCCCCAGTTTTGTGGAACCTTTTGCTTTGGTATGTGCCATAATGACTGATAACTAGATAACGATGACTATGACGGTGAATTTAGTCGGTTGTCATTGTTATCGTTATTGTCATAGTATATTCATACTCTATTTTATGTCAACTTTCTTCGCGTGGGTGCGCGCCCATCGCCGGGACCTGTTTCTTTGGACGGCGTTTTTTCTCCTTCTCGTCTTGAGCTTCGGAGTGGGGTACTTTTTGGGGCGCGATATAAATCCGGCGCCGATCGTGATTGAAAAGTGTTCGGGGCAGTGACGGCTGGTTTTGACGTTGCAAGAGCGGTATAGGTTTTCTATAATGGTGGAACGCGCGGGTGTCGTAATTGGTAGCCGAGCATCCTTGAGGTGGATGTGCCCGTAAGGGCGTGGGAGTTCGAGTCTCCCCCCGCGCACCAGTAAGGAAAAGTCAAATTTCGTTGGTTCGCCTCGCTTCGCTCGGTGACCAAATCGTAAGGAATTTTGGGCGAAAAAATCAGTTGGCGATTTCGTAAAATATGGTTCGAGCCGATATTTTTAAGAAATGTTGTCATTTCTTTTTTGTTTTCGGTTTCTAACAATTTTGCGGCTTGATTAAGGGATAAAACGAACTCACGAGCCGGTTCGAGCCAAGACAATCCTTTTTGCTCGAAGTCGTTGATTTTTTCCTGAAGCTCCATTTTTTGCGACAACAATTCTTGTTTTTTGGCGGCGTATTCTTCTGTGGATAAAACATCTGTCAAAAACACATCGAGCAATTTCGCTATTTTTGTTTCTATTTGTTTTAACCGCTCTTTCAAACTTTCCACTTTTGACTTTGCTTCTTGTTTTGCCTGCTCTTGTTCGCTATCTAACGCCGCCAAAACTTTTTCTGTGTCTTGGCTCGACAAAGAAACTTTTTGAAGAAAATATTTAATCTGGCCTTTTAAAAGTTCCTCGCGTAAATAATGCTTTTCTTGGCAGACCCCTTTCTTTTTAGTGCAACGGTAATAGTTATGTCCTTTTTGAATTTCGGCAGTTATTGAACAGCCACAAGAAGCGCATTTCATTAAGCCAAGAAAAGCAAAATTATGTTTTCTGACTTCTTGGGCTTTCCCGCGCTTGCTCATTACCTCTTGGCATTTATCAAAAAGTTTCTTTGAAATTAGCGGCTCGTGTTTTCCCTCAAAAATTTCCTTTCCGTATTTCATCAGGCCAATGTAGAAAATATTTTGTAGAATTTTTTGGATATTGCCGATTGCGATTTCCTTTCCAAGATTTCCGCGCAAACCTTTTTCTTTACACCAATTTGCGAGAGATTTTAGAGTATATTTTCCAGTGGCGTAAAGCTCAAAAAGTTTTTTTACCTTCGGAGCTTTGATTTTATCAATATCAATCATTCTCGTTTTGGGATTATTCAAATAACCCACCGGCGCCCAGCCAGGCCAAACTCCATTTCTGATTTTTTGCTTCAAACCTCTTTTTACATTCTCTCGCAAATTGTCTACAAAATATTTTGATTGGCCGAAAGCTATATTGAGCATAAATAATCCTTGCGGAGTTGGTTCAAACCAAAAGGTGGGAAATTTGAGGGACTTAATCAAGCCGCGATCAACAAAGTGAATTATTTTACCACCATCAACGGAATTTCTTGCTAATCTGTCTGGGTGCCACGAGATTATTCCGTCTGCCTTGCCATGTTCAAGAAATGACAACATTTCCGCGAATTTTATTCGCCCAGGTTCTTTGGCAGTTTTTGCCTCGCACAGCGAGGCGACAATTTCAAGTTTTTCTTTGGCGGCAAATTCTTTTAATTCAACAAGTTGAGCCTCTATACTTAAAACTTGCCTGTCATCTTCTTCGGTGCTCTTACGAGCGTAAATAATGTATTTCATATTTTCTCCTTTGATTAGTTAATAATTATTTGAAAAAATTTTCTTTTACTTTGAATTGGATTCAAAACAAAACCGCCAATTGATTTTTTCGCCCAAAATTCCTTACGATTTGGTCACCGAGCGAAGCGAGGCGAACCAACGAAATTTGACTTTTCCTTACTGGTGCTCTATTCTTAAAATAGTTCGAACGCATTTCGCCGCCTGCGGAGGCGACGGCCAGCCCCCAAAAATTTGAGCGGCTTCGCCGCGGTCTTAAAAACTGCCAAAGAACCTGATAAAAATATCGGCTCGAACCACATTTTGTAAAAGAAAATTTTTTCATACTATTTGTTACAGAAATTCTTGAGAATTTCTGTTTTTTTGTTTTGGCCTTGCTTTTTTCTTTGATCTGGTGTAATGTGCGATTTAGAGGGGTAAAAGCTAGTGCTTTACTCAAGCCATAGTACTTTGACACAGAACAGAAAGGAGGTGATAGTCATGTCGTTCTGGAAGCGTAAGGCGGATGAATCGGACGAAAGGGCAGCGAGGCTCGGTATAGATCCACCCCGTCCTGGCAGGAAAACCTACTCTAAGCGTCACAGCGAAACAAGTGCCATGTCCACAAGTGACATAAAGGCAAAGATTGCTGAACGCGAGGCAGAAGGTAAGGAGTGCGGTGTGCTCTATCGAGTTCTGTCTGAACGCGAGTGAACTCGCACCCATGTCCTCTCGCCACGCCCCTGCGGAATTCGTCAAAGACGAAAACTCCAAAGGGGCTTTTTTTGTAAATGTGCTAAAGAATTTGCCGCCAAAGCAGTAAATTTTTCAAGCTCATTTTTCTTGAAAAATTTACTGTAATGAGTTATGATCAACTCATAGAAAAACTTGAAATTGTCAAAGTTCGCGGCGAAGCCGCTCAAATTTTTGGGGGCTGGCCGTCGCCTCCGCAGGCGGCGAAATGCGTTCGAACTATTTTAAGAATAGAGCACTGGAACAGAAAATGAGAAGCGCGCTCATAAAAGTGCTTTGGGTGATACTCCTCGGCGCAGTGGTATACGGCGGCTACGCGGCATACGGGCGATGGTGGAACGGGAGCGGTACAACAGGGGAGCAATTGAAGGAGAAAGCGCTCCAGGTGACCGGCGGCGTTCAAAAGGCGGTTGAGAAAAACGTTTCCGCCGCGAAGGAGAAGGCTGGGAAAACCGCCGGCACATATCTCTCGGAGGCGGCGGGAGCGGCGGAGCAATATGTGAAAGATAAAACGAGCGAGGCGCTCTCGTCGCTGGGTGGAGCAATTTCATCGCTCGCGGGAACTTTGCAGGGTGGGGGTGTTTCACCTGGCGGCGCAGTGCAGACCAGCCCCGCCACCGTTCCCGCGGCGCAGGGAGGACAGTTTACGGTGCCGCCTCCGCCCGCGGCCATCAGCATAAGAGCGGATGTCCCGTTCGTGTTGGCGATCAATCGTAAATCTTCATATGAAGTTGAGTGGGGCGACGGCGCGACGGAAAAGGGTTCCGCGCCGCTGAACCAGACCACGCTCATTTCCCACCGCTGGTCCCGCGCGGGGGATTATACAGTCGGGATAACAGTGAGCGAAACGAATTCCACCTATCGCTACGCCTTCCCCGTGCGGGTGTACGATTGATGGGGAACGTGTGACACGCGGGATATGCGATTCTAGTGAGATTCCTCCTGTGCCGCGGCGAGGACACGCTTGTGGTAGAATGAACTGCGATGGCTCGCACCGTTCGTCCCCTCGCCCATCTTCACGGTCGGATTTTTTCATCAATATTAATCGGTTACAGGGGATGCGGGTAGCCACCGGGGGCGCGTGGGGTACGCTACCGCATGCGGTAGCGAGATGCGAGTGGGGTTTATTCAGAAGTTAGCCGCGAATTTGCCGTAGTTTTTACCATGAGCGTGACAGTCAAACTTAATCCGAGGAAGAAATGGGAGGGCCTCGCCTGGCAGAGGTTTTTGGAAACCGCGGAGAAAGCGGGTTCGGAGAGAAAGTTGAACCTGCTGTTGGATTCGGTGTTGAGCGCGAGCGAGAAGAGGTTGATAGTGAGACGGCTGGCGGTTATGGCTTTGATCGGACAGGGCAGAACCTACAGGGAAATAGGGAGGCGGCTGTGGCTTTCACCGAGCACAGTGAGCGCGATAAAGAGAGGCATGAGAGGCCGGTCGCCATACCGGAGCCGGCGGGAGTCGGACAGGGAAGCGCGGAAAAAGAAACGTGGCGCGGAGGGGAAGCCGGTCTCGGCGCACCCTATGATTGAGTATTGGCTCAATATGCCGACGATAAGCGGAAAGGGGCGCTGGAAGTTTTTGGACCACCTGCGGTGAACATATGGAGAGTTCGCTACCGCATGCGGTAGCAGGCTAGGAGGAAACGGTGGGGGAAGGAGAGAAGGGAAGTAGAAAAGAAGTGGAAAGAGAGAATGGGGAATGTAAAAAAATGGCGCTACCGCATGCGGTAGCGAACTGAGAGGCGGATGGGAAAGGAAGAAGAAGAGCACGTAAGAAAGAGCGAGCTGGAAGAGAGAAGAGAGTTAGATGCGGAGGTTATGGGGAAATTACGTGGAAGAGAGCCGCGCTATGAGTTAAGATAAAGCACGATGGGGAAACGATGAAAAGAAACAGGGCATTGCGGTTTGTAGTCGCATTTCTCGTGGTTGCCGCATGGGTTTTTCCGGTTGGCCGCGGATTTGGGAAAGCAGTTTTCTTTTGATATAATTTGAATGAAATATGGCAAATAGAAAGAATGCAAAAGCAATTCTCTCTATTTTAATCGGAGTGGCGTCGGCAATGGCTCTGCGTGTGAGCAAGCTGGTAATCCAGGAAAGCCCGTAAACGATTATTTATTGAGAAAGGCGAAGATAAAAAATCTATAAAAAATGAGCATTACGAACGAAAAGTTGAGAGCATTGTTAGTTGAGCGCGGTTACGTGAACAAGGCCGATTTTGAGAGCGCTCTCGAAGAGGCAGAAAAAACAAATACACCCTTGGAGCGGGCCCTGGTAGAAAGAGGGGCTATCTCCGATGAGCATCTCGGAAAAATAATTGCCGAGGGAATCAACTGCCCCTTCATTGATTTGAGGAGAGTAAAAATCCTCGACGAGTTTCTGAATATAATTCCCGAGGTGGTTGCCCGCTCTCAGCAGGCAATTATTTTTGACCGGGCGCCGACAGGGCTAAAACTCGCCACTTCCAATCCGGAAAATTACGAATTCATCAAGCTTCTTGAGAGGAAGACCGGCGGTCCCGTTGAAGTTTTCTACGCCACGCCGCTGGAGATGGAAGAAGTATTGAGGCGCTACCGGAGCGATCTCAGGGAGCGAGTGCGGGCGGTTATCGAAGATTTAAAAACCCGCCCTCAGGACGAAGAGGATATCGTAAAACTGGTTAATTACTTTTTGGAATACGCGTATGACAATCGGGCTTCCGATATCCACATTGAACCCGCAGAGAAAGAAGTGGGGGTGCGTTTTAGAATTGACGGGGTTCTCCACGAAGTGGTCTCTTTCCCTAAGCACTTGCACGAAAAGATTGTTTTCCGGATAAAAATAATGTCTCGTCTCAGAACCGATGAGCAGGCGGCGGCCCAAGACGGCCGGTTTGGTTACCAGATAGGGGACGCCCGGTTTGATGTTCGGGTATCGGTGTTGCCGGTTACGGATGGCGAAAATGTCGTTTTGAGATTGCTTTCCGAACGGTCGCGGCGGCTGGTGTTGGAAGAGCTGGGCCTTTCGGGTTCTGACCTCCTGAAAGTCAAGCGAGCCATTGCTAAACCCTACGGGATGGTGTTGGCAGTGGGGCCGACCGGTTCAGGCAAAACCACCACCCTTTACGGGATTTTGCAGGTTCTCAACAAGGCGGAGGTGAATATTATGACCATTGAGGATCCGGTGGAGTACGACATCGAGCACGTGCAGCAAATTCAAGTCAATCCTAAAAAGGACCTCACCTTCGCCACCGGTCTTCGCTCTATCGTAAGGCAAGACCCGGATATTATTATGGTGGGGGAAATAAGAGATAACGAAACGGCCAGTATCGCGGTGAATGCGGCGATGACCGGGCACCTGGTGCTGTCAACGATGCATGCCAACGATGCCGCCACGACTTTCCCGAGACTTTTGGAGATGGCCATCGAGCCATTTGTGGTTGCCTCCGGAGTAAATGTGGTGGTAGCTCAGCGATTAGTCAGGTGCACGTGCGAGCAGTGTCGGGTTAGTTACGCCTTAACCGAGAGTGAATTGGAGGTCTTAAAAAAGGAGTCCCACCTTTCAACGCTTCTCAAGGAAATAGGGGGGGAATCCGACCTTTCCAAAATTAAGCTATACCGAGGAACGGGGAAAATCGGCAACGGCGATGTCTGCCCCATGTGTGACGGCACGGGGTATAGCGGCCGAATCGGCATTTTCGAGGTGATGGAAATGACCGATGAACTTCATTCCCTCGTCACCCAAAAGGCATCGGCTATTGTCATTGATAAAAAGGCGGCAGAATTGGGAATGACTTCTATGATGCATGACGGCATCGCAAAAGCTTTCCAAGGAATCACTACTATAAGCGAAGTAATCAGGGTGGCCATGGGCTAGCATTATGTTTGCACGGATAGCTCCACAAGAGAAAGTGGATTTCACAAAAAACTTGGCAGTCATGCTGCGAACTGGGGTAACTATCAATGAGGCACTGTCTTCTCTGGCTGACCAAGCAGAATCAGAAAGATTCGGCAGAATTATTCGCGGCGTGAAAAAAGAGGTGGAAATGGGCACGCCTCTTTCGGAGGCGCTGGCCAAAGAGAAAGAAATATTCGGAGGGGTTTTCATCAACCTTTTAAAAGCCGGGGAGAAGAGCGGCACCTTGGAAGAAAATCTTGATTTTCTGGCTGAATGGTTTGAGCGCGATTATGACCTTCGGCAGGAGATTAGGACTACCTTGCTTTACCCTAAGTTTGTTTTGACCGCAACCCTCCTTTTAGGAGGGTTGCTGGCGGTGTATGTCTTGCCCAAGCTGGTGCCTCTTTTCGAGCAGCTCCGGGTCAAATTACCGCTGGCAACTCGCCTCCTTTTGGCCTTCTCGGTCTTTATTGAGAAATTCTGGTTTTTGGCGCTCGTAGCCATTATCGGAGTAGTGATCGGTTTTATCTCACTTAACAGATTGAGGCCGATAAGGAAAATGATCCACGCTTTCTATATCCATATGCCGTTTTTCAGCAATCTGGTAATTGATTATCAACTGGCTCTTGTCTCACAACTCTTCTCCACTCTTTTAAAAAGCGGCCTCCCATTAAATGAAGCCCTGGAGATTATCTCGGAGGCAGCGACCAATATTACTTATCGGGAATCACTGGAGATAATGAAAGAAAGGATTAGTAGAGGAATTTCCCTCTCGCAAGCGATGAACGATTATCCCGGGCTTTATCCGAGAAATTTCACGAGTATCGTTGCAACCGGCGAGAAAAGCGGCACACTCGATATTTCCTTCAAATACCTCGCCGAGTTTTATTCAAAAATAGTAAAGAACAAGACGAAAAAATTGCCGACCACCCTTGAACCAACGCTCCTTGTCTTTATAGCGCTCATGGTGGGTTTTGTCGCTCTTTCAATCATCATACCGATTTACGAATTGACGCGAGGGTTGAGCCAGTAATGGCCCTGTGAGCCACGTTAGAAATTCTGAACCGCTGCCGACGGGAGCAAAATACTTGGATTATGATGACACGGACGAAGGTTTCTAATGGGGTGAAAGGATTCACGCTCCTGGAATTGATGCTGGTGGTAGCCTTGGGCACCGTAATTACGGCTCTGACGGTGCCGGTCGGAATCCGCTTTTTTCAAACACAATCACTCGATGAGTCGGTGGACACCCTTTTAAGCAATCTGCGTCGGGCTGAGGCTCAAGCGATGTTTCAAAAGAACGATAGCGCCTTCGGTATAAAATTCCTGACCGATTCTTATGTTTTGTTTCAGGGGAATTCGTACGCTTCAAGAATCCAAAGCGAGGACGAAAGTTTTGCCTTAGCCAGCGGGGTTACAGTGAGCGGCATCGAGGAAGTGGTTTTTGCAAAACTTACTGGCTCACCCTCTGTAACAGGAACGATTGCCATTGCATCGGGGAGTGATAGTTTATCTCTCAATCTAAACTCACAGGGCAAAGTAGAGCGCCAGTAAATTTACGCTGATAAAACGGCTTACAACAGATAAAACTGATACCATATATGATAGCCGCCACTAAAAATAAGCAACCATTACTATACGAAAAGGAATCTTATCTACTCCGTGGTTTGTTTATGAAAATTTATAACGAATTAGGGCCAGGGCTTAAAGAAAGTATATATGGAAATGCTTTTGAGGAGTTGCTAAAACAGGAGAGAGTTCCATACAAGAGAGAACCAAGTAGCGAAGCCGGTCAGAGCTTGGTAGAGGCATTGATCGCCTTGAGTATTTTTGTTATTGGAATCGCTACCATTGGTTTCCTGGTTTTAGACGCGAACGTATCGTCTCGGCAGGGCGTGGAACGAACGCAGGCGACTTTGTTGGCTCAAGAAGGATTAGAGGCGGCCCGCTCCATCCGTGATGCTGATTTTGACAATCTTACCGCCGGCAGCCACGGCATTGCGCTTTCCGGGAATAAATGGACATTCTCAGGGACTTCTGATACCCAGGACCAATTCGCTCGAACCATCACGGTGACAGACATTGATATTGATACGAAAAAGGTTGATGGAATTGTCACTTGGCAATTTACAGAAGCCCGCCAGAATTCGGTTACCCTGACCGATTATCTTACCGACTGGAATCAGACGCAGGGTCAAGCCGGGGAATTGACAGTTGATACCAGCAATGCCGCGCTTGCCGGAGGTAATAAACGATTGCAGGGAATCACTATTCAAAACACGGGATCAGGCAGTATTACAATAGATAAAATGACAGTGTGGTGGAGCAACGGCCAGCTCGTTAAACAAATCAGGATAGATGGTGCAGACGTATGGATATGGAACGGCGTTGGAACTCCTGATGGCAGGCAACCATCCGGCGCGGAGCTTAATATAGGCGATTTTACATTAGCGCAGGGCGCCGGAGTGAAAAATATTAATCGTATAGGTTTTAATGGCACCATGGCCGGCGCCGCTTTTATTATCAAATTTATTATGAGCGACGGGAGCACTAAGTACGTTTCAGTTGACTTTGCGGGCGGTGGGGATGATCAGGAGTTGGTCATCTTTGAACCAAATTAAAGACATTATGCAGAAAGGATTCACATTAATCGAATTTATTCTTTACATCGGCATCGTCGGGATTGTCTTGCTTGTGGTAGGAGCTATCGGGTTGAACGTGCTTTTTGGTAAAGCAAAATTGACGGCAATTGAAGAAGTGAGCCAAATTTCCCGCTTTACCATGGAAAAGATTGCGGACGGGGTTCGTAATGCGCAGGCGATCAATAGCCCGGCGCAAGGAGCGTCTGCTTCCGCGCTTTCATTACAGATGGCGTCTTCAAGCAAAAACCCCACGGTGTTTGACTTATCAAGCGGGGTAGTGCGAATTACCGAAGACACGGGGTCGGCGGTTGATTTGACGTCAAGTGAAGTAGTCGTGACTAATCTTCAATTTTCAAACATTTCCTACCCCGGTACGCCCGGCACGGTAAGAATTCAGATGACCGCCAAACCCTCCAATCCAGAAAACAGACAGGAATATGACTTTGAAAAAACTTTTTATACTACCGCAAACATCAGAAAAAAATAGCTATGGCTACACTGAATAAACAGATTACAACAGATAAAACGGATCTGTATAAATCCGTTGCAATCCGCAAAAATCCGCGTGGCGAAGCGGGGTTTATCGCCCTAATATCCATGCTTATAATCGGGGCTTTAGTTTTAGTGGTCAGCGTCGGCGTTTCTTTGCGCTCCCTTGGAGAAGCTGATGTGAGTTCAGGTAAAGAAATGGCTCACCGTGCCCTGGCATTGGCTAATCTCTGCGCCGAGGCGGGATTAATGAAAGTGATAAGCATATTGAATTATGCGGGCGGTGAAAGCATAATTGTGGACGGGGAAAGCTGCGACATTCTCGCCGTGGAGGGGAGCGGCAATTCAAAAACCCTGAAGACAGAAAGCACCGTCTCTGGCTATACCAGAAAGTTAAAAGTGAGCATTTCCCAAATAAGTCCGGCGGTAACGGTTTCCGGATGGGAAGAGGTGGCAGATTTTTAAATCAACCATGCCCAGTAGTGAAAACTCGATTGGTCCCGCTAAGCGGGGCTGGAAGTATGAGATAAAACACCGCTGAGTAAAAATCCAAGCAATATCAAAAGGTCGCATTGTATCAAATAAATTAATCGAGTTTCTACTACTGGGCATGGAAGCAACTAAAAGATTTCTCCAAAGAATCGGTCGGGCGATCTTGGGAATCTTAAACATCAGACTCGATGGAGCTTTCGGAATAGACATCTCCGACGGCTCAATAGAAATTTTGGAATTGAAGCCGTTCGGCAACTTCAGGGTCGCTACCTATGGAAGAGCAATTTTGGAAGAAGGCATTACGAGGAACGGTGAGATTATCAAAGCGGAAATTTTAAAAAGAAAAATCGCCGAAACGTTGTCCCAAGCATCGCCAAGAAAAATTTCCACCAATAGGGTTATCGCTTCGCTCCCGGAATCGAAGATCTTTCTTCACCATTTTGAGTTGCCCTTTGTCGATAAGCGTGGTTGGCTAAAATCTATTTTCTACTCAAGAAAAAAAGAATTGAGACGCCGTCTTAGCCACCTCGTAGAAGAAGAGGTTAGAAAACTGATTCCCTATGATATGGGCAGTATCTATTACGACTGGCAACTCCTGCCTGCCCCACTTGGCGTAAAAGAACCCCGGGAAAGAGTTATTTTTGTCGGCGCTCCGAAAGACATCGTGGATAAATACGTGACCGTTATGAGCGAATTGGGGCTCACCCTGGTTGCGCTGGATATTGAGTCAATGAGCTTAGCAAGGACTTTACTAGAGAAAGAAGATTTTTCACAGATGATTGTTGATATCGGTTCGCGGACCTCCAATGTGAGTATCTTCGACCAGAGCGGTTTCCTAAGATCGTCGGTAAGCGTTCCCGTTGCTGGTCAAGAATTTACCGACGCCATCGCAGAAAAGTTGAAGGTTCCCGAAGAAGAAGCGGAAAAAATAAAGAAGACGGTCGGTCTTCGGTTAGATGGACCGGCAAATATTCTACCGATTTTAGAGCCGAAATTAGCGGAGATAGTTCAAGGGATAAAAGGAGCCATTGAGCATCATGAGGGTAGCTACTTTCAGCCGGTAAAGAGAATTATTTTGGCGGGCGGCTCGGCACTCTTGCCGAAATTGGATGAATATCTGGCCAAACAGTTAGAAGTGGAGGTGAGCGTCGCTAATCCTTCAAAAATAGTGAGGTGGAAGAAGGTATTGGGCAAAAATGCTCCTGAAGCAATCCTTTTCGCCACCGTTGCCGGGCTGGCGATGCGGGGGTCAAGCAGTAAATCTTACGATATCAACCTCTTGAACCAAGTGCCGGCTGAAAAATTTGAAGTTCCACGAAAACTGGATTTGCTGACATTGGGATATCTAAGAAAAACTACGGCAATCAGGACGTTTATAACCAGCAATTCGCTCCTCGTTCTTTTTTTCCTCTCTCTTGTTTTCGCCTTTTCTGGCTTCGTAATGTACCAACAGGCCATCAGGCCCTTCTATGAGGCAAAAAAACTCTCGGCAACTTCCCTGCCGGTGATGGGGATGCCAGAGGGAAACGGAGGAAGAATGGAAGGGGAATAGGAGAAAAACAGAAGAGGCCCCTCGGGTTGGCTCGATGCCCGGGGAGGGCCAGGCGCTCGTTATTCGCAGTTTCCCAGGATTTATCAGGAGCAACCCACCCCCCTTGGAGGAAAACGACAAATGATATAGAATAGAGATGGGTGAGGGGAGGGAAGGATGGATTATGAGTGATTGCTCCGCTAAAAAAATAGTAAAACTATGTGTTATATGAAAGCTATGAGTTCAAAGTTAAAAGCTCGCGAAAGCGGCTTTACGTTAATTGAAATTCTCTTGGTTATCGGTATCATCGCCATTTTGGCGGCAGTGGTAATTGTGGCAATCAACCCCGCGCGGCAATTTGCCCAAGCGAGGAATTCCCAGCGCTGGAGCAATATCAATACGATTTTGAATGCCGTACATCAGTATGCGGTAGACAATACCGGCACCCTACCAGCTGCGATCGCGAGCTCTACATGTGCGGCCGTATCGACAAACGAGATATGCATGATGGGAGCTGGGAGTTGCGCGGGTCTTATCGATCTTTCGGTGTTGACCAATGGCGAAACGTATCTGGTTTCAATGCCGGTTGATCCATCAGCGACCTCTACTTATGGCACCGGGTATCGTGTGACAAAAAGCGGCAGTGGCCGCGTCACCGTCTGTGCTCCGGGCGCTGAGTTGGGCACCACCATCAGCGTGACGAGATAATATCTTTCGTTACATTTCAATTTTTTGCCTCTAACAAGGGAGGGGGATGGAAAATATTAGAAAAGCGGTTGATGACGTGGAGAAGAAGGTGAAATAATGTTCATCGTTTCATGAAATTACTGACTGGCATGAAGGGGATACAGAAAGGACGCTTGGGGGCTCATTCGTGCTATTCGTGGTTAGTATTCGTGTGATTCGTGTGATTCTATGATGGTGTTCGTCCGATCTCGGTTTCTCCTCGCCTGCGCGGGGGTGAGCATTGCACTCCTCCTCGTTTCGCTCACGCTTGTTCTCGTAAGCGTGGGGAATCTCGAGCCGCCGCTCGTGCTCCACATAGGGGAGAGTGGCGCCGATCTCTTCGGAGGGGTGGGGAGCTTGTACTGCCTCTGGGGTCTCGGGGTTGTTATGGTACTCGTGAATACAGCCTTAGGCGTACGCCTCTTCAGTTCCGCGCGGGCACTCTCCTACGCGCTTCTTGCGGGAAACGTGCCTATTGCGATACTCCTCCTTATCGCCATCGGGACGATTGTTTCGCTGAATTAACGACTCGGTTGAGAAAGGGGAAAAATCCTTTTTCCTCAATTCAGTCACGTACGTGACTGAATTGAGGATAGCGGCTTCCAAAAACCTCTGCCAAGCGAGACCTTTCGCTACCGCATGCGGTAGCATACCCCGCGCGCCCCCGGTGGCTACCCATACTACCTGCTGCCGGCTAAAACCACAGCAAAT
>Ga0210018_1000304_pt1 | contig 24097 bp, 28 predicted proteins | sample CryGeyCG2014_010_2_FD_183967 | JGI IMG/M metagenome (GOLD analysis project Ga0210018, IMG submission 183967) | Groundwater microbial communities from aquifer - Crystal Geyser CG09_land_8/20/14_0.10 (SPAdes) (version 2) | ecosystem: Environmental > Aquatic > Deep subsurface > Groundwater | place...
ATGGGGTAAAAAAAATGGTCCAAGAAGAAAAATATTGTATTGATATTATTAAGCAAAATGAAGCGGTGATTGCCGCAATCGAAAAAGTAAATGAGATGATTTTGGAAAATCACTTAAATACCTGTGTTACTCAAGCAATAAAAGGAAAAAGCGAAAGAGAGAGAAAAAAGAAAATCAGAGAACTTTTAGAGATTTTTAAAAACTCTGATAAATAAATTCTAAAATGAACTGCTGCAAAAAACCAAAAAACGAGAAAAAGGAAAAAGGATTCTTAAAAGGAATATTATATGGTTTAGCTTCCCATACTTTTTGTATTGCTTTTATTATCTTTTCTATTTTGGGAGCAACAACGGCAACGACTTTATTAAAACCACTTCTTCTTAATCCTTACTTTTTCTATATTTTAATAGCTATATCTTTTGTCTTTGCCACTATTTCCGCCATTTTCTATTTTAGACGCCTCGGATTTATAATCTTAGATAAAACCGAAGGAGGATTGGAGCTGGGCTTTTTGCCAGCCGGATTTAAAAGAAAATGGAAGTATCTTTTAGCGCTTTATGGAACAACAGTTGGCATTAATTTGCTTTTATTTATGTTGATATTTCCTATTGTGGCAAACCTTAACTCAGGCGTTCCTTTAACGGCTGCCATTTCAGCTGCTTTTGGACGGGGTGAAGAATTAACCTTGTCTGAATCAGGCTCTTTAGTAACATTGCAAGTTAATATTCCTTGCCCGGGGCACGCTCCTTTAATTATTGGAGAACTTAAAACCATTGGTGGCGTTAAAGCGGTGAAATTTAAATTCCCAAATTTATTTGATGTTGGCTATGACCCAGAAAAAACATCAAAAGAGCAAATACTCTCATTGGATGTTTTTGGTACATATAAAGCCACGGTTGTAAGCGAGAAAACGGGTAAAATAACCGAGATTATAGATACAGACAGCGATGGGCAAACGCAGCCCCTAGGTAGTGCCGGAAGCTGTTGCGGGGGCGGTAGCGGCGGAGGGGGTTGCGGTTGTGGCTGCGGAAGATAAAAAATAATTAATAAATTTATAATTATGATCCAACAAAATCAAATTAATATAAAAGGGATGCACTGCCAAAGTTGTGCAGACTCGATAGAGAACGAATTAAAAATATTACAAGGAGTAGAAGAAGTAAAGGTAAGCTTTGCCCAAGAACAGGCTTTTATTCGATTTAATCCCGAGGAAATAAGCCTTGATGCAATAAACAGAAAAATCGAGGGGATGGGCTATGGAGCGAGTATCAAAAATAAAACAAATCCTCAAAAAGAAAAAATAATCAGGATAAGATTAGAAAAGCCAAGTGTTTTGACGGTGTTGGTCGGTATAGCCATAATATTAGCTTTTATAAATCTTTTCTATACTGCCAATTTACAAAGAAAGCTTGCTTCTGTGGTTGGCGGAGTAGCTGTTGAATCTGAAAGCCAAGCCGGCGGAGCATTGAAAGAAGTGCAACCAAAACAACCTTCTCAAAAGGAACAGCCACCAAGCCAGCCCGCTCAACGGCAACAACCCTCGAAAGTAGAGGTTAGCGTTGATGACGATCCGGTAGAGGGTTCGGAAAATGCGCCCGTTACCCTAATAGAATTTTCTGACTTCGAATGTCCTTTCTGTGGAAGGTTTTTCCAACAAACCTTGCCTCAAATTGAGGAAACTTATATCAAGACAGGTAAAGTGAGGCACGTTTTTCGCGATTTCCCCTTGAGTTTTCATCAATACGCTCAAAAAGCAGCCGAGGCCTCAGAATGCGCAGATGAGCAAGGCAAATTTTGGGAATACCACGACAAATTATTTGAAAATCAGAACGCACTCGATACGGGTAGCCTTAAACAATATGCAAAAGATTTGGGATTGGATACGGCGAAGTTCAATAGCTGTTTAGATTCGGGCAAAATGACTTCAGAAGTTCAAAAAGATTTTACCGATGGTTCACAATATGGCGTAAGCGGAACTCCAACTTTTTTCATCAATGGAATTAAGTTGGTTGGTGCCCAGCCCTATCAAGCTTTTGAACAAATTATCGAACAGGAATTAAAATAAAAATTAAAAAAATAGATATGAAAAATACCAAAATTTTAGTCGTATTTTTTTGCTTAATATTTTTAATTGTTGCAGTTTTTACAAAAGGATTCGGTCTTTTTGGGTCAAATCCAACCGGCCCGGCAACTACTAACCCCGATAGTTTTGTGAACATTCCGTTATCAGACACAACAAGCAACGCAAAATGGTACGAATATGATACTAGTGGAAGCAAGATAAAATTTTTCGCGGTTAAAACAAGCGATGGCACTGTAAAAACAGCTTTTGATGCCTGCGACGTCTGTTATTACGCAAAAAAGGGTTACAGACAAGAGGGAGATTATATGGTCTGTAATAATTGTGGTAATCGCTATCCAGTAGCAGGCCTTGGAACAAAAAATAAAACACCGAGCGGTTGCTGGCCAGGTTATTTGCCAAGCGCAGTCGAGGGAGATAATATTTTAATCAAAAAATCTGATTTAGAGAATAATCGGTGGAGGTCGTTATGAAAATAAAATTAACTATTTTTATATTAATAACCCTGATAGCAGTTGGAACCGGAGTATTTTTACTGCAACAAAAAACTAGTGAGAATGTTTTTGGAAAAAATAGAGAAAGAGTTTTATCACAGCTTTATTTAGCCATTGAGGATGCAGAAAAAATGGGAAAATATAAATGCTGTATAGAGCCACCCTGTACAATGTGCTATCTGGGCGATTGGGTATGGGAAGATGGAAATTGTGATTGCGACGGAAAGATCGCAATGGGCGAGTGGGATAAAGTTTGTCCTCAATGCAAAAAGGGAATAAAAGAAGGAAGGTGTAAGTCATCGACAGGCACTTGTAATATTCCTTAAATTTTGTTTTTTTCTGGCAAAAATGATGGAAAAAATTACTCTAAAAATTTTAGGGATGCATTGCGTTTCCTGTGCCAAAAATATTGAAGCCCGGGTTAAAAAGCACCCGGGTGTTTTAGCAGTTAATGTTGACTTTGCCAGTTCAAAAATGTTTGTTGAGGCAGAAGATTCGGTTTTAGACAGCGACTTAAAAAAGATTGTTGAGGAATTAGGATATAAGATTTTAGAAAAAGAAAGCCAGGAAGAAATTGAAGAGAAAAAACTCGTTCATCAGGCAAAACTGCGGGCAATCTGGGCCTTGATTTTAAGCGTGCCTTTAATGCTTACAATGGCTGCAATGTATTTAGATCGGTCTCTTTTTGGTTCTCCTTTTTTGCAGCTGACACTGGAAGCCATTTTGGCATTTATTGTTGTTTATGTTATTGGTTTTAAGGTTCACCTTTCGGCTTTAAGAGCTGTGCGCCGACTTTATGCCAATATGGATGTTTTGATTTCAATTGGTACTTCAGCTGCCTTTTTCTTTGGAGTGGCAGCTTTTTTTGTTGAGGTGCCGGTATTTTTTGAAATCGCCGCTTTCATTATGGCTTTTCAGTTATTGGGGAGGTATTTAGAAACAAGAGCAAGAGGAAAAACTTCTGAGGCTTTAAGAGAGTTGTTGAAACTGGGAGCCAAAACAGCCAGAGTTTTAGTAGATGGAAAAGAGAAAGAAATTCCAATTGAGGAGTTAAAAGTAGGGGACATTATTGTTGTTAGGCCGGGGGAGAAAATTCCAACTGATGGCAAGGTAACTGAAGGACAATCAGCAGTTGATGAATCAATGGCAACCGGAGAATCAATGCCAGTGGAGAAAAAAGTTGGAGATCAAGTTATTGGAGCAACAATTAATCAAGAAGGACTTTTGAAAATTAAAGCAACAAAAGTTGGTAAAGATACTTTTTTGGCTCAAGTTGTTAAATTGGTTGAAGAAGCTCAAAGATCGCGCGTTCCCATTCAAGAATTTGCTGATAAAGTCACCTTCTATTTTGTGCCGGCAGTTTTAATAATTGCTTTATTAACTATTATTGGTTGGCTGATTTTAGGAAAATGGTTTATCGCCATTGTGGCAACGATTACGGTTTTAATTATTGCCTGTCCCTGCGCTTTGGGTTTGGCTACTCCCACTGCTTTGACTGTTGGAATTGGCCGGGGAGCAAAACAAGGAATTCTTATCCGCCGGGGAGAGGCAATTGAATTAATGGGAAAGACAAAAATAATAGTTTTGGATAAAACCGGCACTTTAACCAAAGGTCAGCCGGAAGTGACAGATATTAAGGTTTTTGAGACAGGAATAAGTGAGGACGAACTTTTGCAAAAAGCGGCTTCAGCTGAATTGGGTTCTGAACATCCCTTGGGAAAAGCAATTCTTGCCAAAGCCAAAGAAAGAGGAATTGAAATTTCAGAACCTAAAAACTTCAAAGCCATATTTGGCAAAGGCGTTAAAGCTGAAGTCAATGGAAAAAATATTCTGGTGGGAAGAAAAGAATTAATGGAAGAAAGTGGCCTTAATGTCTCCTTTGCTCAGGAAATGGTAGGCCAATTACAGGAAGAAGGAAAAACTGTGATGTGGGTGGCTGAGGGCGAAAAAGTTTTGGGCGCAATAGCAGTAGCTGATACTCTCAAAGAAGAGACAAAAGAGGCGATTGCTGAACTTCATAAAATGGGATTTAAAACAATAATGCTGACCGGAGACAATCAAAGAACCGCCAAAGCTATTGCCAAAAAAGTTGGAATAGATGAGGTTATTGCCGAAGTTTTACCAGATGAAAAAGTTGAAGTAATAAAGAAATTACAAAAAAGAGGAGAAATCAAAGTGGCAATGGTAGGCGATGGGATAAACGATGCGCCGGCCTTAACTCAGGCTGATGTTGGATTAGCTATTGGCACAGGGACAGATATTGCTATTGAAGCAGGAGAAATTACTCTTGTTAGAGGTGATTTAATGGCTTTACTTGGCGCAATTCAATTAAGCAGGGCAACTTTTCGGACAATTCGCCAAAATCTCTTTTGGGCGTTCTTTTATAATATCATTGCCATTCCAGTAGCTGCCTTTGGAATTTTAGCCACAATGATAGGTCCTGTCATTGCTGCCGGAGCTATGGCTTTTAGTTCCCTGTCAGTAGTTTCTAACTCCTTGAGGCTAAGGAAAATAAAATTGAAATAGAATTGAAAAATTTTTGAATAATTGCTAAAATCTAAAATATGCCCAGTAAGACAACTTCTAATTAAGTTGCTCTACTGGGTATTCTTAGAAGTCAGACTTCGAATTTATTTATCTTCTGGATAATTTGTTCGAAGTTGCTCTACTGGGTATGAATAAAATTTCTTTAACTATATTTTTTATAGTGATTATTGCCATAATAGGAGCCTTCTTTTTAAAGGAGAAAAATAAGAATCAACAATTGATAGAAATAATCCTCCAGACAATAGAAAATAGAATGACTTTCTTTTATGGAGATGGTTGTCCTCACTGTGCCAAAGTCGAAGAATTTTTCAAGGAGAGTGATGTTGAGTCAAAAATCCAATTTGATAAAAAAGAAATCTACAATGATAAACTAAACGCCCAACTTTTGTTTCTAATCGCTCAAAGAAAATGTAATCTCTCAATAGATAAAATAGGCGTTCCATTTCTCTGGGATGGTTCAAGATGCATCATCGGCGATGGAGATATTATAAATTTCTTTAAGCAAAAAATTCAAAGTTAATATGAGAAAAAAATTTCTTTTAGCATTGTTTATTTCACTTTTTTCTTTTTTAATCTTTGACCAGACAAGGGCTTTTTGTCCTGTTTGTACCATTGCAGTTGGAGCCGGAGTTGGGCTTTGTCGATATTTGGGGATTGATGATTTAATTTCCGGAGCCTGGATTGGCGGGTTTTTGATGTCTTTAACTTTATGGACTATCGATTGGTTAAACCAAAAGAAAATTAAGTTTTTATTTAGAAAGCCGATTGTCTTATTTTTCTGGTACGGAATTACGATTATTCCTCTTTATTTTTTGGGAATAATGGGTCATCCCGGAAATAAATTTTTGGGGATTGATAAATTGTTATTCGGCATCATTTCCGGCAGCATTTTATTTTTAATCAGTTTTTTCTTTAACAATTTTTTGCTAAAAAAGAATCGGGGGAAATCTTTCTTTCCATTTCAAAAGGTCATCATTCCGGTTTCATTTTTAGCCATTTTGAGTTTAATTTTTTATTCTATTTGTTAATATGTTAATATGCCAGAAGATTTAGAGACAAAAAAGAAAATCGAGGAATTGTTAAAAAAAGTCGCTGAAAGCAAAAAGGAAAAATTGGATTTGTCATCCGATGAGGATTTATCGATTGTCGTAATGAATTTAATTTCAATCGAAGAACACCTTTTCTTTACCGGAGCCAAAACCGGAAAGGAAAAATATTTCGATTTGCTAAATCAGACAAGGCAAATAAGAAAAGAATTACTTGGAAAACTTATCAAAGAAGTTGAACCGGGTGCTGAGATCTGGTGCATTTCCAAACACCTTTTGGCTGCCTCAATGAGATTAATAGAGGTGGGGACAAAATATTTTCAGGAAGGAAAAAAAGAGGAAGCCAAAGACCTCTTTTCCAAGGCATATGATTTGTGGTCTTTGTTTTGGGCTTTGAATTTAAAATTGATTGATATTGGAGAGGTAAAAAAAATTGACGACAACCAATTAAATATTCATGACACAAAAAGGTCCGGTTTTTTGGGAAAAATTGGCGAATTGATTAAAAAAATAATTGATTGTTGTATAGAGTAATTATTTTAGATAATTTTTTAGTTTTGCCTCCGCTGTTTTAAATCGGCGAGTTTTTATTTTGGGGATAACTAATACTTGACAAGGAATTATTATGGGTATATATTCATAATAGAAAGGTCGAGTTATCAAAATTAATTTTTAAAAAATATGCCATTTGGTGATAAAACAGGCCCAATGGGTTTAGGGCCAATGACTGGAAGAAGATTAGGTTATTGTGCGGGCTATCCTTATCCGGGCTTTGTGAATCCCCGAGGATTTGGTGGGGGAAGAGGAATGGCTTGGCGTCGAGGTTTGGGGTGGCCTTGGTGGTTGGTTCCTTATTCGCCTGAGCTGCCAACTCCAAAAGAAGAAAAGAAAATTTTAGAAGAAGATTTAAAAGCCTTGAAAGAGGAAATGAAAGCAATTGAAGAAAGGTTAAAAGAATTGGAAAAGAAAAAATGAAAATTGGAATCAGTTCAAACGGAAAAAATTTGGAAGACACAGTAAGCGAAGTATTCGCCAGATGCCCTTATTTTATCATTGCTGAAATTGGGAATGGAAAAATTAAAAATTTTGAGGCAATAAAAAATGAAGCAGGAAATCGAATGGGAGGGGCAGGAATTTTTGCGGCTCAATTGATGGCTGAAAAGGATGTTGAAGTTGTAATTACAAAAAATATTGGACCAAGGGCTTTAGATGTTTTAGAACAATTTAATATCGAGGTTTATCAAGGAGAAGGAAAAGTGAAAGAAGCGATAGAGAAATTTATTAAAGAAAAATTGGAAAAATTTGAATGAAAATAGCATTTGCCATTGATGGGAATAATTTAAAAGATAAAATTGCTTTACATTTTGGGAGAGCAAAGAATTTTTTGATTTATGATACTGAAAAAGAAATTTTTGAGGTTTTTGAAAATCCGGAGATCGAAGGAAAAGAATTTCCGCCAGATTTTTTAGCTCGCCAAGGAGTGAAAGCAGTTATTGCCTTTAGTTTAGGGCCAAGGGCTTTTGAAAAATTCAAAAATTACAAAATTGAAGTTTTTAAAACGGCAGATGGTACGATTTTGAAAAATATTGAGGAATTTAAAAAAGGTGAATTGAAAAAATTATCAAAAGAAGATATTTTCTAATAAAAGGTCGAATGGAAAATTTTATCATATCAAAATTTTAATCTATGGCTTTAATTTCCTCATTAGAAAAAAATCAAGTGAATGAAATTGCTAAAGAAGTTTATGAAAGGTTTGAGAAAGAGACGGGAAAAGTGCCAGAATGGGTGAAAGTAATGGCTCATAGACCCGAGATTTTAAAGGAGTTTGTTGAACTTTTTAAAGCAATAATGGGTCCTGGGAAGATAGAGCCAATTTTAAAATGGAAAATAGCTTTGGTAGTTTCTCAAACATTGAAATGTCCTTTTTGCGTCGATGTTAGTGAAAAAATGTTAAAAAAAATGGGTGCTGACGAAAAAACAATAAAGAAGATAAAAGAATTATCAACAGAAGAAAAAGAAATTTTAGAATTAGTGAAAGATGTAACTTTAGATGGCCATTTGGATCAGCCAGAATTGTTTGAAAGATTGAAAGAAAAATTTAATGAAGCCCAAATCGTAGAAATTATTTCGGTAATGGGTCTTTTCAATTACATCAATAGGTTCAATAATACCTTAGCGATTCTGCCTGAATAAATTTTAAAATGATTTTATAGAAGTAGTTAAAAAAAGAAAAAGACCAAATCCATGAAAATCGCAATCACTGGCGGAAAAGGCGGGGTGGGAAAATCAATGGTGGCGACTTCTTTGGCGGTAGAATTTGCCAGAAAAAATAAAACAATGTTAGTTGATGCTGATGCGGAATGCCCAAATGACCACCTTTTGCTCTCGGTTAAAAGAAAAAAATATATTACCGTTTATCAATCTATACCAAAATTTGATTACAGTAAATGTAAGAAGTGCGGGAAATGTGCCTTGGTTTGTAAGCGAGGTGCTATCGTTTGGGTTAGAGGAAAATATCCTGCCCTTGTTAAAGATGCTTGTATCAGCTGTATGGCTTGTCGTTCTACCTGTCCTTATGGAGCGATAATAGAGACCAAGAAAGAAATCGGTACAATTTATACGGGGTATTATAATGTTAACCCCGTTAAATACGCCTTTAAGCGTAATTTGCGGAGCAAATTATTTAACGGGGTAAATTTAGTTTCAGGTGAACTTAAATTAGGGGAGCTTGCTTCCGGTGAAGTAGTGGCTGAAGTTAGAAAATATTCCGACAAACTCAATGAGAAAATAAAAGCCGATATAATGGTTATTGATTCCTCGCCCGGAATTGGTTGCCCGGTGATTGCCTCTTTGGTTGGGACAGATTATATTGTGGCTGTAACCGAACCAACGCCCTCTGCCCTTTTTGATTTGAAAAGGGTTTTGTATTTGGCAAATCATTTTAGAATAAGGCATGGAATTTTGATTAACAAATTTGATTTGGCAAAAAATTTTTCAAGGGAAGTAGAAAAATTCGCCAAAGAAAATAAAATTGAAATTTTAGGAAAAATTCCTTATCACAAAGATTTTTTAAAATCAACAATTAAAATGAAGCCGGTTACAAAAATAAATCCAAAATATCAAAAATTATTTGAAAAAATTATTGAAAAAATAAGGGGAATGATAAAATTAAAATGGTGCTAACAAATACTCTTCAGATTTCTAACGGGGTGAAAGAAAAAGTGGCTTTGTTTTCGGTTTTGGCAAATTTTGTTTTGGCAGGGACAAAAATTTTTGCTGGGGTTTTAATAAAATCTGCTTCAATTTTGGCTGAAGGCGTCCATTCTTTAATGGATATTTTTTCTTCGGCTATTGGCTATATCGGGATTAGAATATCTAAAAAGCCGGAGGACCAAAAACATCCTTACGGCCATTATAAATTTGAAGTTCTGGCTGGATTTTTTATTACTTTGATTTTGCTTGGAACAGGCGTAGGAATTATTTATGAAGCATATCAGAAATTTTTAAATCCTTCTTTGATAAAAATCCCAGTTTTGGCTTTTGGAGTGATGATTTTTTCAGCGTTAGTCAACGAAATAATGGTCCGTCTTAAAATTCATTTTGGTAAAAAAGAAAATTCAATAGCCCTTCTTTCTGACGGTTCCCATTCAAGAGTAGATGTTTATGTTTCGGTCGCAGTATTTATCGGTTTATTTTTATCTAAATATTGGGTTAGGGTTGATTCTTTACTTGCCTTGTTTATCGGTCTTTATATTATTAAACAATCATTTTCATTGGGCAAAGAAGCGGTTGATTCTTTGCTTGATGTTTCAGCAAGCCCAGAAATTGAAGAAAAAATAAAAGAGATTGCAAAAAGAGAAAACATTGAAATCGATTCTCTAAAAACTCAAAAGAAGGGTTCTGTCATCACTGCTAATTTAGAAATAACACTGCCAAACAATTTAAAAGTGGAAGAAGCAACAAAAATTTCTGAAAGTTTAAGAGAAAAACTAATGAAAGAGGTTAAAAATCTTTCTTATGTTGCCATTCAAATTAAAAGTCACGAAGTGGAAACCGGATTTTATAAACCTGCTTTTGGCCGGGGTTTTGGTTGGCAGAGACGAGGCAGATTTAAGGGTGAGATAGAGGAAGCGCGTGGGCAAGGTCCCGGTGGTTATTGTGTCTGTCCCAAGTGCGGTTATAAAATTCCTCATCAGCGCGGAACACCTTGTTCGACACTTGAATGTCCAAATTGTAAAATTAACTTAGTTAGAGAATAATATGGTTAGGCCAATAAAACCAAGAAGAGTTTTTTTTGATCCCAATGTAATTTATTTCAAACCAAGGGCTGTTCCTCTTTCGATGTTAGAAGAAGTTGAATTAGGCGTTGATGAATTGGAGGCTTTGCGGCTTTGCGATTTAAAAAATTTAGAACAAGAAAAGGCAGCAAAGAAAATGAAGATTTCTCAAAGCACATTGAGTCGAATTTTAATTTCAGCCAGAAAAAAAGTTGCCCAAGCCCTAATCGAAGGAAAGGCGATTAAAATAAAAAAGAAGCCAGTTTAAAAGTTGAAATTTTATTTAACTTATTTAAAATTTTGATTAAAATAAATTATATGGTAAATCGAAACTTTTTTTTAGATACTCAAAAGCAATTTAGAGAAGTTGCTCAAATTTTAAGGACAGAACCAGAAATTATTCAGGAATTGGAAGAACCCCGTCGAGTTATTGAATTTCAAATTCCGGTTAAAATGGACGATGGAAAGAAAAAAATCTTTTTTGGTTTCAGAGTTCAACACAACAATGCCTTAGGTCCTTACAAAGGAGGAATTCGGTTTCACCCTGAAGTTTCCGAAGACGAAATCAAAGCCCTTTCAATGCTAATGACTTGGAAATGTTCTTTAGTTGGTCTTCCTTTTGGGGGCGGAAAAGGAGGAGTGGTTGTTGATCCCAGGGAATTGAGTAAAAGAGAATTAGAGGAACTTTCTCGGGGCTATGTCCGGGGGGTCTTTCCTTTAATTGGACCTGATCTTGATGTCCCGGCTCCTGATGTTAATACCAACCCTCAAATTATGGCTTGGATGACCGATGAGTATTCAAAATTAAAAGGTAAAGATTCGCCGGCTGCCTTTACTGGAAAACCATTGGAAATGTGGGGTTTGGCTGGAAGAAATGAAGCCACCGGCTATGGCGGGGTGGTGATTTTGAAGAAACTGGCTAAGATTTTTAATTTAAAACCGGAAAAAACAACTTTAGCTATTCAAGGTTTTGGCAATGTCGGCTCAAATTTTGCCCATTTTGCCTATCGAGAAGGATTTAAAATTTTGGCTCTTTCGGAAGCCGATGGCGGAGTTTTTATTGAAAAGGGTTTGGATCCTGAGGCAACTTTAAAATGTCGAGAAGCAAAAGGAAAAATTTCCGGTTGCTATTGTGTTGCCTCGGTTTGCGATTTGAGTTTTGGTAAAGGAATTTCCAATAAAGAAATTTTGGAAATGGATGTTGATGTTTTGGTTCCAGCGGCCGTCGAAAATGTGATTACCAAAGATAATGCCCCCAAAATTAAAGCAAAATATCTAATCGAAATGGCAAATGGTCCGGTTACCTCCGAAGCCGAAAATATTTTAGAAAAAAGAGGCATCATTTCGGTACCTGACATTTTAGCCAATTCCGGAGGAGTAATTGCTTCTTATTTTGAATGGATACAATCTAAAGAGAGAAAATTATGGGAAAGGGAAAGGGTTTTTGAGGAGCTTTCCAAGATTTTGGAGAAATCTTTTGAAAAAGTTTTTAATTTGTCTAAAAAAGAAAAAATTAATCTAAGAAAAGCAGCTGAGATTTTAGCCGTTAATCGGGTTGTGAGAGCAATGAAGAAATGAAAGGGCTTGCCCCCCACCAATTTTGCCTCTGAATAACAGGATAAATTAAGAATTCAAACTTTATCCCGCAAATCTTGTGCGGCGCTTGCCCTTCATCCCCCACTAAGTTTTAGTGGGGGAGAACTAGGGCAGGGCTATTCGCCCTCGCGCCGCCACGGTAATTCAAACGCAAAATTGGTGGGGGGCTTGACTTCATTTTTGGCTTAAATTAAGGTATAATGAGTTGGGGATAAATTCACCCTGTTAAATCCTCGCTTTGCGAGGTGTCGCCTCGGCAACAATTTAACAGGGTAAAGGTCGGGTAGCACGCGAATTAATATGCGAATGAGACACGAATTATATGCGAATAAGTAATGAGTATTCGCATAAAATTTGCATATAATTCGCATAAAAATTCGTGTATTATAATTTCGGATAATTTTATGGCAACTATTGCTTATTGCGTAAAATGTAAGGCAAAAAAAGAGATGAAGGATCCTGAAGAGGTTTCAATGAAAGGAAAAGGAGGAACAAAAAGAAGAGCGATGAAAGGAACTTGTCCTGATTGTGGAACAAAGATGTTCAGGATATTAGGAAAGGCAAAGTAAAAATTTAAAGCTAAAATTTGCTCCAAACCAGAGCCACGATTGAGGTGGTTTTGGTTTTTATTGCTTTTCTATTTTTCCGTTCTTTAATATACTAAAAAAATGAATCGAAACGCCAGAAATTTTGTTTTAGGTGTTTTGGTTGTTTTATTTTCTCTTAATATTTTAGCCTGGATTGTTGTTTTTGATTTAGCAAAGCCCCAATTCCTGGAAGTTAATTTTTTTGATGTTGGGCAGGGCGACGCCATTTTTATTGAGACACCAAAAAGACAGCAAATTTTAATTGATGGCGGTCCTGACTCAAAAATTTTAGAAAAACTGGGAAAGGAAATGCCATTTTATGACAGAAGTATTGATTTGGTTATTTTGACTCACCCTGAAAGAGATCATTTGGCTGGTTTGCTTGAGGTTTTGAAAAAATATAAAATTGAAAACATTTTGTGGACAGGGATAATAAGAGATACAGCCGAATATAACGAGTGGCAAAATTTAATTAAAAAAGACTACAACCCGCCTTCACCCGCCAAAGTTTCCGAAGGAAATTTAGGCGGGCAAGCCACCCTCCCGCCTTTCAGGCGGGCCCCTAAAGCCAGAATTTATATTGTTCCATTTGTTCAAAAAATTACGATGGGCAAAGATATTTCAATGAATTTTTTATATCCAATTGAAAATTTGGCAGGGAAAGAATACGAAAACAGTAACGATACTTCAATCGTTGTCAAATTGGTTTTCGGGAAAAATTATTTTCTTTTTACTGGTGATATTTCAAAAGTAGCAGAGAAAGAGCTCATCATTCGTGCGAATATAGATTCTGATGTTTTAAAAGTTGCCCATCATGGGAGCAAAACTTCCAGTTCTGAAGATTTTTTGAAAGCAGTTTCGCCACAAATTGCTGTCATTTCGGTTGGAAAAGGAAATTCCTACGGGCATCCCCATCAAGAAGTCTTGGATACTTTAACTAAATATGGTATAAGAATTTTAAGAACCGATTTAGACGGCGACATCAAGATTTTCTCCGATGGTTACAAAATTATTAAAAAATAATTATTCATAAATTCGTAATAGATTCGTTATTCGTTGATTTTATGAGGTTTCCAATTTTTAAAACTAAAATCGATGGCCTAAATAGAAAGTTTAATTTGTTAGACCCAAAGGAACAAGAAGAGTATTTTCAATCGAAAGCGGGAAAAGAAATTGAAAAGTTAAGAAATTTTTTGAAGGAGAATACCTTTGTGGCTTATTTACTGGGAAAGAAAAATTCAGGCAAAGGAACTTATTCAAAAATGTTTGCCGAAGTTATTTTGCCAGAAAGAATTGAACATTTTTCAATCGGTGATATGGTCAGAGCGATTGATCCTGAATTAAAGGATGAGAAAAAGAAAAAAGAATTAATAGATTATTTGGAAAAAAATTATCGTGGCCGACTTTCTTTGAAAGAAATTATTTCCGCCTTAGAGAATCGAAGCACAAAAACTCTTTTGCCAACCGAATTGATTTTGGTTTTGTTCAAAAGGGAAATGGAAAAAAGAGAAAAGAAAACTTTATTTATCGATGGTTTCCCCCGAGAATTAGATCAAATTGGTTTTTCTTTGTTTTTTAGAGATCTCATTGGTCATCGAGAAGACCAGGACATTTTTATTTTAATTGATGTTCCCGAATCGGTCATTGATCAAAGAATAAAATGGAGAAGGGTTTGTCCTGTTTGCCAAACTTCAAGAAATTTTAAATTATTGCCGACGTCAAACATCGAATTTGATAAAGAAAAAAAGGAGTTTTATTTAATCTGCGATAACCCCGGCTGTAAAGGAGTCAAACTTCTTTCGAAGGAGGGGGACGAATTAGGAATTGAACCAATTAGAGAAAGATTAAAATTGGACGGAAAGTTAATTGAAGAATCATTTTCTCTTTACGGCATTCCCAAAATTTTGTTAAGAAATTCCATTTCAGTAAAAGATGCCAAAAAATTTGTTGATGATTATGAAATTACTCCCGAATATGTTTTTGAATGGGATAAGAAAGAAAAAAAGGTGAAAGTGAAAGAAAAACCCTGGGTTTTGGTCGATGACGAAGGAATCAAATCCTTCAGTTTATTGCCTCAACCGGTTGTTGTTTCCTTGATTTACCAAATGGTTGATGTTTTAAATTTATAAAAGTGCGGATATTTCAGAAAATCGAAAGGATTTAAAATTTGACAAGGGTTTTTAAAAGAGCTAATATGAAGATGGCCCTGCCCCGTTAGAAATATCTATAGAAATTGGCGGTGCCCTATTGGAAATTATGTAATATTTCACAAACATAATTTCTAACGGGGCCCTGCTCCAATTCTTTCTAGTGTTGGTTCTGGGACAAAACTTTTTTTAGGGAACCTGAAATGATGTGTAGCTCGAGGGCTACACCTGAGGTACCCACTTGGAATTTTTTCCAGAACATCTCTCTAGAAAGAAGGCAGGGCTATTAAAATAGCCGCTTTTTCGGCTATTTTATTTTCAAATCGGCACTAGTTGAACAATTTTGGAACTCGAAACCGGATGGAGATCATCCGATTCTTAATATCTAAATCGAGAAGGTTGACACATTGCTAAAGCATAACCCCTTTCAGAAGATGATGTAAATAGTTCAATTCTAAAACCAGCATCAGAAAATAGCTTTGCAAAATTCCAATCAGCGAATTTTACTGAAATAAATAAAAGTAATTCATCATCTTTTTCCAAAAATATTTCTTCCTTACCAATGTTAAATTTAGTATCTTTTGTAAGTTTAAACATCATTTCTACCTGATTTAAATTGTAATTGAATCTTGCTTCAGGGATTCCATTCTTTTTAACACCATAGTAATCCAATACATTAAGAGCAATATCGTAAATTTCTTGACGATTATAATGAGTAAGAAGTTTGTTTATCCTTGCTAGATTTACAAGTTCTGCTCCTACAATTATATAATCTTCTGAAGTCATAGAGTCTCTGAAATTTGTTAGCACTCTTGACCTATCTGAAGAATTTCCTATTGTACTTCCCAAAAAAAGTAGAAGGTTGACATAATCATTTTTTCTTAAACCATAAACAATGTCTGAGAAGTGTCCAGATTCAAAATCTAAAATATGCGAGACTGTCTCAACTTTGGGAAACCAACTTTTAACATTTTTAATAGCTAGGCTCGCCATCTCTTTGCTTATATCAATGGGGACATATCTTACAGTTTTATCTTCAATTAAATGTTTCATTAGAGGAAAGACAGGATAAGCGTTTCCGCAACCAACATCAATAATATTAATTTTTTTAAATCCTTTATAAAGAGCTAAAAAACTGTCAGCCTTATCAGCAAGCAAAGAACCCTCAATACTATTTATACCTTTTACATTTGGATCCTGTCTTAATTTTGCTATATTGTCCCATATCTGAGCTCCTTTGCCTAAATAATTATATTTTAAAGGAACTTCACCTCTTCCTTTTATAGCTGTAATTATTTCTGCTTCTTGTCGTGGAGTAAACATATTGGTTTATTATATGATAATTAAAAACCTAAACAACCTTCGGGCGAAAACTTTCGGGGCAGCGGGAATTGAACCCAGCAATCGCACGCACCTTCACCCGCTTAAATTTTTTATCTTTCGGGGCACCCGGGATTGAACCGGGAATCACACCCACCCCAAGGGTGTATGTTGCCATTACACTATGCCCCGATAAAAATTTTGGCGGGCAAGAGCGTGGATGTTAGCTCCTACACCATGCCCCGATTCACTTTCTTTTAGAGAGTGCCTTGATGCATTTGGTGCAGGCCAAAATTCTTTTTCCGGCAAATTTTCTAAAAGTTTCTTTTTTTATTCCAATAGGAATTTTGACCCATTGCAAATTGGGCTTGACCCGTCTTTTGACTGTGGGATTATATTTCCCTCTCAGTTTCACTAATCGCCAAACCAAGGTTGATGTTTTACCGCAGATAGTGCATTTTCCCATATATTCAATTTTACCCCGTTAGAAAAAAAATGCAACTCTGACATATATTAAAATGACAAAATTTTCTAACGGGGTTTACCAAATGTTTTTATTTTTTTTAATATATGTTATATTGTTTAAAATAATGCTTATCCAATTGCTTTTTACCGATCCATTACTTTTTTTAATAATAGGCATAGGAATTCTGCTAGCACTTAGTATTCACGAATATTCCCATGCCCAGATGGCTGATTTTCTTGGCGACCCCACTGCCAAATATCAAGGACGCTTAACCATAAACCCACTTGCTCATCTGGATCCCTTTGGAACATTACTTCTTTTTTTGTTTGGATTTGGCTGGGGCAAACCCGTTCCTTTCAATCCTTATAATCTAAGAAATCCGAAACAGGGAGAATTTTTGGTAGGTTTAGCCGGCCCCCTTTCTAATTTTTTAATGGTAATAATTTCTGGGCTTATTTTCCGTTTTTTTCCATTTTTCAAAATGAACCTTTTCTTGATTTACTTTGCTTGGATTAATATTATTTTAGCTGTTTTTAATTTGTTACCCTTTCCACCCTTAGATGGTTCCCATGTTTTTCTAAACTTTTTCCCTTTTTCCCTGAGAAAAATTATTGTAGAAGGTGGTTTTCTCTCGCTTATTTTCGGAATTCTTTTCATGATATTTATTGGATTTCCTTATATTTGTGAACCTCTTTTCAAGTTTATAACGGGGACACCTTTACTTTTCTAAACTGTTGACATTTTTTAACTTTTTTGCTAATTTAGGAAGATAAGCGCCCGGCGCTTTATTTTTAACTATGCCCACGATTCATCAACTAATTAAAAAAGGAAGAAAAGGAAGGAAAAGGCGTTCGAGAATGCCGGCTTTGAAATTTAGTTTTAATCCCTTAAAGAATAGACCAATAAATTATCCCTCGCCATTGAAAAGAGGAATTTGTCTAAAAGTTTTCACCGCCACTCCTAAAAAGCCAAATTCCGGTTTGAGAAAAGTAGCCAGGGTGAGGTTGACTAATGGAATGGAAGTTACTGCTTATATCCCGGGCATTGGCCACAATTTACAAGAACACTCAATTGTCTTAATTAAAGGTGGAAGGGTGAAAGATTTGCCAGGAGTGAGATACCATATTGTGAGAGGGGTTTTGGATACAGCCGGAATGGAAGGGAGAAAACAAGAAAGGTCAAAATATGGAGTAAAAAAAGAAAAAGCGACGCCAATACGCGAATGACACGCGAATATCGCGAATTATTTATTAGCGTCATTCGTACCAATTAGCGTATTAGCGTCGAGTTTATGAGAGGGAAAAAGAAAACAAAAATAGCAATTCCTCCAGACCCAGTTTATAATAACATCACCGTTTCCAAGTTTGTTAATCAGGTGATGCGAAAGGGTAAAAAAACCATAGCCAAAGAGATTGTCTACGGGGCTTTTGATGTTGTCAAAGAAAAAACAAAAAAAGAACCTTTGGAAATTTTTGAAAAAGCAATGAGCAATGCTTCACCTTTGCTTGAAGTGAAACCAAAAAGAATTGGCGGAGCAACCTATCAAGTGCCGGTAGAGGTGAGGGGAGAGAGGAGATTAACTTTGGCTATGCGTTGGATCATTGAGGCGGCCAAGTCGAAAAAGGGAAAACCGATGAAAGAGAAATTGGCCGAAGAATTAATCAATGCCGCCAATAACACCGGAGTAGCGATAAAGAAAAAAGAAGACACTCACAAGATGGCCGAGGCAAATCGGGCATTTGCCCACTTCGCCTGGTAAATAATAGAAGCGGATCGCTTCGCCCCGCACCATTACGGTGCAGGGCTTCGCTTCACGCGGATCTAAACGCGGAAAGGCGCGGAAAAGGTCCGCGTTAATCCGCGTGGTCATCCGCGTAAATCCGCTTCTACAATTATGCCTCGAAATTATCCCGTTGAAAGATATCGTGATATTGGAATTATTGCCCATATTTCAGCCGGTAAAACAACAACGACCGAGCGGTTTTTGTTTTACACCGGAATTTCTCACAAATTAGGAAACACTGATGACGGAACAGCCATTATGAATTGGATGGAGCAAGAGAAAGAGAGAAAATTAACTATTAAATCAGCCGCCACTACCTGTTTTTGGACGCCGGAGCAATATTTGAAAAAGGAAGAAAAGGAAAAGAAACCAGAATACCAAATTAATATTATTGATACTCCCGGTCATATTGATTTTACGGCCGAAGTTCAAAGGTCTTTAAGGATTTTGGATGGGGCAGTGGTGGTTTTTGACGGGGTGGCCGGGGTTGAACCCCAATCGGAAACGGTTTGGCGCCAGGCAGATAGATTTAATGTTCCCAGGATTTGCTTCATTAACAAAATGGATCGAATGGGGGCTTCTTTTGAAAAATCTTTGGAGTCAATTTGGCAAAAATTAACTCCCAATGCGGTGGCAGTTCAATTACCGATCGGGGCGGAAGAAAAATTTGTGGGAGTAATTGATTTGCTAAAAATGAAAGCCCTGATTTTTAGCGGTGATTTTGGTCAAATTGTTAAAGAGGCCCCATTAGATAGTAAACATCTAACGGGGCAAGCAGAAATTCCCAAAGATTTATTGGAGAAAGCCAGGACTTGGCGAAAAAAATTAGTGGAAAAAATTGCGGCTGAAGACGAAAAACTTTTAGAAAAATATCTGGCAAAACATGAAATGACAATCGAAGAGTTAAGAACAGTTTTGAGAAGAGCCACCCTAAATTATAAATTGATTCCAGTTTTTTGTGGTGCCGTTTTTCGAAACAAAGGGACCCAACCGCTTTTGGATGGAGTAGTTTATTATCTACCTTCCCCGGTTGATTTACCTCCGGTCAAAGGGATTGATCCAAGAACCGGAAAAGAGATTGAAAGAAAGCCCTCGGATTCCAAACCATTTACTGCCTTAGTTTTTAAAGCCCAGGCCGATCCCTATATTGGGGCTTTGACTTTTTTCCGAGTTTATTCCGGGACTTTAAAAAAAGGTTCTTATGTTTTAAATACATCGACCGGAGAAAAAGAAAGGATCGGTCGACTTTTAAGAATGCACTCAAATGAAAGAAAAGAGATAGAAGAGGTTTTTGCCGGGGATATTGGAGCCACTGTCGGACTAAAGAAAACTTCAACCGGTCACACCCTTTGTGATGAGGATTACCCCATCGTTTTGGAAAAAATCACTTTCCCAGAGCCGGTAATTTCGGCTCGGATTGAACCGAAGACAAAACAAGACCAAGAGAAAATGAGTCTGGCTTTAAAAAAATTATCTGAAGAAGATCCAACTTTCAAAGTTAAGCAGGATTTGGAAACTGGAGAAACAATTATTTCGGGAATGGGGGAATTGCATTTGGAAATTATTGCCGACCGAATGAAGAGGGAATTTAAAGTCGAGGCCGGTACCGGGAGACCAGAAGTTGCTTTTAAAGAAACAATTAAAGGTCTGGCTGAGGCCGAAGGAAAATACATTCGCCAGTCCGGAGGACATGGCCAATATGGACATGTTTGGTTGAGGGTTGAACCAAAAAAGAGAGGGGAGGGATTTGAATTTGTTGATGAAATAAAAGGCGCAATTATCCCTCGAGAATTTATTCCGGCTGTTGAAAAGGGAGTCAAAGAAGCCCTGGAAAAAGGAATTTTAGCCGGCTACCCGGTCGTTGATGTTAGGGTTACTCTTTTTGATGGTTCTTTCCACGAGGTTGATTCTTCGGAAATGGCATTTAAAATTGCCGGTTCGGCTGCGGTTCAAAGCGCTGCCAAAAGAGCAAAATTGGTTTTACTTGAACCCATAATGCGTCTGGAAGTAATTTGTCCTTCCGAATTTTTTGGCGATGTCATTGCTGACCTGTCAGCCAGGAGAGGAAGAATTGAAGAAACAAAAGATAGATTAAATTTGAAAGTTATTGATGCCAAAGTTCCTTTGGCTGAAATGTTTGGCTATGCCACTACATTGAGGTCTCTGACCGAAGGGAGAGGAACATTTATTATGGAATTTGACCATTACGAAGAAGTTCCCCAAAACATCGCCCAAGAAATTATTGAAGGAAAAAGAAAATAATCGTTCGGCAGGCTGATTCAGGGAGCACGTAGTTGGCTTAAGTGGTAAAGACAAAGTTTATTTCCAGCCACTGCTATTTCTCGCCGAGCCTTAGAGGCCCTTTTAAAAATCAAAGTTATTCTGGGGCTCGGCTGCGAAATGCTTCCCTCACAGCCCGCCTTCGCTCAACTTATTATTCGTAATTCGATTAAATTCGTAATTCGTAAGGTTATGAATCTCAAACAATTTTTAAAACCTGACTGGAGAAAGATTCTCAATTTTAAATTTAAAATTTCAAATTTGAAATTGTTAACCTGTTTTATAATCTGGATTTACAATAAGGTGAAGAAAAATAGTTTTATTCTAGGAAAATTCATTAATATAGTTGTATAATTTAAAGGTTGAGAAATAAAGCGACTTAATATGTTAAATAATTCAATATGGAGAAAACAATTTCGAAAAATTGGATTTGGTTTATAATAATTATTATTGCTATTGCTTTAGTCTCCCTTGGCTTTCTTTTTCTTCCTCAGCGGAAAACTAAAGAAATTTTGATAAATTACTACGATAAATACAAGGCAATTCCATTTTTGACAGTTTCTTATAATCAGATTGGAAACCTAAAAGAGGTTAATACAGCTTCTGGGTTAAGTAAGGAATACCACTCTTTGACTAATATTATTTTATTAAAGAAGGATAATCTAGAAAAAGTTGGGATTACTCCTAATATTAAAATTCCAGAATTTGAAATAAGCACTTCAAATTTGAAAGAATTTTGGGAAGAACAAATAAAAGATGAGAGATATATTTTTGAAGATAAAAGTTATAATTGTTATATATCGTATATAGAAGAGAGACGTAATCAGACTACAGGCGAAACTGAAACTATAAAAAAGTGGACTTGTGACGAGAATGTTTCAACTGTTGATTTATTGGAAAGCTCTATCTCAGAAATATATAACAATCTGATAACCTTACAGAAGAATAATAAATTGAATATAAAGAGCGTAAGGAATGCGGATATAAATGGCAGAATCTGTAAATCGATTGAATTTCAGCCAGATTTCTTTGCATTCATGAAAGTTTTCAAAGAAAATATAAATCTTGAAAATGTTGAAAACGGTGACATATCTGGTTCAGTTTGCATTGATGAAAATGGAATACTAATTAGATATGGAATAAACTATAATGTAAGTTTTAAACGCGAGGTAATACCGTTTCAACAGATAGGAAAATCAGAATTTAATATAGCGGGATTTAATTTTAATGAATTATCAGATAATTTATTTATTCTACCAACAGAAAAATAGATGAATCTCAAACAATTTTTAAAACCAGACTGGAGAAAGATTGTGGTGTTTATCGTTTTGTTAATAATTTTTCTCGTCATTTATAAATATAAACTTTCTCTAATGGCGGGAGAATTGCCCCTTTCATTCCCTGCTAAAGGTTTACCTTTGCCAATTTATATAGGATGTCCAGAAAAAATGGAATGTCCGGAAAAAACAGAAGTTGATGAAAAATTATTCAAAATTTTCCTGATAATTAATTTAATTTTTTGGTATTTTATTTCCTGTTTTATAATCGAGATTTACAAGAGAATAAAAAAGAAAGTTTAACTCTCGAGGTTGATAAAAATATGGGCAATTGAACCTTGCCTCTTTTTATTTCTTTTTTAATATGGTAAGATTAAAAAATGAAAAAAACAAAACCGAAAATTAAAGTGGTAGGAATTGGAGGGGCAGGTTGTAATGCGATTTCCAGAATGGCAAAGGCAAAAATTGAAGGAGTAGAATTGTTAGCCATTAATACCGATTTGCAAGATTTAAAAAAAGTTCAGGCCGATTTTAAAATTAGGATTGGAAAAAATTTAACAAAGGGTTTGGGAGCCGGAATGAATCCGGAAATTGGAAAGAAAGCGGCCGAAGAACAAAAAGAAGAAATCAAAGAAATTTTGAAAGATGGGGATTTAATTTTTGTAACTTACGGCGCTGGTGGTGGAACTGGAAGCGGTGCCGGGCCGGTAGTGGCTGATATTTCAAAAAATTTGGGAATTTTGACTGTGGCAATAGTAACCAAGCCATTTTCTTTCGAAGGAATTTTCCGAAAACAAATTGCCAAAAAAAGTTTGGAAGAATTAAAAGAAAGAGTTGACAGTTTAATTTCCATTTCCAATGATAAACTTCTTTCGATTTTAAATCCTAAAATTTCCCTTACTCAAGCTTTTTGGGCTTGCGATGATATTTTGAGACAGGCAGTCCAGGGAATTTCTGATTTGATAGTGCTTCCCGGCATCATCAATGTTGACTTCGCTTCGGTGAAATCGATTTTAAAAAATTCCGGCACGGCTTTATTTGGAATGGGATTGGCTGAGGGCGAGAAAAGGGCCCAAGAGGCAGCTCAAAAAGCAATAAATTCGCCCTTGCTTGATCGTTCTTGTAAAGGAGCCAAAGGAATTTTATTCAATGTTTCAGGCGGCAGGGATATTTCGCTTTCGGAAATCGAAGAAGTGGCAAAAATTATAACAAAAGAAGTAAATCCCGAGGCAAAAATCATTTTCGGAGCAGTTCAAAATCAGGAACTTGCCCCGTACCGAACTCGTTCTGGTGCGGGGTTTAAAAAAGCCGCCAAAGGCGAGCCTCGCCAAAGGCGGGGAGAGATGAAAGTGACCGTCATTGCCACGGGATTTTAAGCGAGTGTTAAGGAGCTCACCCCGCCCTCTATGCTCTTGACCAAGTTTATTAAGCTTGTTCCATTTTATCTTAAAGATGATGAGTTTGATAGCTTTGGTGATGGGCTTAGAGGGCGGGGTTCTCCCCCGCCGTCTAAGCCAATGAATATTTAACATTTAGAGCAGACGGCGGGGTCGACTTATCCACAGATTTTTTTCTTGACAGGACTTGCTCCTGTTTTTTTGTTGGAGTAAAATAATATAACATTCCTACGAAACTACGAAATTTTTACGAAAGTACGAAATAAGGTTTAAAAATTTTTCGTATTTTCGTAATTTCGTAAAATATATGAAGAATAAAATTACAAAAGTTCAAAAGAGAGACGGGGCAATTGTCGATTTTGACCAAAGCCGAATTGAAGAGGCAATTTTTAAAGCCCTGACTGCCACTGGCGAAGGCGACGGAGAGAAATCCAAAAGATTGGCTAACAAAATAGTTAAAATTTTAAACCGTCGTTTTAAAAAAGAGGAAATTCCCCATGTCGAGCAGATTCAAGACATCATCGAGGAAGTTTTAATTCTGGAAGGGCTGGTTGAGACTGCCAAGGCCTATATTTTATATCGTGAACAAAGAAGAAGAATCAGAGAAGCCGTCACCGTCAGCGAAGAAGCAGTCGACAGAATTGATCAGTACTTGGAAAAGTTGGACTGGGAGGTTCAGGAAAATGCCAATATGGCTTTTTCTTTGCAAGGGCTAAATCATTACGGCGTTTCTTACATTATCAAAAAATACTGGTTAAACAAAATTTACCCCAAAGAAATCAGAGAGGCAAATGAATCCG
>Ga0210018_1000307_pt1 | contig 23956 bp, 25 predicted proteins | sample CryGeyCG2014_010_2_FD_183967 | JGI IMG/M metagenome (GOLD analysis project Ga0210018, IMG submission 183967) | Groundwater microbial communities from aquifer - Crystal Geyser CG09_land_8/20/14_0.10 (SPAdes) (version 2) | ecosystem: Environmental > Aquatic > Deep subsurface > Groundwater | place...
AGAATTAGGCACTGGCAATGCGATAGCCATAGATCGTTATTTGGCCGATCTTGTGTCTGCTGGAGAAATCACTTTTGAAGAGGGATTAAAGCATTGTGTAGACAAAGTGAAATATAAATTATTGGTCAATAGATAGAATTTTAGTAGAGTCTAAGGTTGTTGGTCAGGGCAGCTAATTTAGTCTTAAGTTGTTGGTCAGAGCAGCCAGTTTGGTTTAAGGTCATAGTCTTTGGTCTTTAAAACTTATAACCTAGACCAATGACTAAACCAGCCGCCAAGACCAAAAACTAAAGACTAATTCATGGGCGGCTAGTTCACTGGTAGAACGCCTCTCTGATAAGGAGGAAGCAGAAGGTTCGATTCCTTCGCCGCCCACCATACTACGCTAAAACTACAGAGGACAATATTCTAATTATACTAAAGAAGGTTCGCCGAGTCATTCGACTCGGCGTTCGGTCGAATGACGAGGCGATTCTTACCGTGCCTACCACTTCGGACATGTCAATCAAAAACTTAATTTTTAATTTTGTAAGTAAAAGAAAATTTTTCATACAGAATTAACATAAAAATAGATTTTTTAAAAGAAAAGGATGCAAAAAATGAAAGTTGCTATTTTTGGAATTAGCGGATATCTTGGTATTGAATTGATAAAGATATTATCTCAACGGAAAGAGGTAGAGATTGTTTATACGGCAACAAGTAAAGAGAAAAAAGGAAAGATAGAAGATGCTTCGATAGCTCTTTTGGCTCTACCAGCAAATGAATCATTACCTTTGGTTCCTAAAATATTATCCCTAGGAATAAAAGTAATTGATTTAAGCGGTGCTTATCGTTTAAAGAAGCCCGAGAGTTATACAAAATATTTTGGTTGGCAACATCCACATCCTGAGTTGCTAAACGAAGCAGTGTATGGATTGGTGGAAAATAATCGAGACAATATTAGTAAGGCTCGATTGATTGCTAATCCCGGCTGTTATGCTACGGCCATAAACTTGGGACTATTACCATTAGTGAAAAGAGGTTTAATATCCCAAACATCCAAAGTTATTATTAAAGCGATGTCGGGTTATACAGGAGCGGGGAAAAGAGTAAAGATTCCCAAAACCATTACATCTTACAAAGGTGGTCGTCAACATCAGCATATTCCAGAAGTGGAACAGGAATTGGGCATTCAAAAACAATTATTATTCTATCCGCAAATTGCTCCTTGGCCGAGAGGAATTGAAGTCGATATTTACGCAAAAATATCAAGCGAATTAGAGATATTCGATCTTTATAAGCAGCTTTACAGAAACGAGTTTTTTGTGAGGGTAAGACGTGCTGGAGTCAAAACAGAGGACGTCATTGGAACGAACTTTTGCGACATCTTCCCTCAAATAAAAGATTCTTTTACTATCATCAAGGTAGTAATTGACAATTTGGGGAAGGGAGGGGCTGGTCAAGCTGTCCAGAATTTGAATATTATGTGCGGATTTCCAGAAACTTTAGTTTATTAATGGCCATCAAGTAAATTGATAGCCATCTTTTATTTCATTGGGGACAGTCCCCTAAAAATAGCCGTGAGAAACCCACATCAGATCAATGTTTTAAATCGAATTTTCAAAAATGACACGATTTTGTTCAATTAGATTTAAGTTGCGAGATTAAAGTTTTTTAGCTTACTTAAATCTTTAATCTGAGATTTTTAATCTAAAAATAAACCGTTTCCTGAACGGTTTTTTCATTTGACAAATTTGAAATTTCTGCTATAATTTTATTATCTTGAGAGATAAAAAATTTTATCTCCAAGAAATTAACGAAAAAAGGAGGGAATGTATGAAGTACACATTGCACATCGTTGGTCCATTGTGCATCATTGGTCTGGTCTGTTTGTTGGTGGCGGGTTGTTCTACCAACTATTCCGGTATTGACAACACGAAAGTCCGGAGAACCACAGTGGTTACCACTAAGCAATACGAGTATCTCAAAGCGCAGCTTGACGATCTCGCCAGAGATCTGTACGAGTTTGAGAATTATTTAGAGAGAGATCCCAAATTTCTTCTCTACGTAATGGATCATGATCTGGATGCCGTCGAACGAGGAGGAAAGCCCCGTGGCAGTTTTAGCGATTACTTCGTGCCCAACATGGCCAAGGCTCTTGCAGCTGGTGTAGCGAAGAAGGACGTCATGGCTCGACTTGACCGAGTAGTTGCTCTGGCAGAGAAGAAGATCTATTTGAGCAGTTTTGTGGCTCAGCTTATGGAAGATGGTGGTCCAACAGCTGTTCGTTCCTACGCTAATGAGTGGATTGGAAAATAGAGGCCAATTCCTCGGATTTTTACCAGTTTAAACCCAAGCCCCTCGCAGTGGTAACATCGCTACGAGGGGCTTTTTCTTTTTTGAACTTGAAAGAATAAATAATTTACTGTCAAAGAAAAATTTGTCATATCTGCAGTAGATCATTTGTAGGGTAAAAATCGTTTCTCAGTAGTACCTCACTAAAGTGGAGATTTTGGAGCATGCTTGAAATAGGCATTGGCATAGCGCCATTTGGATCGTTTTTTGAAGCGGTTTTTTAGTTGACAATTTTCGCAAAATTTGTAAAATTAATAGAGAAAAACATGGGCTCATAGTTCACTGGTAGAACGCGTCGTTGACATCGACGAAGTAGTAGGTTCGATTCCTACTGAGCCCACCATAACTTAAAAATGAAATATCAGATAAAAATTTCAAAGTTTGAAGGTCCTCTTGATTTATTGCTTAAACTTATTGAGAAAGAAAAACTCGATGTTACCGAAATCTCTTTGGCTAAAATTACCGATGAATTTCTTGGTTATTTAAAAAAATCTTCAGATATCTTCATAGAAGAATTAGTTGATTTTTTAGAAGTCATGGTTAGATTGCTTTTGATTAAATCTCGTCTTCTCCTACCGGGCGAAATTGAAGAAGAAAAAGAGGATTTGATTGATCGTCTTAAAATTTATCGTCATTACTATTTAATTTCAAAGAAAATTTTAAAGATTTTTTGTAATCCTCGTTATAGTTTTGCCAGAGAAAAGATAGCCAGAAATCTTTTACAAGACTCTTTTTATCAAGTCAAAGTAGACGGGAATGATTTAGAGAATTCTTTTAAAAATTTTCTTAGCAGATTGCCTTCTCCTGAAGAAAAGAAAATTTTAAAGAGAAGGAAAATTTCTTTAAAAGAAAAAATTATTGAATTAATTAATTTATTAAGCAAATATTCGGAAGTCAATTTAAATGCTATTTTTGCTTCAAAAGAAAAAATCGAAAAGGTCTTTATTTTTTTAGCAGTTCTGCAGTTGTTAAAAGAAAGGGGAGCTATCGTTAAACAAGATGAGCTTTTTGGTCAAATTATTCTTCAAAAATATGCCCTGTAGCGAAGATAAAAATTTAAAGTCTAGAATAGAAAGCTTGCTTTTTATTACTAATCGCCCTTTTAAAAAAAGTCAACTTAGTAAAATTTTAGAAGTTAATCAGGATCAAATCGAGGAAGAAATTAAAAATTTGATTTCTCAATATAATCTTCCTTCGAGTGGCATTATCATTATTGATAACGGAGAAGAGGTGGAAATGGCGACCAGTCCAGAAAACGCGGGATTAATTAAGGGTTTTTTGAAAAAAGAAATTAACGAAGAATTAACGCCAGCCAGCCTTGAAACAATTTCAATTATTGCTTATCGCGGACCAATTAGCGAAGAAGAATTGTCAGAATTAAGAGGTGTAAATTGCGCGATTATTATCCGCCATCTTTTGGTGAAGGGGCTGGTGGTTGAAAAGGAAGGTCCGCCAGCTGGCGGAGGGAAAATTTTATATCAGGTCAGTTTAGATTTTATTCGTCAATTAGGAATCAAGAGTTTAGAAGAGTTGCCTGATTGGCAAAAACTTAATCGAAATATTTCTTTATCTGAGCTAAAGGAGAGCAAGCCGAGGTAGCTCAGTGGTAGAGCAACTGTTTTGTAAACAGTAGGCCGCGAGTTCAAATCTCGCCCTCGGCTTAGACGAACGGCCGATTGCTGACTATAAAATATTTAATAGCTAAAATTTATTTATGAGTCAAGAAAATCTTATAAAATTAAAATGTTCTGTGTGTAAGAGAATTAACTATTATTCTCGAAAGAATAAAAAAACAATTAAAAATAAAATTGAGCTTAAAAAATATTGCCCTACTTGTTTGAAACATGTTTTACATAAAGAGGCCAAGTAAAGGGGATGTGGTGAAATGGCTATCATAGAAATCTCCAAAATTTCTGTTCCAGGTTCGAATCCTGGCATCCCCGCCTTCGCTTCGCCGAAACGAAGCTACGGCGTGGCGTTGCCAACGGCTATGCCAAGGCGCGCGAGGCAAAGCCCGCCAAGTTATACATTTTTTATCGAGAGACCGAAGGTTTTAATTATTAACGAAACAAAAAATCAATATGGCAGAAGATTATTATGAAATTTTAGGAGTGGATAAAAATGCTTCAAAAGAAGAAATTAAGAAAGCTTATTGGCGATTAGCTAAGCAATACCATCCAGATAAAGCAGGCGGTAACACAGAGCAATTTAAAAAGGTCAGTGAGGCTTATCAAGTTCTTGGCGACGACGAGAAGAGATCTCAATATGATCAATTTGGCCAAACTTTTGAGAAAGCGCAGACTCAAGGAGGATTTGGCGGCTTTGAAGGCTTCCGTGACTGGGCTAGTTTTATGGAAGCAATGAGAAGCGAGCAAGGAAGAGAGACTGAAACTCAAGGGGGAGACTTTGGTTTTGGTGATTTAGGAAGTATTTTTGAAGATTTTTTAGGTTTTTCTTCTCCTTTTAGAGGCAGAAAAAAGGAAAGAGTTGACCGAGAAGCGGAAATAACCATTGATTTCAAAGAATCTATTTTTGGGGTAGAAAAGAAGATAGAAATGGAGCGTTTTATTGTTTGTGAGGATTGTGGCGGCACAGGTTTAGAAAAAGGCTCAAAATTTATTACTTGTCCTGTCTGCAAAGGAAAAGGCGTTGAGACGAAGATTCGCCGAACTTTTTTTGGCAGCTTTAGAACAGAGACCGTTTGTTCTCGTTGTGAAGGAACGGGCAAAATACCGGAAAAAAAATGCAAAAATTGTCAAGGAGAAGGAAGAATTAAAAAAAGAGAAATAATAAAAATAAAAATCCCAGCGGGCATTAATGATGGCCAAGTGATTAGAATTGTAGGGAAGGGTGATGTCAAAAGAGGAGGAAAGACAAAAGGTGATTTATATCTTAGAATTAGGGTCAGGCCAGATAAAAATTTTAAGCGTGTTGGTGACGATCTTTTTTCTCAGGAAGAAATATCTATATCGCAAGCGGTCTTAGGAGGAAAGATTAAGATAAAAATTCCTGATGGAGAAGTTGAATTAAAAATTCCGACCGGAACTTCTTCTGATCAAGAATTTAGATTAAGAAATGAAGGATCTCACCATTTGGAAGGTTATGGGAGAGGAGATCTAATAGTGAAAGTAAAAATAAAAATACCAAAATCATTGACTCAAAAACAAAAAAAATTATTAGAAGAATTGGGGAAAGAAGGACTATAGCTCCGCATAAATATTATTCAAGTTGTCAGTTATTAGTTATAAATTAATTAAATATGCAAAGTGTTATTATTGAACTTGGTATCTTTACCTTAGAGGTTCCTTTTTTGGTCTTCTATATTTTTCTTTACTTTGTCATTGTTTTGCTGTTTTATTTTTTTCTAAGGATTTTTTGGTATTTTATCTGGTTGCCTTGGCGGCAAAAAAAATATCTAGCTGAACAAAAATATTGTCTTTTACGTCTGATGATGCCGAGAATTAATGAGCAAGGCCCTGAAGCAACGGAAAATCTTTTTAATGCTTTGGGAGCATGCTTAAAGTCAGGAAATTTCGTGGAAAAAAATATTAAGGGTTATTTTCAACAGAGTGTGAGTTTTGAAATTGCGAGTTTTGGTGGTGATATCCACTTTTTTATTTTTACCCCTCTTCAAAATCGTGATTTAATAGAAGCAGCTGTTTACAGCGCTTATCCAGACGTCGAGGTTCACGAAGTAGAAGATTATACAGAAAGAGCCAATTTTAAGTTTCCTAACGAGGATTATGATCTTTGGGGAACGAGTTTTATACTTTATAATGCAGCCCCTTACCCAATTAGAACTTATAAATTTTTTGAACACTCTATCCTTGATCCAAAGAAGGTTAAAGATCCTTTTGAGGGTTTGATTGAAATTTTTTCTAAACTAAACCCAGGTGAAGAAGTTTGGTTCCAGTTTGTGGTTACGCCGATTAAAGAAGATTGGACAAAAGAAGCGGAAGATTTAATTAAAGATATTATGGAAAAAGCGCGAGCTGAAAAAAAGGGCAAGCCTCTCAGCTTGGCTCAAGAATTTTATCATCAGGTCTTTACGACTGGGGGAGGGGAAGAAAAGAAACCAGAGGATAAATCTCCACTTCCAGAAGGAGCAAAAAATATGACCAGAGCTATTGGAGAAAAAATTTCAAAAACCGGCTTTAAAGTTGTTCCCAGAATGATTTATTTTGCGCCAAAAGCTATCTTTTCTCCTGCCAAAGGCATCAGCGGTGTTTTAGGAGCTTTAAATGGTTTTAATACTTTAGATATGAATGGTCTTAAACCAAATAGTAAAACTAAAACTAAAGTAGATTATTTTTTTGTTAAAAAAAGAGTGACCAAAAGAAAGAATAAGATTTTGAAAGCATTTAAGGCAAGAGGGCGAAACATACCTACAGGTTTAATACAAGTGATAGAGAAACCTTGTATTTTAAATACTGAAGAGCTTGCTTCTTTTTATCACTTTCCTTACACCGGGGAGAGAGTAGAAGCAATTAAAGCAATCTCTAGCCGTCGTGGTCGGCCGCCAACTAGTTTGCCAGTTGAATAAAAAAAAGATATAATTAAAAACATAAATTATGTTCCCTCTAGGTATTCTCTATATCGTTGCCACCCCTATTGGAAACTTAGAAGACATCACTTTCAGGGCTTTAAAAATATTAAAAGAGGTTGATTTAATTTTAGCCGAAGATACTCGTGAAACAAAAAAGCTTTTAAATAGCTACCAAATTAAAAAAGTTCTTTTAAGTCTTCATCAGCATTCGGGACTGCAAAGATACAATTATATCTTATCTTTGTTAAATGAAGGTAAAAATTTGGCTTTAGTTTCTGAGGCTGGGACGCCTGGAATTTCTGATCCAGGTAATAAATTAATCTCTTATTTGTTAAGCCAAAATAAAGAGATTAAAATCGTCCCAATTCCTGGCGCTTGCGCTTTAGCCGCTGCCTTAAGTATTTCTGGTTTTCCAACAGATAGATTTATTTTTTTAGGCTTCATTCCTCAAAAGAAAAAAAGAAAAAAATTTTTAGAGGAAATTATTAAGGCAAATAAAGCAGTTGTTTTTTATGAATCAACTTATCGTATTATTAAAACCTTGTGTGAATTAAAAGATTTTGAAAAAGTTTTTGCTAAAAATAAAAAAATAATGGTTGCTCGTGAATTAACCAAGAAATTTGAAACTATTTACAGAGGAAAATTAGGAGAAATAATTGAGGAAATAAAAAAACATCCTCTCAAAGGAGAATTTGTAGTTGTTGTTTCTTAAAAAATTTTTAAAATTATGACTTTATTTGATCTTATTTTATTCATTATTCTTTTTGGTTTTGTTTGGTTTGGTTTTTGGTATGGTTTGATTTATAGTTTGGGCGGCATAGTTAGTTTGCTCCTGAGCACTATTTTTGCGAGTCGGTTATGTGAGAGTCTGGGTCGACTGATAACTCCTCTCCTGGCCGGGCATCAAAATTTAGCAGTGATTGTTTCTTTTATTCTGATTTTTGCTTTAGTTCGTTTGATAGTTTCTCTTATTTTTAAAATTCTTGACCGGTTTTTCCGTTTACCAGTTCTCGGCATCTTGAACAAAATTTTTGGTGGAGCTTTTGGGCTCCTTGAAGGCGCCTTATTTTTAGGTTTAATCTTGTATTTTTCTACTAAATTCCCTTTAGGAGAAAAATGGCTTGAAACTTTATCTAATTCTTTTTTTAGTTCTCATCTTATAAGATTTGGTAAAATTTTACTTCCTTTAATTCCAGAAGCAATTAAAAATATCAAAGCACTAATGTAAAGGGCTTTCTACAAATTTTCAAGACGAAGTCGCAGAAAATTTATCTAGAAAACCTTTACCCAGCACGTAGTTCGAAACTTTGTTGTGAGTAATTCAAAAGAAATATTAATTTATTTAGATAGCGCATTTTTATAAACGAACTATGTGCTGGGTGCGCAAAAAAATAAGAACCCTTCGTTTCGCTCAGGAACCTTGAAATTAAACTTCAGATATATTTTTAAAGGTAGTTTAATTATAGTAAAAAATTTTGCGACTGCGTCTTTAATTTTTTAAATTTTTTAGCATGTCTATTATTCTTGCTATTTTAGCTTTAAGTATTTTAGTTTTTTTTCATGAGATTGGCCATTTTATTAGCGCAAAAATCTCAGGGGTGAAAGTAGAGGAATTTGGTTTTGGCTACCCGCCTCGGATTTTCGGTATCTCAAAAAAGAATAGAAAAACTTATTTTTTTTGGCGAAAAAAAATCCCCGAGGAGGCGAAAGAAGCCACTATTTATTCTTTGAATTTAATTCCTTTTGGCGGTTTTAATAGATTAAAAGGAGAAATTGGCGAGAGCAAAGAATTAGATAGTTTTGAAAAACAAAAATGGTATAAAAAAGTTTTTGTTTCTTCCTCAGGAGCTTTGATGAACCTCGTCTTAGCTTTTTTCGTTTTTTTCGCTTGTTTTCTTTATGGTATGCCGCAAGTGATTGAAGAAGGAATGAAAGGAAAACTCCTTCAAGAAGTAGGAGTGCAAATAGTGATGGTGATGCCCGATTCTCCAGCCCAAAAGGCAGGGCTAAAAAATGGTGATGTTATTGTTAAAATTAACGAGAAAGAAATAATTTCAAGCGAGGAGGCCCAAAAAGAAATTCATCTTCAGAAAGAAAAACAGAAAATTAAATTAACTCTCAAAAGAGGGGGAGAGATCATAGAAAAAGAGGCAGAAGTTTTGCCGATCAGCCAAATTTTTCCGGAGATTAAAGAAAACTATGGAGCCATTGGTATTTCTTTGGCCCAGATAGGGATTGTCAGATATTCTTTATCAGAGGCGATTGTTAATAGTTTTAAAACCACAGTTTCTTTGACCACTCAATTGTTTTATGGTCTTTGGTTAATTTTAAAATATTTATTTATTAAGCGAGAAATGATTGGTCAATTAGTCGGACCAGTTGGTTTAACGGCAATGATGGGTCAGGCGGCAAGAATTGGTTTTTCTTATTTCCTTCAGCTAGTTGGTCTTCTCTCTCTGGCGATTGGTATTTGCCAATTAATTCCTTTTCCTGCCTTAGATGGTTTTCGCGTTTTTACTTCGTTTTTGGAAGGAATAAGGAAAAAGTCAATTAAGCCCCAAGTTGAGGCAACAGTGATTAATCTTGGATTTTTTCTCTTGTTATTTTTAATGATTATCATTACCTCAAAAGAAATTATTTCTTTTTTTTGATTTAAAATTTAAAATCTGAAATTTAAAATTTCTCATTTATGTTGCAGTCTCAATTATTTACTAAAACCTTAAAGGCCATTCCAAAAGACGCTGTTTCTATTAGTCATCAACTTCTAGTGAGGGCAGGTTTTATCAATCAACTAACCAGCGGCATTTGGTCTTTTTTGCCTTTAGGTTGGCGAGTTTATCAAAAATTAGAAGATATAGTAAAAAAAGAGCTTGACGCAATTGGTTGTCAAGAAGTTCTTTTGCCTTCTTTAATTCCGGCTGAAGTTTGGCAAAAAACTAATAGATGGAACACTATGGATCCTCCTCTTTTTAAGGTAAAGGATCGTCACGGGAAGTGGTTTGGCCTTGGTTCAACTCATGAGGAGGTGATCACTGAGCTGGCCAGGCAGTACATTATTTCTTACAAAGATTTGCCTCAATCTCTTTATCAAATTCAAGATAAATTTAGAAATGAAATCAGATCTTCTGGGGGATTACTTCGAACAAGAGAATTTATGATGAAAGATTTATATAGCTTTCATTCTTCGGGAAAAGATTTAGAGGAGTTTTATCAAAAAGTGGTTGGAGCTTATCAAAAAATTTTTAAATCTTGCAATTTAAAAACAATCTTAGTTGAAGCCCATTCCGGTTCAATTGGCGGTAATCGGTCTCAAGAATTTATGGTTTTGGTTGAGACAGGGGAAGACAAGATTTTATATTGCTTTGAATGCGGTTGGGGAGCCAATATAGAAGTTGCTAAAGACAAGAAGAAATGTCCTCTCTGTCGAACCAAATTAGAAATAGGGAATAGTATAGAGATTGGTCATGTTTTTGAATTAGGCACTCTTTACAGTGAAAAATTGAGAGCTTTCTTCACTGATCAGAATGGGGAGAAAAGACCATTGATTATGGGGTGTTATGGAGTTGGGTTACCAAGAATTATCGCGACCATCGTTGAAGTTTCCCATGATCAGGATGGAATTATTTGGCCAGAAAAAGTCTCTCCTTTTGAATATCATCTTCTTTCTTTTAAAAAAGATAAAGAGGCAAGGCAAATTTATCGTTTTCTAACTCAAAATGATAAAGAAGTTCTTTTTGACGATCGTCCAATTTCGCCAGGAGAAAAATTAAAAGACGCTGATTTAATTGGTATTTCTAAGAGATTAATTATTAGTCAAAAAACAGGAAAGATGATAGAATACAAAGAGAGAAAGAAGAATAAAGTAAAATTGATAAAATTACAAGAAATTTTGAAAAATGAGAGATTTTAGATTTTAGATTAAATTTAATTTATAATTTATAATTTAAAATTTATTCGGAACTATGTTTAAACTTTTTAATTTATTTGTTGGAGATGTTGGCATTGATTTAGGGACAAATCACACCACAATTTATTTGAAGAATAAAGGAGTTTTAATCAATGAACCAACTATTATTGCTATTAATACCAGAACTGACCAAATCATTGCCTTAGGCGAAAGTGCTTTAAAAATGGAGGGACGGGCTCCTAGCCACATCAAGGTAATCAGACCTGTTGTTAATGGAGTGGTGGTAGATTTTGAAGTCGCCGAAAAGATGGTTAAAAATTTACTTAATCGACTGTCTCAGAGCGCTTTTTTTTATAGCGCAAAGCCTCGAATAATTACTGCTGTTCCTCTTGACGTGACGGAGGTGGAAAAAAAGTCTTTAGAGGATATAATGTTGCAGGTTGGAGCAAAGAAAGTCTTTTTAGTCGAAAGACCAATGGCAGCGGCTATTGGTTGCAATCTTCCTATTCAAGATCCAATTGCTTCGATGGTGGTAGAGATAGGCGCTGGCCTTACAGAGATCGCTATTATTTCTTTATCAGGCATTGTTGCTTGGCGATCTCTTAAAATTGGTGGCGATAGTTTAGATAACGCAATCATTAATTTTGTTAGAGATAAGTATGGCTTGCTTCTTGGCAAAAAGTCCGCCGAAGAAGTGAAAATAAAAATAGGCTCTGTTTTTGCAGACAAGCCTCTTGAGATGAAAACAAAGGGTAGGGATTTATCAACTGGTTTACCTAGAGAAATTAAAGTTAATAACGAAGAGTTAAGAGGGATAATTTTACCTCAGATTAAAAATATTATTGAAAATATTAGAGAAGTTATTGAAGAAGCTCCGCCGGAATTAGTTTCTGATATTTACGAAAGGGGACTAATTCTTTCTGGCGGCGTTTCATTGCTTCAAGGTCTTGTTAAACTAATTGGAAAAGAGGTCAAAATTCCTGTTCATTTATCAAATGTCGCCTCGGGTAGCGTTATTCAAGGTCTAGGAATGATTCTTGAAGATTTTAATAATTTAAAAGATGTAATAATTCCTTCTGCTAGTGATTGATTTTTTATTCTAATTTCATTGAAATAAGTTTTGTCGAGCCTGCCGGACTTATGGTCGCTCCATATAAAACATCAGCTATTTCCATCACCATTGGATTATGAGTGATCAGAATAAGTTGAGTTTGCCCGGCTAACTCTTTAAGGATTTTAGCAAATCGGTCAGAATTTTTTTCGTCAAGAGCAGCGTCTGCTTCGTCTAAAATAACGAAAGGCGGTTTATTAATAGAGATTACGGAGCAGATGAGAGCGAGAGAAGTGAGGGCTTTTTCTCCTCCAGAAAGCATTTCGATGCTTTTTATTTTTTTTCCAGGCGGATAAGCAATAATTTCTATGTCAAACTCTTTTTGTCTTATAGTTTTGGTTTCTGTTTTTTCTTCTTCTCCATTTGGGAGGTAAGATATTTCTTTTAATTTTATTTTTGCTTCTCCTCCATTAAAGAGTATTTTAAAAAATTTATCAAATTCTTTATTGATCTTGCTAAAATTTTCTTTAAATTGATTTTTAATTTTTTCTTCGAGCTTATTAAGGATTTCTTTTAATGATTTAATACTTTTTTCAAGATCAGAAGTTTGGGAAGTAAGATAGTTGAATCGTTCAAGAGAAACCTTGTATTCTTTTTCTATTTCAGGATCTATCCCGCCAATTAGCTCTAATTGATTTTTGAATCTTCTTATTTGGTCAATTTTTTCTTCTAGATTTTCCTCGTCTCGCTGTAGCTTCGGCGAAGCGGGCTCGCCTTGGCGTAGCGCTCCGGCGTAGCCAGGAATGATGATTGATTTTTTTTCTCGATCTTTGAGGATTTCGAGAGAACCTGTTTCCGCGATAATTTCTTTTTCTAAATCATCTTTTTTTGTTTCAAATCTTGTGATCTCAATTTTTACATCGTTGATTTCGTTATTGATATTATTGAATTGGTTCTGTGTTTTTTCGATTTCTTTTTGCTCATTAATAATTTTTTCTCTTTTTATTTTTTCTTCATTTAAAAATTGATTTAATTTTTGACTTTGTGCTTTTATTTCTTCGTTAATTGCTTCTATCTTTTTTTTAAGTTCTTCTTTCTCTTTGAATTTGTTCCCTAAATCGTCTTTTCCGCCAAAGGCGGATCCGCCTCTGGCGGAAGCTTTTGGCTTATTTTCTTTAAAACAGTTTATTAAATTTTCTAATTTACGGCTGATAATCCCGATAACTTCTTTAATTTTTGAAATATTTTTTTCTTGTTTTATTTTAAAGAAAAAATCTTTTATTTTTTTTAGGTCGTCAAGGATTTTTTGGGGTTCAATCTCTATTTCTATTTTCCCTTTTTCTTTTTCTTTTTTTTCGAGTTTTTCAATTTCAAATTCTAAAAAAGCTTGTTTTTTGAGGTAATCATTTTTTAATTCCAATAATTTTTGATATTTTTCTTGTTTGTCCTGATAATCTTTGTCAATTTCTTCTTTGCCGAATTTTTCAATTTTAGATTTATAAGCATCAAGCAATTTTTCTATTTCTTTTTTAGAGAATGATTTTTTTTCGAGTTTTTCTTTATACCCATTAATTTGTTCGTCAAGTTCTAACCAAATTTTACTATAGTAATCTTTTTGTAAAACATGAAGTTCGTCTTCTAAAATATGTCTTTTTTGAAGTTTGTTTACTTGTCTTTTTAAAGAATTAAGAAGAGGGGTCAACTCACGTAAAGCAATTAAGGCGTTGTCTAAGTTTTCTTGAGTCTTAGTAATTTTTCTTACTGCTTCATTTTGTTTAATAATGTATTGTTCTACGCCGGTTGCTTCGTTAAAAAAGGTTTGTTTTTCTTGAGTCGAGGCTTTAAGAATAGCGTCGGTCACTCCTTGATTGACAAGAGAATAGCTTTTTTGGCCAAAATTAGCTTGAGCCAAAAGAAGAGTGATGTCGATGAGCCTGACTTTGTTGTTGTTAATTAAATATTCGCTTTCATTATTTTTGAGAAAAAGACGGCGAGTAATAGTAAATTCGCTTAATTCTCCTCCCTCGTTATTAAAAAACAAGCTCACCTCTGCCAGGCGGGCTTGATTTTTTCCGGTCCCAGAAAAAAAAATATTTTCAAAATTTTTGCTTCTTAAGGTTTTTAAACTTTGTTCGCCGAGCCCCCAGGCGATGGCATCAATCACATTAGATTTGCCAGAGCCATTTGGTCCAACAATAGCCATAATGCCGAAATTGTCTTCTTTTGGTTTAGGAAGGCTAATAATTATTTTTTCGGCGAAAGATTTAAAGCCAATTATTTCTATGTGATCTATATGCATACTATTTTTTTTATCGCCTTTTCCGCTGCTTTTATTTCTGCTTCTTTTTTACTTTTGCCGCTGGCTCGGCCAAATTCTTTATTATTCAAGACAACAGCAATGGTGAAAATTCTGTCATGAGAAGGACCTTCTTCTTTAATAACTCGATAGACAGGTAAAATTTTAAATTTTTCTTGGGTAATTTCTTGAAGATAATTTTTAGCATTTTTAATTTCTCCTTTTTTAATTAAAGCAGAGAGTTTTGAGAGAATTCTTTTTTTAAGAAAATCTTTTGTTTTTTTGAGTCCTTTATCTAAATAAATAGCTCCGATTAAGGCTTCATAAGTATTAGCCAGAAGGTATTTTCTCGTTTCTCCTTTTAATTTCAACCCTCTACCTAAAAAGAGACATTGATCAAGATTTAATTCTTCGGCGAGTTGAGCAAGACTCTCTTTGTCAACTAAATTTGTTTTAAGAATGGTAAGGTCTCCCTCTGGTTTATTAACAGATTGATAAAGTATCTCGCTGGTAATAAAATTTAAAATTGCGTCGCCTAAAAATTCCAATCGTTCATTATCTTTGTTTTCAATTTCGGGATGTTCTTTTGCGTAAGAGCTATGCGTTAAGGCTTGTTTGAAAAGATTAATATCTTTAAACTTGAGTCCCAATTTTTTTTCTAACTCATTTACTTTTTTCATTAGCGTAAACTAATCCATTTAAAAAATTTGTCTAAATATCTATAAATAAAAACCACTGTTAAAGGTAAAGATAAAATATTAGCCACACAGTCATAAAGAGTATCCAGAGGCTGTCCTTTTTGACCGGACATTTCTGTGCCAAAAATTTGGTCACCAAAATCCCAAATAAGGGTTGACAAAATTAAAGTCAAGCCAACGGTTAAAAGGCTAACTTTAAGCTTGTCTAAACTTAGAAATTTCTTTTTTAAAATAAGGGAAATCAATATTGAAATCCCTATACCAAAAAAGATGGTTTCAAAGAAATGTTGAAGAGTGTCATATTCAAAACCAGCAGAATTAAGAAATAAAGTTCCAAGACCGCTTATCACAAACGCAGCCGCTATCAGTGATTGAAAAGTTATAACAAGATTCTCATTATAATGATTTTTTAAGTATCTTGAATAATTATAAATAAAACGGGGGCTTAAAATTATTAAAACCATTAGAAAACCATGGGTCATATTAAAAATTCTACCAATAAAACCAAGGTAGAGACTAATTAAAAAGATACCAAGAGCAACAAAATAAATTATTTTTTTTATTAGCATTCAGTTTTTCTTAATTATTTTTTGGAGCGGGCAAGTAGTTGATCATGTTATATCATCTCGCCCTACGAAGCTTTACCCGGCCTTCGTCCCGCTAAGCGGGACTTTGGCGGAGTAGGCGCGTAGTAGGGAGCATTTATATGATTCCACTCAAACTCATTTTATCAAAAATTCCTGATTTTGAATAGTGCCGCGCCGCCTTTGAATGGTTGTAAGATTCAAATTTTTATGCTATCTTTTAAATACTATGGAGAATAATGCAAAAATAAAAATAGGCATACCAAGGGCACTTTTATATCACAAATATCACAAATTGTGGGAAATTTTTTTTGAAGAGTTGAATTGTTTAACGATAATCAGCCCAGAAACAAATAAAGAAATTATAGAAAATGGAGTTAATCTTGCTATTGATGAAAGTTGCCTGTCTTTAAAAATTTTTCTAGGTCATATTAATTATCTTAAAGATAAAGCTGATTATATTTTAATTCCACATATTGTATCTCTTCATCGCAAAGAAGAAATTTGTGTTAAACTTATTTCTCTTTACGATATAACACGCAGTATTTTTAAAAATCTCAATTTGGTTGAATATACTGTGGATGTTAATAATTTTAATCCAGAATTTTTTAGTTTTTTGAAACTTGGCTGGAGATTCAATAAAAATCCATTTTTTATAATAAGAGCTTATATTAAAGCGAAAAAACAACAGAAAAAATGTGAACAAAAGCTGATAGATGATCAGGTAAAAAAATTAAATACAAAAAATCAAGACGATATTTTTGTCTTAATTGTGTCCCATCCCTATACCACATATGACGGACTGTTGGGAAAGCCAATTATAAAATTTTTAGAGTATCAAAATGTAAAATTGATTTATTCAGACATAACAGATAAAAAGATGATAAAAAATCTTTATAAAAACATTTCCTCTGATCTGTATTGGACATACAGCAAAGAATTATTGGGAGGACTTGAGTTATACAAAAACCAAGTGGATGGTATTATTTTTTTAGTAACATTTCCCTGTGGTCCGGATGCTTTGACGACAAATTTATGTCAGAATAAATTAAAAAAACTAATGATTGTTATAACAATTGATGAATTATGGGGGGAGGCCGGACTAAAAACAAGGCTTGAGAGTTTTGTTGATATACTAAAATTAAGAAAACAAAATGGATAAAAAAATTAGAAAAATCAGCTTTCCCCATATGGGCAATTATTTTATTGCCTTTAAGCCGCTTGCTAATCTCTTCGCCGATGAAATTATTACCCCTCCTCCGATAACCAAAAAAACTCTTGAAATCGGAGCCAAGTATAGTCCTGAATTCGCTTGTATTCCATTTAAATACAATCTTGGCAACTACGTTGAGGCCTTGGAATCGGGGGCGAATTTGCTTATTCAATCTGGCGGCGGTTGTCGTTTTGGTTATTATGGAGAAGTGCAGAAAGAAATTCTAAAAAAAATAGGGTACGATTTTGAATTTATAAAACTTAATAACAATTATTTTAAGGCACTGTGTGAAATCCGCAAATTTAATCAAAAACTGTCGTATATTAAAATTTTAAAAACAGCCCTTCTTTCTTATTTCAGGTTAAAAGTTATTGACCGCATTGAGGATATTATCAGAAAAAATTTAGGATTTGAAACAAAAATAGGAGAATATGAAAAAACATATAAAAAATTTCTTACAGAACTTGATTTGACAAAAAATATTAGGGAAGTGAATACCTGCGAGAAAAAATATTTGTCTATTTTTCGGAAAATAGATATAAAAAAACCTTCTAATCCTATTCGAGTCGCCGTGATCGGGGAACTTTATGTTTTAATGGAGCCTTTCTCGAATTTTTACATTGAGAAGGAATTAGCGAAAAGAGGAATTGAGGTTCATCGTTTTGTAACAGTTTCTAGTATTCTTCATGACGTTTTTTCTTTTGGCTTTCATTCAAGAAAATTTTTAAGTCAAGCAAAACCATATTTAAAATATCATATTGGAGCTCATGGTTCAGAAAGCGTAGGAAGGGCCAATCAATTGGCAAAAGATGGTTTTGATGGGATTATTCATATAAAACCCTTTGGTTGTATGCCGGAAGTCAACGCAATGTCATTTTTGCATAATATATCAAAGGACTATAAAATACCGATTATATATTTTAGTTTTGATTCACAAACATCTGAAGCTGGCGTAAAAACAAGAATTGAGGCTTTTTACGACATGCTTTCAATGAAAAGAAATTCTCTGTCAATTTATGAAACAAAAGCCAATTTATGAAACAAAATCCAATCAAAACTTATTTAGGATTTGATATCGGTTCTATATCTACAAAAGCGGTATTAATAGACGACGATAATAAAATCTATGCTTATTCTTATTTATGGACGGAAGGGAATCCCATCGGGGTTACAAAAAAAGTGCTTGAGCAAATAAAAAATGGGGTAGAAGATAAGAATATTTCAATTGTCGGCGTAGGAACTACTGGCTCCGCAAGAGAGTTAATAGGGGCTATTTTGGAGGCAGATATTGTTAAAAATGAAATAACGGCTCATGCTATGGGCGTTTTGGTTTTTCACCCGGAAGTTAAAACAGTTTTTGAAATAGGAGGACAGGACAGTAAAATCATTATTATTGACCATGGTATTGTGGTTGATTATGCGATGAACACTCTTTGTGCGGCAGGGACAGGTTCTTTCCTCTCTGCCCAAGCCAGACGACTTAATATCCCGGTTGAAGAATTTGGCAGTTATGCTTTAAGATCAAAAAACGCAGCTAAAATAGCCGGAAGATGCACTGTTTTTGCGGAATCTGATCTTGTTCACAAGGCGCAAACAGGATATACAAAAGAGGATCTTATCGCTGGCCTTTGTCATTCTATTGTTAATAATTATTTGAATAATGTGGGCAAAGGTAAAACCATAGAGCCTCCAATTGTTTTCCAGGGAGGCGTTAGCAAAAACATTGGAGTAATCAAAGCTTTTGAAAACATAGTCGGGCATAAAATAATAGTTGACGAATTAGGGCATTTGATGGGAGCTATAGGTGCGGCTATTTTAGCAAAGAATAAAACAAAAAACGAAAAAAGGGGAAACCCTTTTAGTTTTGGCATAAAAGATATAGAATTTAGAACAATAGGAGTTGAATGTGAAAATTGCCCCAATAATTGCGAAGTGGTATGTGTATTAAAAGGTGGAAATATCCTGGACACATGGGGTAATCGTTGCCCAGTGGGAGCAGAAAGGGCAAAAACAAAAATAAGCTTTTTGTCGACAACCAAATCGCCCCCTATTCAATGAAGGTAAAAAAAGATAACCACTCAAAAATTGTTTTTATCGGAATTTTACCTCTGAAAGATATACGAAGCTTTAGCAAAAGATGGAGCGGGCGAGCGGAATCGAACCGCCGTCTTTGCCTTGGCAAGGCAATATAATAACCGTTATACGACGCCCGCGCATTTTTATAATTAAATTACCTTAGTGTTAAGCTTAAATATTAAATTTAATTTCAAGGTTCTGACGAAGTCAGGTTCTTATTATATCAAAATTGTTTAATAAATCAACTCTTCGTCGCTACACCTAACCTATAAATAAAGGCATTTTTTTTTAAATCAAATCTAATCGTATTAAAGAAAGGTTTTGTTTTTTAGTATCATAGATAGCAAAGCTTGGTTTATAAAAAATCCCGCATAAATTACCCGGATTGATTAAAAGAGTTTTGCCTTTTTTTTCTAGCCAGGGCTGATGGCTGTGGCCGTAAAAAATCAGGTCATATTTTGAGGTTTTGGCTAGTTCTAGAGCCTTTTTTTTATAATGGCAGAAAGCAAAAGAAGAAAAGGAACCAAAATTTGTAAAAATTTTAGTATTAGTTCTTTCTTTTTTAAAATCTTCGAGATTGTCACAGTTTCCTAAACTTAAATAAATTTGTCCATTAAATTTTTGCTGAATAAAATTTAAAGTTTGGGCCTGACAAATATCTCCGCAGTGAATAATTTTTTTAATGCCAAGGTTATTAAGGTAAGCCAGGGTTTTTTTAAGATTAGTCAAATTGTCATGGCTGTCAGCCATAATAGCTATTTGCATTTCAAAAAATTATAAGAACCTGCTCTCTTCGTCCCGCTCAGCGGGACTTCGCTCGCAGAACCTTGAAATTAAACTTTTAATATATTTTTAACGCTAAGGTAGTTTAATTATAAAATTTTTTTTAAGTATTCAATGGTTTTTTGGTTAATAATCATATTTTCTAAATATTTTTTAAAACCATCAGTTTCTAAAGAATCAATAATATTTTTTTTATCCGCGTAAGTTTGGATAACTTTTTCTTTTTCTGCCTCTATCTCCTTTTCTTCAGCTTTAATTTTTTCTCTCAAAGCAATTTCTCGAACAACTAAAGCAGTTTTAATTCTTTCTTCAGCTTGAGGAACAAGTTCTTTTTTAAATTCATCCTCAGTCTTTTTAATCATGTTTAAGTAATCTGTAAATTCAAGGCCGAGCATATTTTTGACTGAGCCATTCATTTCAACCATCATTTTTGCTATTTCTTTCTCAATAAGAATCTCGGGAATTTCTTCAAATTCGGATTGTTTGGTTATTTCTTCTAAAATTCTAATTTCAAATTTTTCTTCGATTTTTTTAATCTTTTCTGCTAAAAGGTTATTTTTAATTTGATCTTTTAATTCTTCCATATTTTTGTAATTTCCTAGACTTTGAGCAAAAGAATCATTAAGCTTAGGAGGGGTTAATTCAAAAATTTCTTTAATTTTTACTTTAAAATCTATCTTTTTGCCGGCCAATTTTTTGTCTGGATAATTTGAGGGATAAGTAAGAGTAAATTTCTTTAGGTCTCCCTCTTTGGCTCCGATGAGATTTTGAGAAAATTCTGCTAAATAATAATCTTTTCCTAAAATAAAAGTAGCATCTTTCCTTTGACCATGTTCAAGGGGGACTAAATCATGAAGCATTTCAACATCTGCTTTTATAAGATCTCCTTTTTGAGCAGCCATATTTTTTCTTAATTGTGTTGCTCTTGATTCTTGTAAATTTGCTAAAATTTTTTCGATTTCTTCTTCTTTAATTTCGGGTTTTTCTTTTTTTATTTTGATTTTTTTATAATTAGTTAATTTAATTTTAGGAATTAAAGCAAAAATAAGTTTGAAAACTAATTCGTTTCCTTGAGCAATTTTTTCAATTTCTAGTTTAGGTGGAGCGGCTATTTCAATGTTCAGTCTTTTAATAATATCTTCATATTTTTCTTCAATAGCCAAAGAAACAGCCTCTTCTAAAATTTTATAGTCTCCGACTTCTTGTTTGACAAGATACAAAGGCGCTTTGCCTGGTCTAAAACCAGCCAGCGTAGTTGAGGCAGCTATTTCTTGAAGAGCATTAGAATAGAAAGGCTTCATTTCTTCTGTCCCAAGGATAATTTTTACCTCCAAGATATTTTTTGGTAATTTTTTAGTTTCAATCTTCATAACAAATTTTTTAATTTTATTTCTTTTAGGAATTCTTTTGTTTTAGGCCAGGTTAATTTTTTTAAAACAGTTTTTTTGTCAGCCCACAAGTATTTATTATGTTCAATTTTTCTTTGCTTTAAAGACAATTTTTCATTCATATCTGCTTTTATTAAAAAAACATCGGCAATCACATATTTTTTTCCTCCTATTTCCCATTTCTCTTTTTGATGAAGACTTTTGATGATTCTAAAATTTTTTAATTTAGTTTCTTCTTTTATTTCTCTTTTAATGGCTTGTTTTGGGGTCTCTCCTTTTTTTAATGTTCCTTTAAGAAATTCCCATCCTCTCCAACGTAGAACTCGATGGAGAATTAAAAAATAAGGCCTGCCCTGTGAAATCCGCCCAAGGCGAGACCCCGCTAAGCGGGGTATTTCACAGGGTAAATCGTAAATAATAGCCTGAACTTTTTTTATTATTTTATTCGGCATTTTCTTTTTTAGAAACATCTTTTAATTTTTCTTCCTTGCCCGCCGTAGCCTTGGCGGAGGCAGGTCCTTCTTTTTTTGGAACTTCTTCTGTTTTTAATGGTCTTTCCTCTTCTTGTTGAAGTTCAATTTTATAACCGGTTAATTCGGAAGCTAAATGAAGATTTAGTCCTCTTCTGCCAATCGCCAAAGACATTTGATCTTTTTTAACTAGGATTTTGGCAGTTTTTTTCTCTTCATCAATTTCTAAAGATATAATTTTGGCAGGTGAAAGAGCGTTCGCCACAAATTTTCTGGGGTCATCTGAGTATTCAATCACGTCAATTCTTTCGTTATTTAAAGCTGAAGTGATAGTTTGAATTCTGATTCCTCTTTGACCGATGCATGCCCCTACCGGATCCAATTTTTTTTCTTTGGTCGCAACGGCAACTTTTGATCTGATGCCCGGCTCTCTGGCAATTTTTTTGATTTCGATCGCTCCGCTAGCAACTTCAGGAACTTCAGAAATAAATAATTGTTTTAAGATTTCTATATCACGCCTTGTCACAATGATCTCTGGTTCGCGAGAAGTTGGTTGGACAGAGAGAATATAAAGTTTTAATCTTTGGCCAGGTAAATATTTTTCTTCTTCAATTTGTTCGCTAACGGGCAATAAAGCGGTTAAATCGTCTATATTAACCAAAACAAGCTGTCCAGCTCTTTTTTGAACGATGCCTTCTACCACCTGATTTTCTTTTTGTTTAAATTTTTCAAAAATTAATTCTCTTTCCACTTCTTTTAATCTTTGGATAATCACTTGTTTTGCCGTTTGAGCGGCAATTCTGCCGAAAGCAGTAGGAATAGAGAGCTCTGTTTTTATCTCCTCGTTAATTTTTATATCTTCTTTTTTAGGATACAGTTTTTTTGCTTCAGACATCCCGATCTCTGTTTTTGGATTAAATTTTTTTTTATTCTCAGTCTCTTCCTCCGACGCTTCGGTCGGAGCCCCCAGCCGTCGGGGTTTTTCCTCTTTTTTTTCTGCTGGTTGATCTTCAACGACTGTTTTTACATCGAAAACACGAATTTTGCCAGTTCCCGGATCAAAAATAGCTTTAATGTTTTGATTTTTTTGACTAAAATCTTTACGATAAGCCGCCGCTAAAGCTTGTTCTAAGGTTTCCAAAACTTTTTCTTTGGGTATCTTTTTCTCCCGGCAAATTTGTTCAATTAGTTCTACAATAGTTTTTTCCATAGCAATAATTTACAATATAATGTTTATATTAGAGGGAATTATTGATATATCGGCTGTTACGACAAATAGTTTAAAAGGAGGCAGCCGTTATAAGAACCTGCTCGCTTCGCTCGCAGAACCTTGAAATTAAATTTTTAATATATTTTTTAAGGCAATTTAATTATAAAATTTTAATTAAAAATATCTAATTTAGATTAATCTAAATTAGATATTCATATCATGATTATAATTATATATTTTTGAAAAAAAATGTCAACTCTTTAATTTTATAGCCCTGTTTTTTAAGGAAACTTAAAGCAATTTTTTCTCCTTCTTCACCTAAAATTTGGCGGGTCGTTTGACGAAAAATCATGCTTTTCTAAAGATTAGTGAATAGTGATAAGGACCAGCTTTTAAATCCTTTTCAAGAGTTAAACCAACGCGCTCGGCTTGTTTTTTTATCTCTTCTTTGTCAATCCTTTGGGAAGGGTCAGGACCAAAAGGAGTGCTAAATTTTTCCCATTCAGTTACTAATAGTCTGCTATTCTTTTTTAGAATTCTTGTTACTTCTTTAAAAATTATTTCGTGATTCTTTGTCTGGAAAAGAACATTGTTTAGAAAGGCAAGATCAACACTTTCATTAGGAATTTTTATGGCGCCTTCTATTTCTAAATCACCCCAAACTGTTTTGATATTGTTAATACCAAAAAGATGAGCCATACTTTCAAGGCTTTTGAGAGATGGTTGTAAAATATCAACAGCATAGACGAGCCCCCTTGGTCCAACTAATTTAGCTACTTGGAGGCTGAAATAGCCGCGCCGACCGCAGCCTAAATCAGCTATAGTCATTCTTTCGGTGACTCCAATTTTTCCGAGAAGATTAGGAACATCAATTAACTCTTTCCCCCCTGGAATTTTACTTATTTCGACAACCATAAAGATATTATAAGAACCCTTCGCTTCGTCCCGCTTAGCGGGACTTTGCTCAGGAACCTCGAAATTAAACTTAATATTTAAACTTAACACTAAGGTAATTTAATTATAACAAGTGTTCTAAAAAAAGGAAGAGCATTGGTTGGTGGATAAGTATGGTTGACAAGTTTTTAGGACCTGCTAAAATATTCTTAGATTTAAGGTTGGTCAGTTTCTATCTTTTTAAAAAAAGTTTAGGCTGACAAAGGTCGGCCTTTTATCGTAATAAAAATTAATCTTATAAAAATGAACAACAAACTCTACGTTGGAGGTCTTTCTTTCCAGACGACTGATGAAAGCTTGAAGGATTTTTTTTCTAAAGCTGGCACAGTTAATTCAGCAAAGGTTATTATTGACAGAATGACGGGAAAATCAAGAGGCTTTGGTTTTATTGAAATGTCATCTGAAGAAGAAGCCGATAAAGCAATTGAAACGCTTAACGGCAAAGA